>Ga0070727_10002322_pt1 | contig 18506 bp, 17 predicted proteins | sample tdAd472_FD_66722 | JGI IMG/M metagenome (GOLD analysis project Ga0070727, IMG submission 66722) | Marine sediment microbial communities from the Atlantic coast under amendment with organic carbon and nitrate - tdAd47.2 | ecosystem: Environmental > Aquatic > Marine > Coastal > Sediment | place...
GAGCGTTCATCATCAATGACCGCCTTGCCGTCGGCGGCGGCCAGGCTCAGATAGGCGACCAGCTCGGCCAGACCCTGTTCGAGGGGATGGGTTTCCAGTACGGCTGTCAGTGCGATTTGATCGCGGGATTGCAGGGCCTGACGTACACGCGCCGCGAGGCGTGTCTTGTCCACGTAAACTTGCTCGAACAACGCATCGGCGTCGAACGCATCGCTGCCTTCTTCGAGCACCTGTTGGCTGATATGCGATTTAAACGGTGGAGTAAACAACGGCCTGTCCATGATCAGATCGATCGCTGGCGAAGTGTCATCGAGTGCCGTGAAGCTTCCCGTTGGCGCCTGTTTCCTGAGTTCCACCGCCTGGCGTTCAATGCCCTGAATCAAGGTCATGATGCGGCGGTTTTCCAGCCAGGCCTGATCGTCAAGGTACTTGCGAAGTTGTTCCGACAGTCTGGCAACCGTGCGTTGCGTCGCTTCACCGGCCTCCAGCCAGTCGTAGTGGATGCGTAGCAGCCGGGTGTCGGGTTGGAGCGCTGCGATAGCTTCGAGCGCCAGTGTTCGCTTCAGTAACAGCGAAAGATCTTCCTGCCGCGCCGGCGACATAACAAAGTCCCAAAAGGCGTGAAAGCTCTTGCCCTGGTCGGAGTCGGCGATAGCGTCGCGTTCCCCGAATACGCTTTCCAGCAGCTCACCACGGCCGCCTTCCCAGGTGGTAATGCGTTCGCGCACCGCGCGGTCCAGGCCACGAAAATTCTGCTCGACCTGGCGGAAGTCGGCCAGCAGGGTGCGGGCCGTCTGTTCCACCTGGTAAAAACGTTCCTTGAGCTGGGTGGGTTCCATCAGCGTCAGTTCACCCTGGCGTATGCGCTCGATCTCCGCGTCGATGTCGGTGCGGCGTTTTTCCAGTTCAGCGATACGTGCCTCGGGATCGGTTTCGGCGCCCTGGACGATCTGATTGAGTAGCGCGAATATTGTCAGCAGGCGGGATTCGGTACCGATAAAGTGTTTCTGTTCCAGCTCCGCGAGCCATTCGATAGCTTTCTCGGTGGCTGGTGTCAGGTCGAAATGCGCTTCGTCGTTACCCTCGGGATAGAACTTGCGCAACCAGCCGTGCTCGTCGCTCGCCCAATCGTTCAAGTAGTCTCCGGCACACTTAGGGTAAGCTTTGTCGCCAAGTTGTTCCCGCAAGTGATACAGGAAATCGTCCAACCGGGTGCTGAGCTCAGACTGTGCCAGCACCCGTATGTTGGGTTGAAGGTAGGTTTTGTGCAGAAAACTGAGAATCAGTGGTGCATGGTCAGCAACCAGCAAACGCCAGGCGGGGTGATTGCGACGCAAAGCTTCAAGATCATGGTAGTCCAAATAAGAAATGCCTCAACGCTTATGATTTCACTATACACAAATCATTCACATGCCAATTCATGGTTTGTCCCATGCCTTCTGTCATTTGGTTACAGCACCGCGGACTCAATTTCCACCGTCTCGGTCGGCCCATCAGTTGTCATTGCAGATAATTTGCTTAGTTGCTTCGAAAAAAAATCAATGTATAACAGCAATTTAAGCCTATCAGTGTCATCCACGCAAGCTGGCAGGAACTGGTATACTAACGCGTCAGACAGTAACTCTTTAGCCAACCCTTCAGTAGATTGTAATGATGTCGTACAAAACCGACGACTTGAGAATTGTGGATGTTCGTGAAGTGGTTCCCTATGCGGAACTGCAGGCCGAATTTCCGATCACTGAAAATGCGGCACGTACCACCCACGATACGCGGCAGGCCATTCATCGCCTGCTGTACGGTGAAGACGACCGTATGCTCGTCATTGTAGGTCCCTGTTCGATACATGATCCAGAAGCGGCACTCGAATACGCCGGTCGTTTGAAGGGGGTCAAAGAGCGTCTTGCTGACGAGCTGCTGGTTGTCATGCGTGTGTATTTCGAGAAGCCACGTACCACGGTGGGCTGGAAAGGATTGATCAATGATCCTGACCTGGATGACAGTTTCCTTATCAACAAGGGTCTGCGGCTGGCACGCCGACTCTTACTGGATATCAATGAGTCCGGCGTTCCTGCGGCAACCGAATACCTTGACCTGATGTCACCACAGTATGTGTCCGATTTGGTCAGCTGGGGCGCCATCGGTGCACGGACCACGGAGAGCCAGGTGCATCGTGAGCTGGCTTCGGGCTTGTCCTGTGCTGTCGGCTTTAAAAACGGTACCGATGGTACGTTTAAGATCGCCATCGATGCGATTCGTTCTGCGTCACAACCACACCATTTTCTGTCGCTGACCAAAACCGGTCACTCAGCGATATTTACAACGGCCGGTAATGAAGATTGCCATATCATCCTGCGTGGCGGCAAACAACCCAACTATGATGCTGAGTCTGTCGCGGCAACAGTTGACCAGTTGAAAGAAGCCGGTTTGCCAGCACGGCTGATGATTGATTTCAGCCATGGTAACAGTTCCAAACAGTTCAAACGCCAACTGCTTGTGGGTGAAGAGGTGGCGGCACAGCTTGCCTCCGGTGATGAACACATTATGGGCGCCATGATTGAAAGTCATCTCAAAGAAGGTCGACAGGATAACGTACAGGGTGTCGAGCTTGAGTATGGCCAGAGTATTACGGATGCCTGTATCAGTTGGGAAGACACGGTTCCACTGCTTGAGCAACTTGCGGATGCTGTCCGCAAGCGCCGCGGCAAAAAAGTCAAGGCCTCGTCGGCCTAGGCGCAGCTCCCTGGCTGCGCTATCGTGCCGAAGGGCGGCGCTCATACGGCCGTTTTAAAATTCGAACTAATTATCCTGTTGGAACTGTTTCCGTTCCCAATCCAGCGATGTCTTTACGATGAAGTCCAGGTCGTCGTAGCTGGGCTCCCAGCCGAGCACTTCTCTTGCCTTATCGGCTTTTGCGATGAGGGCCGGGGGATCACCGGCACGGCGTTCTTCTTCCTTGACCTTGATCGGTGATCCATTGACGCGGTCTATGGCGTCAATGACTTCTCTAACGCTGTAGCCGTGCCCGTAACCACAGTTCAGGGTCACCGAATCGCCTCCCTTGCTCAAGTATTCGAGGGCTTTAATGTGTGCGTCAGCAAGATCATCGACGTGGATGTAATCACGCACGCCAGTGCCATCGGGGGTCGGGTAGTCGCTTCCGAATACGTACAGTTGTTCGCGTTTGCCGACGGCAACTTCGGCGGCAACCTTGATCAACAGGGTGGCCTTTTCAGTCGACTGGCCGATTCGTCCCTCGGGATCAGAACCCGCAACGTTGAAATAGCGCAGTATGACGTGGCGCATGTCGCTTGCCTTGCCGAGATCGCACAACATCATTTCGCTCATCAGCTTGGATGTACCGTAGGGGTTGATGGGAGACAGCGGGCTGTCTTCGGTGCAGAAGGAATCATCGGGGATGCCATAGACGGCGGCCGTTGACGAGAAAATAAAATATTTGACGCCGGCGCCGGAGCAGCATTCCAGGAGATTGCGCGTGCAGCAGGTATTGTTACCGTAATATTTCAACGGATTCTCTACGGATTCCGGCACAATGGTGTGTGCGGCAAAATGCAGTACGGTATCGACCTTGTGCTCGGCAAGGAGGTTTGTGACCAGATCTCTGTCTCCGGTATCACCAACAATCAGCTCGGCACCTATTACGGCGTTGCTGAAGCCGGTGGACAGGTTGTCCAGTACCACGACCTGTTTTCCGGCACCAGTTAACAAACGCACGACATGACTGCCGATGTATCCGGCGCCCCCGGTTACGAGTATTTTATTTTCTGCCACTATCAATCCTTATACACTCATGACTTTTATGCATGTTAACGGCTGTGTAGCGGCCATGCCAGTGCTTTGAATAAGCCAGCAGTCGCTGGAGCGTCGGCCCTCGGAGCGATATCGCAATCAGCGGGCAAACTTCCGTACTCACTGGTAAGGGTCGGTATTTTACTAAGCTGAATATTGGGTAGCCGACATGGCTTTACGGGACCGTCGGCAGCAGGGATGCTGCCGTCGAGCGTACAGGGAGGTATTCACAAGGTGAATTGCGTAGCAAGAGAGGGTGCCCTGGGGTACAGCGTGTCCGGTAAAGGTATGTCGGCTATCCAATGTACTCATTAGTATCTGTTGATTTCGTTTTGTTTCGATTGTGCGGCATTGGCGGCGTACATATCCTCCAGCGAAACCGATTGTCCGTTTTCTGTAACGATGCGTGCATGGAAGCGGCGAAGTTGCCTGGGTTCGCGGACCCCGCAGGAGTGGGCAATAACGCCGACCTCGTAAACCATGTTTTTTACATAGTTGGCGACGCGTTCCGCTTTCACTGCGGGTACCAGGCCTTTTTGTAATCTCGGGTTGTGAGTCGTTATGCCGGTCGGACAGGTGTTCTTGTTGCAGTGTAATGCCTGGATACAGCCCAGCGCGAACATGAATCCACGCGCTGACACCACAAAGTCTGCGCCGACGCACAAGGCCCAGGCGACCTCGGCCGGCGTTATCAGTTTTCCCGAGGCAATGAGTTTGATGCGATCCTTGAGGTCGTGTTCAAGCAGTTTGTCCGCCACCAGCGGCAGGCTTTCCCGGATGGGCAGGCCCATGTAGTCCATCAGACTCATGGGTGCGGCACCCGTACCCCCCTCGGCACTGTCAACGGTGATGAAGTCAGGTGCAGATTGTTTACCACGTTTGTTGATTTCGGCGCACAGTTCGTCAAGCCAGCCATAGGCGCCGATGACCGCCTTGAATCCGGCCGGTTTTCCGGTCACGCTGCGGATACGTTCAATCATATCCAGAAGTTCGCCGATTGAATCGATATCCGGGTGCCGGTTGGGGCTGATCGAGTCCTTACCTGCGGGGATGCCGCGGATCCGGGCGATCTCCTCGGTTACCTTGCCGCCGGGCAGGATGCCGCCTTTACCCGGTTTGGCACCCTGACTGAGTTTGAGTTCGAACATCCTGACCTGGTTATGCCCGGCAACTTCGCGCAACTTGTCATCGCTTAAATTACCCAGTGCATCCCTGACACCGTACTTGGCTGTGCCGATCTGAAAAACAACGTCGGCACCACCCTCCAGGTGGTAGGAGGACAGACCGCCTTCGCCGGTGTTGATCCAGCAACCGCCCTTTGCTGCGCCGCTGGAAAGCGCCTTTACAGCAGGCGTTGACAAAGCGCCGTAACTCATACCGGAGATATTGAAAAGCGCATTAGTGACGTAGGGCTTGTCACAGGTAGGTCCGATGGTGACTTCACAGACTTCGGCAGCGTCCGTACCCAGGGTAGGGAAGGGGCAATTCACAAACAGTATCGTACCCGAGGGTGTCAGACTGCGGGTTGATCCAAACGCAGTGGTGTTGTCCAGATCCTTCGCGGCGCGGTAGACCCAGGAGCGTTCCGCACGGTTGAAGGGCATCTCCTCGCGGTCCATGGCAAAGAAATACTGGCGGAAGAATTTGCCCATCTCTTCGAAAAAATAGCGGAAATGACCGATAACCGGGTAATTACGCCGAAGTGCGTGCTTGGTCTGACTGATGTCTATGATATAGACCACGAGGACAGTCAGGGCACACAGCCCGATAAAGAAGATAAAGAAAGTTGCCAGAAACTCCAGTGAACGGAGCATAAATCCACTGTCCGCGATGGGCATATCATTCATCTCCCTGGCCGTTGGGATAGAAGCGACCGGTCTGCTCAACAGTGTAGCCTAAATGCTTCGTAAGCACAGATGTTAGGGTTTAAAATACCAGCTTATGTGTGTGAACCCCTGTCCGGTATCGGTTGCTCCCATGATGGACTGGACCGATCGCCACTGTCGTTATTTTCTGCGCCTGATTTCGCGGCATGTGCGACTGTATACGGAGATGATTACCTCGGCTGCGTTGCTGCACGGCGATCGGGACCATCTGCTGGCATTCGACGTGTCAGAGCATCCCCTGGCTATTCAGCTCGGCGGTAGTGAGCCGGAAGAACTGGCCCGCTGTGCGGCGTGGGCGGAACAGTCGGGCTTTGACGAAATCAACCTGAACGTCGGTTGTCCCAGCGACAGGGTGCAGTCGGGACGGTTTGGTGCCTGTCTCATGCTGGAACCGGAACGGGTCGCAGCTTGTGTGGCGGCCATGCGGCAAGCGGTCTCTGTACCGGTTACCGTAAAAACACGCCTCGGTGTGGATGAGCGGGACAGCTACGATGAATTGACTCGATTTGTGTCGTTGTTGCAGGACGCAGGACTGGAGCGGCTGATTGTGCATGCGCGTAAAGCCTGGTTACAGGGTTTGAGCCCAAAGCAGAATCGTGAAGTACCACCGCTTCGCTATGACTGGGTATATCAAATCAAGAAGGATTTCCCGTCACTGGATATCCATGTCAACGGTGGAGTGAAAACGCTGGCTGAGGTCGATACTCATCTTGAACGCGTTGACGGCGTCATGATTGGCCGTGCCGCCTACCACAATCCCTATCTGCTGGCGGATATCGATCGCCGTTTTGCGGGTGATTTTCATCCCTTGCCAAGCCGACACCGGATCATTGAACGCTTGCTGCCCTATATCGAAGTCGAGCTCTCGCGTGGTACACGATTGCAGCAGATCACCCGCCATGTTCTGGGTGTGTTTCAGGGCAGGCCGGGTGCCCGCGCCTGGCGAAGAACCCTCAGTGAGCGCGCGCACCAGGCAGGAGCCGGTGTCGAAGTGCTGGAACAGGCGCTGGCCTGTGTGCCGCCGGTCCCGCTCTATCACAACTGTGACTGAATCCAGTTCGTCAGCGTGCGCGCGTCCATGGCGCCGGCCTGCCTGGCAACTTCGCGGCCATTCCTGAATATCGCCACAGTCGGGATACTGCGGATACCGAACTGTGCCGCTGTCTTCTGTGCGATTTCGGTATTGAGTTTTGCGAAGCGAATCTTCGGTTCCATTTGTGCAGTTGCGTTTTTAAAGTGAGGTCCCATCATCTTGCAGGGTCCGCACCAGGGTGCCCAGAAATCAACCACCAGCGGGATGTCATTACGGCGCAGATGTTTTGCAAAGCTTTGATCCGTCAACTCAACCGGTTGGCCGACAAATAAAGGCGCCTTGCATTTTCCACACTTGGGCTGCCGGTCCAGTTTATTTTCAGGAATACGATTGACCGCCTGACAATGCGGGCAAACCAGGTGTTTGGACTGTGACACTGTTTCAACCCCGTGAATGAATGTTGCCTGATGATTGAACCGGCAGTTACGTAAACAACGTAGGAGCGGCTTCCTGGCCGCGATCAATCGCGCCGAAGGCCGGCGCTCCTACAGCGGATGCCCTGTGGTTCATCGCCTTAGTTAGGTAGATAAGGTTGGAGACATGCGATTTCAAGTCTGTGCGCAGGGAAAACCGGACCCGCAATTTCCTCGAGACCTCTAACCGAGACTCTTTGAAACGATTTCGAAGACATCCTTGGAAGTATCCGGCACAGAAAGAATTCGTTTCAGCTCATTCTGCATCAGATCCTGTCGGGGCGCGTCAAAACGTCTCCACCGGCTTAGTGCGCTGACCAGCCGTGCCGCCATTTGCGGGTTGATTTTGTCCAGCGCGAGGACCTGGTCGGCCAGAAAGCGGTAGCCCTCTCCGTCGGCCGCATGAAAACGGACCTGGTTAGCCATGCAGAATCTGCCAATCAGTGCGCGCACCTTGTTCGGGTTGGCGAGACGGAAAGCCGGATGTTGCAGCAGTGTTTTGACGCGTTGCAGGGTGCCGGGCAGGCGTGAACCCGCCTGTATCGCAAACCACTTGTCGATGACCTGCGGGTCGTGTTGCCACTGCTGGTAGAAGCGCTGCAGATAGTCGTCTGTTTCCGCCCAGTCGTGCTGGGCCAGTGCTGATAAAGCGGCCAGTGTATCGGTCATATTGTGTGACTTTTCCAGCTGCGTAAAACACACATTGCGTGCTTCGCCGCGTATGGTTTCCAGCAGATAAGCCAGGCACAGATTCTTGAGCGAGCGTTTGGCCATGCTGGCGGCATCAAACCGGTAAGGTTCGTCGCAATCGTGCCGGTGGTAAATGTTGAGAAAACTGTCGAACAGCTCTTCTGCCAGCTGTTTGCGGACGAATTCCCGCGCCCGGTGGATGGCGTCAACGTCGACCGCGTCTGACTGGTCAGCCAGGTAAGACTCAGATGGCAGGGTGAGTGCCTGGGTAATCAGGGCGGGATCAAGCTCGGAATGTTCCAGGGTTGCCTGGAAAGCATCAATGAAAGAGTCATCCAGGGACAGTTCTTCAACCCGCTGGACCCGCCTGACCAGTTGCAGAAGGGTCTGGCTCGCCAGCGTCTGGCCGGCATCCCAACGGTTAAAGGGGTCTGGGTCGTGGGCAAACAGGAAGGCGAGTTCCTCGTCAGAGCGCGCCATGTCCAGTTTAACCGGCGCTGAAAAACCACGCAGCAGCGACGGGACCGGATTGGTTTTGACGCCAACGAAGCTGAACTGTTGAGAATTTTCACGCAGTTCCAACAGGCGGTGATTGCCGCCTGCTGTGTTTTCACCTTCCAGTTGCAGTACCAGCGGTCGGCCCGATGTGTCCAGCAGCGCTACTTCAACAGGAATATGAAAAGGCTCCTTCTGTTCCTGTCCCGGAGTGGCCGGGCACTGCTGGCTGAGCGTGAGTCGGTAACGCGCTGTCTGTGCATCATATTCCCCGGTTGCGCCGACAAGCGGTGTGCCGGCCTGGCTGTACCAGTGTTTGAACTGGGTGAGGTCGATGTCGTTTGCGCCCTCCATGGCGGCGACAAATTCGTCGGTGGTTACCGCCTGTCCATCATGGCGCTCGAAATAGAGTTCACAGCCCTTGCGAAAGCCCTCGGCACCGACCAGATTGCGGATCATGCGCACCACTTCGGCGCCCTTGTTATAGACGGTGACGGTGTAAAAGTTGCTTATCTCCATATAGGAGTCGGGGCGGACCGGGTGTGCCATGGGGCTGGCATCCTGGGCAAACTGGTGGCTGCGCAACAGGTTTACGTCGGCAATGCGTTTCACCGGGCGTGAGTTCAGGTCGGCGCTGAATTCCTGGTCACGGAACACCGTAAAACCTTCTTTCAGGCTGAGCTGAAACCAGTCGCGGCAGGTGACCCGGTTCCCCGACCAGTTGTGAAAATACTCGTGGCCGATAATGCTCTGGATATTGTAATAGTCGGCGTCGGTAGCGGTTTCCGGGCTCGCCAGTACGCAGGAGGCATTGAAAATATTGAGGCCCTTGTTTTCCATTGCTCCCATGTTGAAATCGTTGACGGCCACGAGCATGAAAATATCCAGGTCGTATTCGCGGCCATAGGTTTCTTCATCCCATTTCATCGCCTGCTTGAGCGATTGCAGGGCGTGATCACACTTGTGGCGATTTTCATGTTCGACAAAAATCTTCAAGGCCACATCGCGCCCGGAGCACGTCTGGAAGCTGTCTTCCTGGCAGTACAGGTCGCCGGCCACCAGGGCAAACAGATAACTGGGTTTGGGAAAGGGGTCCTGCCAGCGGGCCCAGTGCCGGCCATCATCCATCTCACCCTGTTCCACCGGGTTTCCATTGGAAAGCAAAACCGGATACCGGCTTTTATCGGCGACCAGGGTCGTGGTGTAGCGTGCCATGACATCGGGACGGTCCGGAAAGAAGGTGATGCGACGAAAACCCTCTGCTTCACACTGGGTGCAGAACATGCCTCCGGAGACGTACAGGCCTTCCAGCGCGGTATTCTTGTCGGGATGAATAACGGTTTCTATTTCCAGGACTGCTGGATCCGGCAGATTCTTCAGTACCAGTTTTTCTTCATCCAAGTGGTAATCGTGTTCAGCCAGCGCAATACCATCGACGCTTAACGCCTTAAGTTCCAGCTCCTGACCCTCCAGTTGAAGGGGCTGATCAGGTGCCGGTGATTCCGGATTGCGCTTGACGACCAGCCGGCTCGTGACGCGAGTGGATGCCGGGTCGAGTTCGAAGTGTAGCGCTATGTCTTCAACCAGATAGGCGGGTGCCCGGTAGTCTTTGAGATAGATGGTACGCGGGCTTGATGCTGCATTGTCTTTGGCAAGGTCCGCCATAATCAGTGAGTCCGGATCGGGTAAACGTCACACCATTGTAGATAGACTCCTGATAAAAAACACTAGCGGCTGCTGGCGTTTTCCGTTGCCCATACGAAAAAACCCCGAAATATCGGGGTTTTTTCGGGCTTGCCGCATTTCAGTATTCAATCGTCGCCGCTGAACGCACCCAGTAAGTGCAACAGGCTGAGGAACAGGTTGTAGATGCTGACATACAAGGTCACTGTTGCCATGATGTAGTTTGTTTCTCCGCCGTGGATAATCTGGCTGGTTTGATAAAGAATCAGGCCGGACATCAATAGCACGAACATGGCCGAGACGGCCAGCGATAATCCGGGCATGGTGAAGAACATAGCCGCAATGCCGGCCAGGAACGCGACCAGAATTCCCACCATCAGGAAAGCACCCATGAAGCTGAAGTCCTTGCGGCTGGTCAGTGCATAACCGGACAGGCTCAGGAAGATGACACCGGTCGCGCCCAGTGCCGTCATGACCAGTTGGTTGCCGTTGGGCAGGCTCAGATAGGCATTCAGGATAGGCCCGAGCGTATATCCCATGAAGCCGGTCAGGGCGAATACGAATACCAGACCAAGCCCGCTGTCCCTGAACCGGGTGGTGAGAAACAGCAGCCCGAAATAGCCGGCAAAAGTGATCAGCATGCCGGGGTGGGGCAGCTTGAGTACCATCGAGGCAGCCGCTGTCAGTGCACTGAACACCAGTGTCATCGACAACAGGATATAGGTATTACGTATTACCTTGTTGGTTGCCAGCACAGAAGGCTGTGCGCGGGTAACCGTATTGGCTAATGGATCCATATTGCGTTGTTCCTCTCTAAACCAGTTGGACAAATGGGATTATAACCCAATAACTGTATTTGACGAATGCGAGGTGATTTTGTTCCCCGATTTTTAACCGGGTACTTTCTTAAATGTGTCGACTTCGTTTATCCTTTAGCGCATGGAGAGGTGACTGAGCGGTTGAAAGTTCCGGTCTTGAAAACCGGCGTAGGGGCAACTCTACCGTGGGTTCGAATCCCACCCTCTCCGCCATATACTACTGAATACATTGTATATTTATAACTTCCCGCCAGCGCACCAGCAACACACCAGAATAAAAAAGCACAAATCTAACACAGTGACTTTATCGCGTGGTATTGTGTGCTTGTTTGTGGATGCATTCACAAACGTCATAAACAGCGAAGGCCAGCACCGCGACAACGGTGGCCAGCCTTCTAACCACAACTGATATTCGAGGTATCAATTATGGCTGACAAAGATTCTACCACCCTCCACAAGGAGGGTTTCTGATGGCTACTATCCGTAAAGTTCCCCGCAAGAAGACCAAGAGCGGTTTTTCCTATCAAGTGGTAATCCGTCGTCAGGGTTACGGCACCATCAGCAAAACCTTTGAGAAAAAGGCCGACGCTGACAAATTCGCCCGAGACCAAGACAGGGAAGCCAAACTCGCCGAAACCTACGGGAAGGGTTACACCAAGACCGTCGGCCAGATGCTCGATAAGTACATGGAAACGTACGCCGGCAAGGATGACACCAAGCTGATCCGGCTGGCCTGGTGGAAAGAGCAGATCGGTTACAAGAAGCTCAGGGAATTAACTCCCTCTGTCCTCGTTGATTGTCTGGACGCCTTACGGGCCGGTGAAGCGTTAAGCGGAGCAGGGAAGGGTAGAAGCATCTCCCTCGGGAGAAAACGCTCAGAACCCACCGTGAACCGTTACCACACGGCGTTATCGTCAGTCCTGGAGGTTGCCCGTACCCGCTGGCACTGGATTAGCGAGAATCCCGCCCGCCGGGTGGCCAGAGGCCAGGAGAACCCCGGTATTGTGCGCTGGTTGGATGATGACGAACGCACCGCCTTGCTTGCAGCCTGCAAGGAATCCTCATGGCCGCACCTGTATCTGCTGGTGATACTTGCTCTCAGTACCGGCGCACGGCTGGGTGAGTTGCGGCGCCTTACGTGGTCTGATATCGACCTGAAAAAGGGGATGGCATATCTGGCGGACACCAAGAACGAGGAACGCCGGGCCTTGCCGTTAATCCCAGCGGTACAGAAAGAACTGAAAACACAGGTGCGCCGGATTGATACTGACCTGGTGTTTCCGTCCAAGCACGACGCTAAAAAACCTTTCGGCACCACTTTCCGCCAACACTGGAATACAGCGCGGGACAACGCCGGATTGACGAATTTCCGATTCCATGACCTCAGGCATAGTTGCGCCAGTTATCTCGCCATGAACGGGGCGACAGAGCTGGAGATAGCCGATGTGCTGGGACACAAAACCCTGCAGATGGTCAAGCGGTACTCGCACCTGTCCACCGACCACAAGCAGAGCCTGGTTAACAGGGTGCTGGGTGACAAGGTGTAGCTGTGGAAAAAGCATCTGGTACACCTAAACGCTACAAGACCACCGCCGGCCCCAATGTAGGCGGCTGGGCCTATGAGACCGAGGAACAGACGCGCTTCGCGTTTATCTGCTCATCTGAGGGGTTTGGGCTGCCTTCGTTTGATGCGTTCATTGATGAACAGTCTGATGGTGAATACAAGCGCGAGCTGCTGGACTGGCGAGATCGAGCCTTCGCTGCCTACCAGTCGGGCAACCGGGTGGCACTGCGCGGCTGGCTACAAGCCGCCTGGGTGAGCTGGAGCAGGACTCTAGAGCGCGACCATATCCGCCCGACACTGGCGCGTGGGCACAAGTTCACTGAGAGTAAGCGGGGGCGGAACGCGCTCTACCGACTGGCGGCTGAAATTCTCGACGAGCGCGGCGCAGACTGCCCGGCAAGGGAGGTGCTTTCCGAACTTGCATCACTCGCGACCGACGTTCACAAGACGGTGCAGGAAATCGACCCCACATATATTTACTGGGTTGACGACAAAGGCCGCGAAAAGAAAACGACCCTCCACACTTTTGAATCACAGTTAAGCACCCTCAGAAAAGAAATTTACTGATCGGCTTTCCGGGTTTCCGACAATTCTGGAAACGGCCTCTTTAAAGTCACCCCTGTACACAACGCACAGAGGGTGAAGACATGCAATCAACAGCCGACTCAAAGACGCAGCCAGGTAACGCTGTGCCGGACTTCTCCGAGTGGGAAACCATCAACGGGCTGTGCAATCTGAGCGACGGCAAGATTTCCGAAACACAGCTTCGCTGGCAACTTCGTTTCCGAGAGGAAAACGGTTTAGCCGAGGCTGTTGTCAAAGTTGGAAAAACAATCTATATCCACGTCCCCACCTACATGCGCCGTGTGTTCGGTCCACGTCGAGGTGCCGCGTGAACCCGACCCCCGCCCAGATTCGCACCGCGATCCGCAATCACCAGTTACCTAACAGAACAGCCGGCGCAAAGGTCATGGACGCTTTGAGCCATGTACTACACACATCCATTAAAAAACCCGGCACCGTGACGAGCGGATACCGGGTTTCGGAGAACAGTCGTGAAGCAGACGACCAACAAAATTCTACTCCATCCGGCGAATAGACGCACCTGCCAGTCTTGTTCGATTACGTTTAGGCCGCGCCACCCCCGGCACCAGATCTGCCCGACGTGCAACCGCTGGCGGTTGCATTTCATCGGCACCCGGCTGGCATACCTTGCAATGAAGGAGCGGCGACTGTGAAAACCTTTACCCCTGAGATTCAGGAGGTCTATGCTCGACTTGCGAACCCCGGCGCGGAGAGCGCAACCGCTGCCCTGGCTGCACTGGAGGCTGGTCTTTCAACGATCCCGCCGAAACAGGATGGCAGCAAGGCGCCTTATCCCTGCAAGTGGAAATCCTATCAGGAAAGCACTCCAACGACAGACGAACTCAAGAGCTGGTACAGCGAAGGCCTCACAGGCATTGGCCTGGTAACGGGTGCAGTATCAGGCGGCCTGGAGTGCCTGGACTTCGATACTCGCGAAGCCTGGGAGCAATACAAGGATGCAGCCCGAAAAGCAGGTTTGGCGGAACTGGTGAAGAAAGTCGGCAGCGGATATGCAGAACAATCGCCAAACGGATTCCATCTTCTATACCAGTGTGACGACATATCCGGCAATACCAAGCTGGCGCAGGCTGCGGATAAAAAGACACTGATTGAAACACGCGGCGAAGGCGGTTTTATTATTGTTGCCCCAAGTACCGGCGTTAACGATTCCGGCGATTATGTTTTGAAGGCAGGCGGCTTCGATTCAATCGAGCGTATCAGTCCAAACGAACGCGAGCAGCTACACGCACTCGCTCGCACCTTTGACGAAGTACAGCGGCAAGAATATCAGCCGCAACAGCCTGCCAGCGACTCAAGGCCTGGTGATGATTACGTAGACTCGACCACCTGGCCGGAAGTGTTGGAACCTGCTGGATGGGTTCGAGTATTCGAGCGCGACGGGACAACACACTGGCGGCGACCTGGTAAAAAACAAGGTGTGTCTGCCACCACCGGGCACAACGGTTCCGATTTACTTTATGTCTTCAGCACGTCCACTGAGTTTGATTCTGAACGCGGCTACAACCGTTTCTCAGCCTATGCACTACTGAACCATGGCGGCGACTTCAAAGCGGCAGCGAAGGCGCTAAGCAGCGACCGATGCGAACCTGGAACACATGCTGGTGTAGACGGTATTAAATGGGGGTGCCTGGACCGATTGAATCCAAGCTAAAGCCAGTCCATGCATTGCCTGAACAGTTGATACCTGAGCCTTTGCGTAAGTGGATTCTGGACGTTGCCCACCGCATGCAAACACCACCGGATTTTGCGGCTGTAACCGCCCTAACGGTGGCGGCTTCGGTAATAGGTACGGCCTGCGCCATACGTCCGAAACAACGGGATAACTGGACGGTGATACCTAACCTATGGGGCGCGTGTATTGGGCGGCCTAGCGTTGTCCTGAAGTCTCCCAGCATGAAAGAACCCATGGACATGCTGACCCGATTGCAGGCGGAGGCCGGTGAAGCCTATCAGGCTGAAATGCGGACCTATGATTTTGACAGGAAGCTGTCAGAAATACAGGCGAAGGACACCGAAAAGGCTATGGCAAAAGCGGTCAAGTCTAGGGACTCACTTGCCGTGGACGCCTTGCGGGATGACCACCTGAATGCCGAAGCGTTACCGGAACCCGTGCGCCGATTATTCAAGACGAACGAAACGAGTATTCAAAGCCAGACCGTATTGCAGACACAAAACCCGCGTGGCCTGCTGACCTTCAGGGATGAAATAACGGGCCTACTAACCCGCTGGGATAAGAAGGACCACGAAGACGAACGGGCTTACTTTCTGGAAGGCTGGAACGGTGACGGCAGCTATACCGATTTCAAGATTGGCCGGGGACTGACAGACGCGGACCATATCTGTATATCGCTGTTTGGCGGGATTCAGCCGGACAAGTTGCGCCGGTACCTATACCAGTCCATGAACGGCGGCAATGACGGGCTGGTGCAGCGCCTTCAATTAGCGGTTTACCCGGACGAACCCAGCAATTGGGAGTGAATCGACAGATACCCGGACACGGCAGAAAAGACCCGCGTTTACGAGTTCCTGAAAAGGCTGGCTGATATGGACTTTACCCAGCTGGGCGCAGAGCAAGGGGAATATGACAAATTCCCATTTATGCGGTTTTCCAGCGAAGGACAGGAAATATTTAATAAATGGCTGACCAATCTACAGACCGACAAGCTACGGAATGAAGACGGGCAGCTGATGGCGGAGCACCTGGGCAAGTACCGATCCCTTATGCCAACCCTGGCACTGGTGTTTCACCTGATAGAAATTGCAGATGGAACGGCCACCGGCCCAGTATCAAAACAGGCCGCAATTCTGGCGGCGGCTTGGTGTGACTACCTGGAAGAACATGCCCGCCGGATATACGGAATCGTAATCAGCCCGGAACTAGAGGCGGCTTCGATATTGGCGGAGCGGATAGGCAGGCTGCCGAACCCGTTTACCGCCAAGGACGTTTACCGCCGGCACTGGGCAGGCTTCCCCGATACGGCCACGGTTGAAACGGCCTGTCAGGTTTTGGAAGACGAAGACTGGCTGCACAAGGAGCTGGGCAATTCAACTGGTGGGCGGCCAACTGCTGCGTGTTACTGGATCAATCCGGCAGTATTGGGGGAGAAATGATTTTTCAGAAACCCCTATACATGGAAGTGTCTAAAGTATTCAAAAGCCTTTTAGCTACTTTAGACACCCCGTCCTATACGAATATCCAGAAAAAAACGGGGCGCAACATGGGTAAATGGTTGGACCTGCTGGAGTCTGAAACCAGTGATAAAACTGAGAAAGGGTATCAGGCGGAAGTGTCTAAAGTGTCTAAAGCCCAAGAATCCACCTTTAGACACTTCGACGCAGGGGGTATCTCAAAAAATAATTCTGAGGCTGCCAAGCGTTACGCCTACCGTTTCCGCCTGCATGAGGGAGAAGGCGGCGGCGTGGTCCTGACTGATAAACCCGACCTGGACAAGGCCCGCGATAGCCTGGCAGAGCTTTACGGCGACAGGCTGGCGATAGTGGTGAAGGCCTGATGGAATCAGCGCAGCGAGCACGGTGGCGGGCTCAGCGAGGGGGAAGGGCCGGGCATATTAACCACGCCTAATATAAGGAAACCACCGCTATCCAAGCGCGTTGCTAACTTTACCTAAAACTGAAAAAAAGATGGCAAGGAGCACCCACTGCCTGCCTCATCAAAACTCAAGCGGTAGCCGTGAAACATACTGTATATCAATGGGATAGAGGGGGTCGATAGTTTGGGGCTTTCAGGCAGGAAACCACCGATCTAGTGTTTTTTTGCACGGTCAGTTTAATTTTTCAGGAATTTTGTCGGAGAAACTATGCAACTCAAGTGTAAAAAATGCGGAAACGCTATGGAACCACCGGAGACCGGCCGGCCGCCGACCTATTGCAGCAAGGTTTGCCGGAGAAGTGCGGAACTCGAGATCACCAGACTAGGCCGCCACCTCGAAAAGCTTGAATTCGAGCGCATTCAACTGAATGTCACGGACAACACCGGCATCAAAGACATGCTCGGCCGGACCAGTAAGGTGCAGCTGGCCGACTGCGAACGAAATATAGCCGAACTGGAAACGCGGCTACTTTTACTACTGGGAGAAAATGAACATGAGCAACACTGAAATGATTTTTGAAGCCGTCGACCTGAGCGACACGGTACCGCCCCTAATCTGCAGCACGTGCGCTCAGCAGGGGATGGAACACAAGCCGGCGGGGGGCTGCCGATGAATAAGAAAACGCAGCGCACAGTGAATCAACAGTTCCGCCCGCTGTTCGACAAGCAGATGGCCCGGGAGATCCGGTAGATTGATGCGCGTAGTTAGTGGGTCCTCCCTGGTTATTCCAGCGCGGGTAATTCGGATCCCGATGTTTTTGCGTTTTCCGGGTCCAAAATAAACGCGCTTCCTTCCTAAATCTGGCGGAATCGAAAAAATGGCACACGGCAAAACAACGCAAATTCCTGAAGTGCTGGTAAACGCCAACACGCTCGCGGAAGTTCTCACCCTAACTCGGCGGCGCGTGTCTCAACTTGTGGCCGAGCAAGTTATTCCTGCACCGGTGAACCACAAATATGACGCGTTCAAGTGCGTCCTGGCATACATCAAATACCAGCGCCGGAACGCGGAGCAACAAGGCGGCGATTCCAGCACTGAAGACCTGAAAAAATCCCGTGCCGAACTGTTGAAGGTGCAGAAGAAAAATGCCGAGCTGGCCTACCGGAAACAGATGGGCGAGCTGCTCGAATTCGATGAAGTGGAAGCCGTGGTCACCGAAGGCGCCGCGATCTTCGTTGGCCAGAAGCGAAGCATGGGCAGCCGCCTGGCTGGAACACTTGCCGGCATGTCTGACCCGAAAGCTATTTTGAAACTGCTGAACAAAGAGAATGACGCGATCCTGCTGGAGCTTTCCAAAAAACTCCACGGCCTGGCTGATCGGGCCAACGGTTGAACGTCTGACTTCGGCCAAACCCAGACATACAACGGAAAACAAAACGGCGACCCGAAAGTCGCCGCTATTCTCGACCTTCTTAATTAATTACTGACATTCCACAACACGCGCCATCCGCACGTCGTTAATCAGACTGAATTCATCAAAAGTCTGGATCGTCGGTGCGAAACCGTCGGCATAGACCTGCAGCTTGAACTGCCCGTTGGCATCCAGCGGGATATTCGCGGCATAACTGCCCGTACCATCACAGGTGAACCCAAACTGCCCATTGCTGAGCACCAAGGCACAGACCGGCGTTTGCGTATCCTGCAGCAGTACCGTGCCTGAGATGTCGACCTGTTTACCGGCAGAGTCGGGGAACACGCCGGGTTCGTATGGTGTGTTATAGTCGGGACAGGCGCTGGAACCCGAGGACACCCGCGTCATGACCACGGTTTCGTCAACAGAACCCGTCAGCGTCTCGACGTTGGGGAAAAATCCATCCGCGTAGACCTGCCGCTTGACCGT
>Ga0070727_10002325_pt1 | contig 18498 bp, 13 predicted proteins | sample tdAd472_FD_66722 | JGI IMG/M metagenome (GOLD analysis project Ga0070727, IMG submission 66722) | Marine sediment microbial communities from the Atlantic coast under amendment with organic carbon and nitrate - tdAd47.2 | ecosystem: Environmental > Aquatic > Marine > Coastal > Sediment | place...
CCTTTTGATGGCTGGCTTCACCGCACTGACCCAGCATGATATCAAGCGGATCCTGGCCTATTCCACGATAAGTCAGATCGGCTACATGTTTCTCGGACTGGGTGTTGGTGCCTGGTCGGCGGCGATTTTCCACCTGATGACCCATGCTTTCTTCAAGGCATTGCTGTTTCTTGCCGCCGGCACCGTGATTCTCAGCCTGCACCATGAGCACAATATCTTCAAAATGGGGGGAATGCGCCGGCACCTGCCGGTCGCCTTCTGGTCGTTTATTATCGGCAGTGCGGCTCTGACCGCGCTGCCGTTCACTTCCGGCTACTTCAGCAAGGATGAAATTCTGCTGGCGGCGTTGAATGCCGAGGGCGGCGGTACACTGTTGTGGCTGGGTGGTGTCATCGGTGCCTTCTTTACCGCAATCTACAGTTTTCGACTGGTTTTTGTCGTGTTTTTCGGCGACAGCAAACACGAGGCCACGGAAGTGACCGGATTCCCCATGGCGGCGCCACTCGCCGTGCTGGCAGTACTTGCCCTGCTTGGCGGCTTTATTCATATTCCGGTGGAAAGTGTCTTCAGCCACGGCGGTGGCGAGCACGAGGAACCCCATGCAAGCTTTCTGGTCCATGCCCTGATGATAGCTGTCCCGATCATCGGGGTCGGGGTGTCATACCTGCTGTTCTGCGCCAGGACACTGGATGTTGAAAAACTGGTCAGGCCGGGTGTGGGTGCCATGTTGCACAAGTTCTGGTTCAGCGGTTGGGGAATGGACAGTCTTTACCAGGCGCTTTTCGTGAAGCCGTTTATCTTCCTGGCGAAGGTGAACCGCAAAGACATCGTGGACTTGATGGTTGGCTGGTTAGTGGAGCTGACGGCACTGGCCAACCGGTTACTGGTCAGAACCCAGACCGGCTACCTGCGCTGGTACGCTGCCAGCGTCATGGCGGGACTGGTGGTTCTTATCGTGATAGGAGTTCTGCTGTGATCCTCGCCTGGCTGATTCTCGTCCTGTTCATTGGCGGGCTGGCCGCGTGGCTGGCGGAATTTGTCGATGCCAGGCTGCCCCGGGTGGTGGCTCTTGTCTTTCTGCTGATTGACGCCGTGCTGCTGCTTGGCCTGATGAACGCCACGCCGTTTGTACCGGCGGAAGGCAGCGGCGAGTGGCTGGTCTACCTGAAGGCGGAATGGTTACCCCGGTTTGGCATTTATTTCCAGCTGGGCCTGGACGGGCTGAGCCTGCTGATGGTCCTGTTGACCGTCTTTCTCGGCGTCATTGCAGTGGGCGCGGCCTGGAGTGAAATCCAGGAAAGGGCAGGCTTTTTCTATTTCAACCTGTTGTGGACACTGGCCGGCGTGATCGGGGTATTCGTCGCCCTGGATCTGTTCCTGTTTTTCTTTTTCTGGGAAGTCATGCTGATTCCCATGTACCTGATCATCGCCATCTGGGGTCACGAAAACAAGAATTACGCGGCGATGAAATTCTTTATATTCACCCAGGTGTCGGGTCTGCTGATGCTGATCGCGATTCTCGCCCTGGCCTACAATCATTACCTGCAGTTCGGCGCATTCAGCTTCGACTATTTTCAACTGCAGAATGTGCAGCTGGCGGCATCCACGGCCATGCTGATCATGCTGGGTTTCTTTATCGGTTTCGGTACCAAGCTGCCCACCGTACCGCTGCATACCTGGCTGCCCGACGCCCACAGCCAGGCGCCCACTGCAGGCAGCGTGATCCTGGCCGGCATACTGCTCAAGACCGGCGCCTATGGACTGATCCGTTTTACCCTGCCGCTGTTTCCGGACGCCGCGGCGGAATTTGCGCCCATCGCCATGACCCTGGCAGCCGTCAGTATCCTGTATTGCGCCAAGGTCGCCTTTGCTCAAACTGACCTGAAGCGACTGATTGCCTACACCAGTGTCAGTCACATGGGTTTCGTGACCCTAGGCGTGTTTGCCTGGAACGAGCAGGCGGTGCAGGGTGCGGTCATGACCATGCTGGCCCATGGCCTGAGTGCCGCCGCCCTGTTCATGCTGGCCGGTGGTCTGCAGTATCGAATTCATACCAGGGACATGCGTGAAATGGGGGGCTTCTGGGCCCGTGTTCCCCGTATGGCCGTGGTCGCGCTGTTTTTCTCAATTGCCGCGCTGGGTATGCCGGGGCTTGGCAATTTTGTTGGCGAGTTTCTGGCCCTGCTGGGTGCGTTCCAGGCAAATATACCGCTGACCGTTGTCGCGGCGCTGGGCCTTGTTTTCGCGTCGGTGTACTCGCTGTGGGTGATACAGAAAGTATTCCAGGGCGTCTATCGTGACCACCCGGACCATGGTGAGTCGCTGGTGGACCTGTCCCGGGTGGAAATGGTGTTTTACCTGCTGATGATGATCGGCCTGGTATGGATGGGCATGTATCCCCAGTCATTCCTGGATCTCTCGGCAATGACCCTTGGCAGTCTTCTTTAGGAATCGGTTACAGGTTAATTAATGGAACTTGCTCTCACTTTACAGGACCTTGTCCCGCTACTGCCGATTGAGGTCGTCACCGGTTTCGTCGTCCTGGTGATGCTGCTGATCGCCTGGAAACGCAACCATACGGTCAGCTGTGCGGTAACCATCCTTGGCATCGTCCTCGCCCTGCTGGCCACGCTCCTGGTGCTGCCTTTTGCCGGTCAGCAGATTACCGACCTGCTGGTGATTGACAATTTCAGTCTGTTCTTCACGGCGGTGGTGCTGGCCACCACCGGCTGCATTGCGGTGCTCAGCTATCCCTACCTGTATAACCTGAACGACGAAGTGGAAGAGTTTTACCTGCTGTTGCTGATCGCCACCATCGGCGCATTGATCATGGTCAGCAGCAACCATTTCATCAGCGCTTTTCTCGGGCTGGAAACTCTCAGTATTTCGCTCTATGCCATGATCGCGTATCCCGTTCACAGCAAGGAGGCCGCCAAGTTTCCGTTGGAAGCGTCGGTCAAGTACCTGGTGCTGTCTGCGGTATCGTCAGCTTTCATCCTGTTCAGCATCGCACTGCTGTATGCCCAGACCGGCACACTCCAGTTCACCGATCTCTCCGTGGCCACTGCCGGTGCCGAGGTCCGCACCAGTTACTATGCAACCACCCTGGTGCTGTTGCTGGCCGGGGTAGGCTTCAAACTGTCCCTGGCCCCTTTTCATATGTGGACGCCGGATGTCTATGAAGGAGCGCCGCTGCCGGCAACGACGTTCCTGGCAACCGTCGGCAAGGCGGCGATGATGGTCCTGCTGCTGCGCTTCGTGGTGGCGTCCGGCCTGCTGAACTATGCATCGGTGGTCACGGTGATGGGCGTTATCGCCGTACTATCCATTCTGGGTGGCAACCTGCTGGCCCTGGTGCAGGGAAACCTCAAGCGCATCCTTGCCTATTCCTCCATCGCCCACATGGGCTATCTGCTGATTGCCGTCATTGCCCTGGGCAGTGCCAGTACGACCCTGGGTATCGAAGCGGTCAGTTTCTACCTGGTCGCCTATATCATCATGTCACTGGGGGCATTTGGCGTGGCCACGGTGGTTTCAACCAGTGAAAAGGAATTTGATTTTGTCACCGATTACCAGGGCCTGTTCTGGCGCGATCCCTGGCTGGCTCTTTTGCTCACCGCCATGTTGCTGTCCCTGGCCGGCATCCCCCTGACCGTTGGATTCATTGGCAAGTTCTACCTGGTTCTGGCCGGCGTGGAGGGAGCCCTGTGGGGACTGCTGCTGGTCCTGGTGGCGGGCAGTGGCATCGGCATCTACTACTATCTGCGGATAGTCTACCGCATGCTGCTGCAGTCCGAAGTTCAGCAGGAATATCGCGAAGCCGGCTGGGGCAGTATCGGTTCCTACGTCGTGTTGACATTCCTCCTGGCCATGCTGGTATTGCTGGGAGTCTACCCCGCCTTTCTCATGTCGATGCTGGAAGTGATCGCAGTGTCGGTCTGAAGCCACCTGGCCTTTCGCTGACTGGAGTGCTGACCGGGGCGCGGCCGCGGTGGCATAGGGCTGCGTGGCCAGGCAGAGTGATTCCACGTCGGGCAATGGTTATCCGGGGGGAATCGGACTATCATTGTCGACCCGTGATCTTCCTTTGGCAATTGAATGGATATTGAAAAAGTAGCCGTGCTTGGCGGCGGCAGTTTCGGTACGGTGATCGCTAATATCATCGCGGAAAACGGGTATCCGGTGTATTTCTGGATGCGCAACCCGGACATGGCGCGACAGGTGAATGACAAACGGGAAAACACCCAGTACCTGCCGGGTTATCACCTCAACAAAAATGTCACCGCCACCAACCACATGCAGACTGCTGTATCCGGCGCGGCGCTGATCTTCGTCGCCGTGCCCAGCCAGTCCTTTCGCGCCGTGGTGCGCCTGATGAGGCATTTTGCCGCGTCCGACGCCATGCTGATCAGTACCACCAAGGGCATTGAGCGAGGCACCTTCATGCTGATGAGCCAGATCCTGCGTCAGGAAGCGCCGCGGGCCCGGGTCGGCGTACTCAGCGGACCGAACCTGGCCAAGGAAATCGCCAGGCGCGATCTCACCGGAACCGTTGTCGCCAGCGAACACGCCGGCGTGCGGGAGGCGGTGAAACAGATTCTGGCGTCCGATTATTTCCGGGTTTACAGTAACGATGACTTTTTCGGTATCGAACTGGGCGGCTCGCTGAAAAATATCTATGCCATCGTGGCCGGAATGGCCGCGGCCCTGGGGATGGGCCACAATACCAACAGCATGCTGATAACCCGCAGCCTGACCGAGATGGCGAGATTCGGCAGGGAAATGGGCGCCGACCCCATGACCTTCCTGGGTCTGGCAGGAGTTGGCGATCTTATTGTAACCTGTTCAACGCCATTGAGTCGGAACTACCGGATCGGGTTTCTGCTGGGACAGGGAAAAACGCTGGATGAAGCCGTGGCAGAAGTGGGGCAGGTTGCCGAAGGACTCAATACCCTGCAGCTGGTCAAACACAAGGCCGATGAGCTGTCAGTCTACATGCCCCTGGCGAGTGCACTGTACCGCGTAATCTATGAAGGCGAAGCCATCGACAGGATCATTCCAACCCTGATGCAGAGCGAGCAGGCGCTTGATGTTGAATTTGCCGCCAAAGACGAAAAGCAACTGCATCACAAGGAGTAGGTAATGAACAACGACACCGAGGATGATTTGAGAAACGTAACGGGCAATCTCACCCAACGCGCTACCTGGCTGAGAATTCTGTTCATGGTGGGCTTCTGCCTGGCCCTCTACGTGGTGGCCATAGTCCTGCTGTTCATTACCATCGTCCAGGCCCTGTTCGCCGTGGTCACCGGAACTGACAACCTCAACCTGCGTATACTGGGGGCAAATCTTGCCGAGTACGTCAACCAGATTCTGAAATTCCTCACCTACAACTCACAGTCCCGGCCGTTTCCCTTCAGCCCGTTCCCCGATACCGGCACAGAGCCTGGTCCGTCGGCAGGTGGTGGTGGCGAATCCGCGTCCCGGGATGAGTCGGAACCCGCTACCCGGCCAGGACAGAACCGCGGAGACATGCCCGGAACCGCAGCGGGCTCTTCAGCCGGCAGGACCGGCAACCCGGCAGGTGGCGAGGCAGCCGCGGCGGCTATTGCAGGGCAGAACGCCAGGTCAGGCCGGGACTCCGGCAATGACCCGGGTAATGAACCAGGCAAGAACCCGGTCAGGAATTCGGGTGGGGACTCTGACGATAGCAGGGCAGTGGCGCAAGGTCCGGCGAAACCCCAGGACCGCGGCGCTGGAACCAAGGCTGCAGCAGGATCGAGCCACGCTATGGCCGACAAGGCGCCGGCGTCTTCATCCCGGGAAGCCTCTGCAACCCATTCCGACCCGAGGCCGCAATCTGCCGCGGCTTTGGGCGGCGCGGTGAACACCGCCGGAAAAACGCCGGGTGCTCAGACTGCATCGGTGGGTGATTCAGCCCCGCCTGTGGATCATGCCCGGCCGACAGGCCAACAACCTGACCCGGAAAGTCCGGATTCCGGCGGGAATGGGGCAGTACCCGTGTCCCGTGAAAAGGATTCGCTATCCAGCCCGGGAGATGCAAACCGCGGTGAACAGGGCAAACCGGGAAATGGCAGGGCCGATGTGTCCGGACTGGCAAACATAAAAGTGCAGAAATCCGGTGCGCCGAAAGCTGCACCCAATATTTTCGCCGATCTGCAATTCAACGGCTCCACGGGCTCTGATTCCAAGGCGGATGAAAAATAGATGATCGATGGGGTTTGCGGGACATCTGGAGCAGGGTTTTCCAACGTAGTGATTCATACTGTCTGATCATAAGCCGGAAAAGGCCACTGCGTTGCCTGGACGATTCGCCATGGGACCATTTCACCGACATGGGTAAGCGACTGAACAATCCTTTGTTTTATTTCGGGGTGCTGTGCGCTGTGCTCGGCGCCAATACCGCTGCCGCCCAGTCGGAAGCGGGTCGGGATCATCCCCTGCTGGAGCGCTTCGGTGAGTCCGATATCGTCGACTATGAGCAGCAGTCGGGAGTGAACTACCGGCTGGTCCTGGGAAACTTGCGACGAATCCGGGGGCTTGTCGTCGCCGAGGAGGAAGAGCGCCTTCGCGGAGACCTGACGCGAATCACCTATGAAATCCCGGATTCTTTCAGCGGCCGCGACGTCGTGGCGTTTTTCCGTTCCCAGGCTGAACAGCGGGGCTACGCCAACCTGTTCAGCTGCCAGGGGCGAGGCTGTGGCACCAGCACCTACTGGGCTAACGACGTGTTCGACAACCGGTCGTTATACGGACCGGAGCGCAATCAATTTTACATGGCCTTCCAGGCCGAATCCGCAGCTGCTTACCTGGTAGTGTACGTTATCACCCGGGCCAATCGCCGGCTGTATGCCCATGTCGAAGTGCTGGAAACCACAAGCAGCGGGTCCCTGCCCATGGTCGAGTTCTCACTTGAAAATCTCCTGGATGCAGGTGGCCTGCGGCTTTACAACCTGTCCTTCGGCAGCGGTGATCGCCTGACCGGCGACGACGGGCTGCTCCCGGCGGTGCGGTTGCTGCAGGAAAACCCCACTCTGGAAATCTATATCGTGGCTCACCTCCCGGGACCTGCGCCGCTGGAAACGCTCCTGGAGCAGTCGGCACAGCGTGCCCGTAGTGTCAGGGATGCTCTCATCGCCAGGGGAATCGACGGCCGGCGTATTGTCGCCAGGGGCGTCGGGCCGCTGGCGCCGCTGTGCAGTGAAGGCGACTGCCGGGAGCGGGTGGAACTGGTGTTGCGATAGCCGGACATCCCGGGCCTGCGCCGCAGGCTAGGACGACCTGACCAGTGACAGGAACTCGTTGCGTGTGGTCTGCCTGGAGCGAAAAGCGCCGAGCATGCAGGATGTCGTCATCACCGAATTCTGTTTTTCCACGCCACGCATCATCATGCACATATGTTGTGCCTCGATGATTACGCCGGCGCCGGATCCCCTGGTCTGCTGCAGGATGGTTTCGGCAATCTGGTTGGTGAGGTTTTCCTGGATCTGCAGTCGCCGGGCGAACATATCCACAATTCTGGCGATCTTGGAAAGTCCTATTACCTTTCCTTTTGGAAGGTAGGCGACATGGCACTTTCCGATAAACGGCAGCATATGGTGCTCGCAGATGGAATACAGCTCGATATTCTTGACAATTACCATCTCGTCGGAATCGGAAGGAAACAGCGCGCCGTTGATCACCTCGTCAATGTTGAGACCGTAGCCCTGTGTCAGAAAGCGCATGGCGTCGGCAGCCCGCTTCGGGGTATCCTTGAGCCCGGGCCTCTCGGGGTCCTCTCCAATTGCTTCGATTATTCGCTTGTAGGCGTTATCCATGGTTGATTCCGGCTGTCATTTTCAGCCGCTACCCTACGATAACCGGAAAATTTGGTAAAGAATTTTTTCCGTGAGGCGAGCACCGTCAGGTAACCCCGGGATGAAAGTGGGAGATTATGTAAGTGGTTTGCAGCAGCAATTCAGCGATGCCGGATTGTGTTTTGCCCACGGCACTGACAATTCCTACGACGAAGCCTGCTACCTGGTTTTCGCATCACTTTCCCTGGACTGGCAGGAATTCGAAGCGGAACTTGACCGGCAACTGACACCGGCTGAAATCGCACTGCTGGACCGGCGGTCGCGACAACGGATCAGGGACAGGATACCCACCGCCTACCTGGTGGGGACTGCCTGGTTTGCAGGCCATGAATTCAAGGCCGACAGCCGAGCGCTGATACCGCGTTCGCCCATTGCCGAGTTGATTGAAAACCGCTTTACACCGCTGTTGCGGCAGTCACCGCAACGTGTACTCGACCTGTGCTGTGGCGGCGGCTGTATCGGTATTGCCATTGCACTGGAATTCCCGGACGCGTCGGTGGACCTGGCGGATCTGTCCGTCGATGCGCTGGGTCTGGCAAAGGAAAATATCGATCGCTTCGGCCTGCAGGATCGGGTGGCTCCGCTGCAGTCTGACCTGTTCAGCGGGCTGCCAGGACAGCGGTATGACCTGATCGTAAGTAATCCGCCCTACGTGGGGGCCGAGGAACTGTCGGGCTTACCCGCTGAATTCCGCCACGAGCCCCGCAGTGGCCTGGAGTCCGATGATCAGGGCCTGCAGCTGCCATTGCGCATTCTCAGCGCGGCGGCAGACCACCTTGCCGAGTCCGGCGTGCTGGTAATGGAAGTCGGCTATTCCCATCATCTCCTGGCGGAACGCTATCCGGATATTCCGTTTTTATGGCTTGATTTCCAGCGGGGAGGCGAGGGGGTTTTCCTGCTCCGGCGACAACAGCTGGAGATGTACAGGGAGCGCTTCAGTTAGTGTACAATGCCCTGCTTTCCCGCGGGCCTGCCGGAACAGCACTGGCAAACCTGCTGCGGGCTCGACGGATTTCAACAGGCGACGGTCATGTCCGGCAACAGCATTGGCAGGCTTTTTACGGTAACCAGCTTTGGTGAAAGCCATGGTCCGGCAATCGGCTGTATCGTCGACGGTTGCCCGCCGGGGCTGGAACTTGGTGAAGCCGACCTGCAGAAGGACCTGGAGCGTCGCAGACCGGGTCAGTCCCGCTTTACCACGCAACGACGCGAACAGGACCAGGTAAGCATTCTTTCCGGTGTATTCGAAGGGGTGACCACCGGCACGCCCATCGGGCTGCTTATCGAGAACACCGATCAGCGGTCGCGGGATTATGGCAAGATCAAGGATCAGTTCCGTCCGGCCCACGCCGACTTCACCTACCACCACAAGTTCGGTGTCCGGGATTATCGCGGTGGTGGACGGTCCTCCGCCCGGGAAACAGCAATGCGGGTGGCGGCCGGGGCCATTGCCAAGAAATTCCTTGCCCGGGCCGAGGGTGTGTCCATTCGAGGATACCTGGACCAGCTGGGGCCGATCCGGGCGGAACAGATTGATCTTGACGAGGTGGAACGTAACCCGTTCTTCTGCCCGGATGCCAGCAAGATACCCCAACTTGAGGAGTTCATGACGGCCCTCAGCAAAGAGGGGAATTCCATTGGTGCCAGGATCAATGTAGTGGCCAGCGGTGTCCCCGTGGGTCTGGGTGAACCCGTGTTCGACCGGCTGGACGCCGACCTGGCGGGCGCACTGATGAGCATCAATGCGGTCAAGGGCGTGGAAATCGGTGCCGGGTTCCGCTGTGTCGAACAGAAAGGCACCGAACACCGCGACGAAATCACCCCGGAGGGATTCCTGTCCAACAACGCCGGCGGCATCCTGGGTGGTATTTCCAGTGGCCAGGACATCCTGGCAAGTATCGCCTTGAAGCCGACTTCCAGTCTGCGCATTCCGGGTCGCTCCATCGATGTCGACGGCAACGCGATTGAGGTTGTCACCACCGGACGTCATGATCCCTGTGTCGGTATCCGCGCGACCCCCATTGCCGAGGCAATGGTAGCCATCGTCCTGATGGACCACTACCTGCGGCATCGGGCACAGAACACGACGATCCCCAAAACCTCCTGAAGCCCGGGAGCCGGGGTGCTCACGGTGGCATAACTTTCACCTATAGCAGTTATCACTAAAATTCATTTTATTGTTTTATTTCAATCAGATAAATTCCAATTTCAAGGTTACTCAGCAAGCAGCGGCAAGGAAAATAACATGGCAGGCAAAACCTTATACGACAAGATCTGGGATGCCCACCTGGTCACGCAGCGCGACGACGGCACGGCGCTCATTTATATCGATCGGCAGTTGATACACGAGGTGACGTCACCCCAGGCGTTCGAGGGACTGCGCCTGGCTGGTCGGCAACCGTGGCGTGCCGATGCCAATCTGGCCACCCCAGATCACAACATTCCCACCACCCGCGAGGAGCGCAGCCGCGGACTGGAGGGGATCAAGGATCCGATTTCACGTATCCAGGTAAAGACCCTGGACGACAACTGCAGGGAATTCGGCATTCTGGAACTCGGCATGGAGGATCAACGCCAGGGCATCGTGCACGTGGTGGGACCGGAACAGGGCGTCACGCTACCCGGCATGACCATTGTCTGCGGTGATTCACACACCTCGACCCACGGCGCGCTGGGTGCCTTGGCGCACGGTATAGGTACCTCCGAGGTGGAGCATGTACTGGCTACTCAGTGCCTGCTGCAGCGCATGATGAAAAATATGCTGGTGAATGTTAATGGCAGGCTGAATCCCGGGGTAACGGCCAAGGATATTGTGCTTGCCGTCATTGGCCGTATCGGCACGGCAGGAGGCACAGGCTATACCATCGAATTTGCCGGCGAGGCAATCCGGGCGCTGTCCATAGAAGGACGCATGACAGTCTGCAACATGGCAATCGAGGCCGGTGCCCGGGCGGGACTGGTGGCGGTGGACGACACCACCATCGATTACCTGAAAGGACGGCCTTTTGCTCCCCGGGGCCAGCTGTGGGAGCAGGCGGTGACCGCATGGCGTGACCTGGTCAGTGATTCCGACGCCCGCTTCGACCACGTGGTGGAACTGGATGCCGAGGCAATCGAACCCCAGGTCACGTGGGGAACCTCCCCGGAAATGGTCGCTCCGGTGAGCGGCAGGATTCCGGATCCAGCACAGGAACCGGATCCCAGCCGGCGGGGAAACATGGAGCAGGCACTGAAATACATGGGGCTGCAACCTGGCACCGCAATTCAGGATATCAAGCTGGATTACATATTTATCGGTTCCTGTACCAACTCGCGGATCGAGGATCTGCGCGAGGCGTCAAAGGTAGTACGAGGCAGGAAAGTGGCTGACAGTATCGAACTGGCCATGGTGGTTCCGGGCTCCGGACTGGTGAAACAGCAGGCCGAGGCAGAGGGTCTGGACAGGATATTTATCGAGGCCGGACTGCAGTGGCGTGAACCGGGCTGTTCCATGTGCCTGGCGATGAATGCCGACCAGTTGCCTGCCGGCAAGCACTGCGCGTCCACGTCCAACCGCAATTTCGAAGGCCGACAGGGATTCGGTGGCCGGACCCACCTGGTGAGCCCGGCCATGGCGGCAGCGGCGGCCGTAACCGGACACTTCGTCGATATTCGGCAGATTGCCCACTGATTACCCAGGAAGAAATGACGACATGAGAAAATTTGACACTGTAACCGGCATCGTCATCCCGTTGGACCGGGCCAACGTGGATACCGACTTTATTATCCCGAAGCAGTTTTTAAAATCCATCAAGCGAACCGGCTTCGGGCCCAACCTGTTTGATGAGCATCGCTACCTGGACAAGGGCCAGCCGGGCGCCGACAACAGCCAGCGCCCACTGAACCCGGATTTCGTGCTCAACCAGCCCCGCTATCAGGGCGGGACAATTCTGCTGGCCAGGGAAAACTTCGGCTGCGGTTCAAGCCGGGAGCATGCTCCCTGGGCGCTGGACGACTACGGAATTCGCGTCATTATCGCCCCGAGCTATGCCGATATATTTTTCAATAACTGCTTCAAAAATGGATTGTTACCCATTGTTTTGGATAAAAAAACAGTTTCCAGACTTTTTGAGGAAGTGGCGACGGAGGAAGGCTATTCACTGACGGTGAACCTGGTCAGCCAGACCCTGACGACACCGGGTGGCGAGGACATTGCCTTCGACGTCGATGAGTACCGCAAACATTGCCTGCTCAACGGCCTGGACGAAATCGGTGTGACCCTGCAGGATGCCGACCGGATCAGAGAATTCGAGTCGCAGTGGCGCTCGAGGTCCCCCTGGTACTTTAACGAGGACGCTTCGCCGCGGAACTGATCACGCAACTACCGGCCCGCTGCTGACATCCGGCGGGTTGACCTGCAGTCCGGCGGACGAACCTGCCGCCGGGCGTTAGCAGCGCGCAACAGACCATACAGACATCAAATCAGGGAGAGACCAGCATGAAAAAATACAACGTAGCCGTGGCCGGTGCCACGGGAGCTGTGGGTGAGGCCATGCTCAAGATTCTGGAACAGCGGGACTTTCCCGTTGATCAACTTTTCCCGCTGGCCAGTGAACGTTCGGCGGGGACTACGGTGATGTTCCGGGGAAAGCCGGTCAAGGTCCAGAACCTCGCGGAGTTCGATTTCACCCAGACGCAGATCGGGCTGTTTTCCGCCGGCGGCAGCGTGTCCGCGGAGTTTGCTCCCAGGGCCGGTGAGGCTGGCTGCATCGTTATCGATAACACCTCGTATTTCCGTAACCACGACGATATCCCGCTGGTGATCCCGGAGGTCAATCCGGAAAAAATTGCCGACTATACCAACCGCAATATTATCGCCAATCCCAACTGTTCAACCATCCAGATGCTGGTGGCGCTGAAGCCCATTCACGATGCCGCGGTCATCAAGCGGATCTCGGTAGCCACTTACCAGGCAGTCTCCGGCACCGGCAAGGCAGCCATGGAGGAACTGGCCAGGCAAACGGCGGACCTGCTTAACGGTCGCGAAATCACCTGCGAAGTCTACCCGAAGCAGATTGCTTTCAATGCCCTGCCGCACATCGATGATTTCCAGGACAACGGCTACACCAAGGAAGAAATGAAAATGTGCTGGGAAACGCAAAAAATTTTCGCCGATCAGTCGATACAGGTAAGTGCAACCTGTGTTCGCGTGCCGGTGTTCTACGGACATTCTGAAGCAGTCCAGATTGAAACCGAAAAACCGATTGCCGAAGAGGAGGCCCGACGTCTGCTCAAGCAGATGCCCGGTGTCACTGTGATGGATGAGCGCAAGGCGGGTGGATACCCCACCGCAGTTACTGAATCTGTGGGCCAGGACGCAGTTTTCGTGGGGCGGATCCGTCAGGATATCTCCATGCCCAATGGCCTGAACCTGTGGGTCGTTTCGGACAACGTGCGCAAAGGGGCGGCACTGAATTCGGTACAGATCGCGGAACTATTGATAAAAGACTTTTTATAATGAATACTTGCACGCGGTAGTGAAGGATTCGTCTAGGTAAAAATTTGGCGAAATTCAAGCGACTGTGAGCAAATTTCCTTAAAATGATACCAAGCACCCCTGATCAGGTGCTTTGATCGGAGCAAACCCGCGTAGCTGAAACCTTATTTTTTTAATTCAGGTTGTTGATTTTTCAATGGATTAAAATTTCAGGTGGCGAGAATCAGGGTGAACTTCCCGATCTGTGACGGCACGGGTGCGACGGATTGCCCGCATCGCTCGCAATTCATTCTGGGAGATCGAGGATTTTATCGTTAGTAGGAAAGACTTTATGATGCGCAACGCTGCTGCTGTTCTCGCCGCAATCTTTTGTCTGGTGACCAGCCAGGTTCATGCCCTCGGGCTGGGCACCATCTCCCTGGAATCCTCGCTAAACCAGCCCCTTCGTGCCCGCATCGAGATCATCGACCTGGGCTCGGTCAGTCCGGCTGATATTTCCATCCAGATGGCAACGCAGCAGGACTTCGAACGCTTCGACCTGGAGCGCTCGGCATTTCTGTCCGGCGTAAACTTCGACATCCAGCGTACCGCTGACGGCGTTTTCGTGCTGCTGACCAGCAGCCAGGCTGTCCGTGAACCGTTTCTTAACTTCATTCTTGATACCCGCTGGCCAAGTGGCAGAATCCTCAGCGAGCATACCGTGCTGCTGGACCTGCCGGTTTTCAGCGACAATCAGTCAGTGGCCCAGCCCATCGATCAACCGGTCAGCCCGATTGTCGAACAAGACCAGGGAGTGGTGAACCGGGAGCCGGTCACACCACAGTCAACAACTTCGGTTGACAGTGCGCCCGAACAGCAGATCGCGGCGGACAACGAGCCGGCACCAGCGACGTCGGCAACTGTCGACGACGACCAGGTGGTTTCCGGGTGGTCAACGCTGCGACGTGACAGCCTGGAGATCCAGGAACTCGACACCCTCTGGGAAATCGCCATGCGGGTGCGGCCGGATTCCTCGGTGACCATTCAACAGACCATGCTCGCCATTCAACGCTTGAATCCTGACGCCTTTGCCGACGGCAACATCAATCGACTGATTGCCGGTGAAACCCTGCAGGTACCTGATCTCAGTGACATCCGGAGCATCAATCAGCAGCAGGCTGTCTCCGAGGTGTCGCGCCAGAATCAGCAGGCGGACCTCAGCGCACAGCCACTGTCAGCACCGTCTGCCGGCCCCAGCAGCCTGGCTTCGGCGGCCTCGCAGGGGCAGTTGCGGGTGCTGACCACGGAAGATGCCCAGCCGGTAACCGGCGGCAGCAGTGCTGCCGTGGAAGCCGAGAACGCTCAACTGGATGCAGAAATACTTGCCCTGGAAACCCAGATTCTGCTGCAAGAGGAGGAGGCTGATCGGGTACGCATCCAGCAGGCGGAAATGATCTCGAGACTCGATGACCTGGATGCCCAGATTGCCTCCGCCATGGAAATTATCCGGCTCCAGGACCAGCAGCTGGCACAACTGCAGGAATCCCTGGCCGCTGCCCAGGCCCAGGCCGCCGTGCAGCAGGATGCCACTGAGACGGCACCGGCAACCCTGACCCGGACACAACCACTGCAGACCACTTCGCCGAGCTTCCTGGACAGCGTCCTCCGGGTACTGTCAAACAATTCACTGGTCCTGATCATCGTGTCCGTGCTGGTCGTGGTACTCATGGTGATGCTGTTGATGCGGCGTAATCGCCTGGCAACGGCGGAAGGGTACAGCGAGGGATTTACAGACGACATGTCCGCCGGCACGGTGGCTCGGAGCAGCGTGGATGCCGAACCGCTGAGCACGGCGGAATTCGACATTCCGGACCAGGACAGGAAAGATGAGGAAGCCGTGGCGGAAGTTGCGGAACTGGCCAGTGCCGCCATGGCAGACGACGTGTTCGGTATTGAAGAGACCGATATCGATGAACTGGTCAGCGACACGAAGCGACAGCAACAGGAAGATGATTTTGATAGCGAAGACTTCGACCAGGACTTCGACAATGACGACGAAGAAGAAATCGAAGGTCAGGCTGATGATGAGACAGCGTGGCAGGCAAAGACAGAATCCGCGGCCAGCGAGACAGATTTCGATACCGGTAATGAACTGAACGACGAGGCGGAGCTTGAAGCCATTGATGAGCCGGCGGATGAAGTAGTCGACTTTGAACTCGATACCGACGTTGACCAGGGGGATGATGAAGATGCGGACCTGGACGTCGTGGACTTCGATATTGATGAATTTCTGGACGAAGATGACAACGTGCAGGAAGCGGCCGGTGCTGACGGCGATGTGGCAAAGGCTGCCGGCCAGGCAGATGAAGCTGTCGATTTTGATCTTGGCAACGAGGTTGAAGACGATATCGATGAGTCCGCCGCCGACAGCGAAGCGCTGGATCTAGACGCGGTGGATTTTGCCGTCGATGCCGACGTCGCGGACGATGATGCCGATGCCATCGAAGCGCTGGACCTGGAAGACGATGAGTTCAATGGTGATGATCAGGCAGCAGTGAATGAGAAACCCGTAGCGGATCAGGTGACCCGGCATGGCAACGGGGAAGCCGACGATTTTATCGACGACGGGGAAACCGATGAGATCGAGACGCTTGATTTCGATCTCAGCGATACCGGCATCGAAGATTTTGAAGAAGAGACGGGTGGGGACCAGGTGGACGTCAGCTCTGCCGCCGATGATGAAGTGGAGTCCTTCGATTTCGACCTGACTGAAGCCGTTGACGAGGTCGGGCAGCAGGACGAGAGCCCGGCTATGAGCGATAGCGAAACCGCGGTGAAAGAGCCTGATGAAGTCGACCTGGGAGCTGCCACCGATGATTCGCCGGGCGGGGACGACCGGCAGGATGAATCGGCGTCTGCAGATGACGCCGGGGCGGATGCCTCCCCGGTTGCCGACGAAGAAGAGGATAGCCTGGTCCAGCAGCCGGCGGATACTGATGAAGGACCGGAAAAGTCCGGGGACAGTATCGAGTTCGACCTGGACAGTACTGCCACAGCGGAGTTGCCGGAATTCGAAGACGAGTTGGCAGAGGAAGCGGCCGGGGACCGGGCGAACGCAGAACCCACCGGGGATCAGGTCACCGGGATAGATTTTGATGAACCGGCAGCAAACGACCTGGAGAATTCCGACGACGACGGACAGGACCGCCGGGTTGCCGCCGCCCGGCAGGATTCCAGCGAACCTGACGACGTATTGGCAGTGCTGGAGCAGGACGAGGAAGCGGCTGCGCCGGATTCCGCGATTGAACTGGACAACCTGGATTTCCTTTCCGCCGACGATGACTCGGCGATAGATGGTGCCGATGAGGAAATCGAATTTCTGTCCGATGATGACGAGGCTGCTACCAAGCTGGATCTGGCCTATGCCTACCAGAAGATGGGCGACGTCAACGGTGCCAAGGAAATTCTTGAAGAAGTGATCAACGAGGGCAACGACGCCCAGGTCAATGAAGCCAGAACCCTCATCGCAGCCCTGGGTAAATAGCGGATCAACGACAGCTGTCTCCCGACCCGGTTGCAGCCGATCCCGACTCAATACACGGTCAAGATTATTACCCGGTGAGATCGATACCACCGGGTAGCGGCCTGTCAGCGTCAGGGTTTGTTCATGGATAGGCCGTCCCAGGCGACACAGCAACGCCATCGGATAGCGCTGCAGGTTGAATATGACGGCAGCGAATTCTGTGGCTGGCAACGTCAATCGTCACCCCGGCTGGCAACCGTGCAGGCGGCGCTGGAAAAGGCCCTGGGCAAAATAGCGGACAGCCCCATCAGGGTATTCTGTGCCGGCCGGACCGATCGTGGTGTGCATGCCACGGGACAGATCGTCCATTTTGAAACACCTGTCGACCGCGGCGAAAAAGCCTGGGTGATGGGGACTAACAGCCTGTTGCCGGCAGCGGTCCGCGTGCGCTGGGCCCGGCCGGTCACAGCCGGGTTTCACGCCCGCTTCAGCGCGGTATCCCGTCGCTATCTCTATCTTATCTACGAAGCCGATATTACCACTGTGCATCTTGACGGGCGGGCGACCCGGGTCGGTGGAACACTCGATATCGACGCCATGAACGGGGCGGGTCAACACCTGCTGGGAGAACAGGATTTCAGCGCGTTCCGGGCGGCAGGCTGCCAGTCGTCCACGCCCTGGCGTTGCCTGGAGTGGCTGAAGGTGACCCGCCATGGACCTTTCGTCGTAGTGGATGTGCAGGCTAATGCGTTTCTTCAGCACATGGTCCGCAACATCGTCGGCATGCTGCTCGAGGTAGGGCACGGTAAGCGGTCGCCGGACTGGGCAGCGGAACTGTTGCGTGGTCGCGATCGAACGGCTGGACCGGTCACGGCGCCGCCGGAGGGTCTCTACCTGGTGAAAGTCTGTTACCCGCAGCGGTTCGGGCTACCCGAAACCAGCCCGGGTCCGCTTTTTTTACAGCCCTATCCGTAGGCCGTACCCGGTAATTTTGCTAGAATGCCGCGCTTTCACCGGATTCATGAGAACCTTGACTCGACGCCGCGTTAAAATCTGTGGAATTACTACTGCCAGTGATGCCAGGCTTGCTGCCAGTCTCGGCGCCGACGCCATCGGCCTGAATTTTCACCCGGCCAGTTCCCGTTACATTGATCCGGAGCGCGTCGCTGAAATTACCGAACACCTGCCGGCATTTGTCACGGTCGTGGCGCTGTTTGTCAATCCCGCGCGCAACGCAGTGGAAAAACTTCTCGATTCCGGCAGGGTCCAGTGTCTGCAGTTTCACGGCGACGAGCCGTTGTCGTTCTGCCGGTCCTTCGGCGTCCCGTTTATCAAGGCGCTGCGCGTCCAGGATCTTGAAGATACCAGGCGGCAGCTGGATTCGTTTGACGGCGCTGGTGGCGTAATCCTGGATGCCTACGTCAAGGGGGAACCCGGCGGCACCGGGCAGGTTTTCGACTGGCAGATTGCCAGGAAACTGGTGGAGGAGGGGCATGATCAGCTGATTCTCGCCGGCGGCTTGACGCCCGATAACGTGGCAGCGGCAATCGAGGCGGTATCACCCTACGGCGTCGACGTCAGCAGCGGGGTGGAATCACGTCCTGGCATCAAGGACCCGGACAGGATGCGGCGATTTTTTGCCG
>Ga0070727_10002326_pt1 | contig 18495 bp, 18 predicted proteins | sample tdAd472_FD_66722 | JGI IMG/M metagenome (GOLD analysis project Ga0070727, IMG submission 66722) | Marine sediment microbial communities from the Atlantic coast under amendment with organic carbon and nitrate - tdAd47.2 | ecosystem: Environmental > Aquatic > Marine > Coastal > Sediment | place...
TGCCCTCACAACCGGCATCAAGTGGGGGGGGCGTACAATGGTGCTGTGCCACGCGTCCGACGCTCCACCACGCCCGACGTCCGCCTCGATCTGGCCCCGCTGATCGACGTCGTCTTCCTGCTGCTCACGTTCTTCCTGTTCGCGATGCTGCTGATGGTCCGGGCCGACGCGCTCGACCTGCAGCTCCCCGGCGTCGCCCAGGGCACGCCCGCGACGCCGACCGACCCGCTCCGACTCACCCTCACGGCCGACGGCTCGCTGCTGCTCAACGCCGAGCCGGTCGAGCCCGACGCCCTGCCCGACGCGATCCGGCAACGCCGCGCGGACTCGGGCAACCCCGACCAGCCGATCCTGCTGGCGGTGGATGAGCGCTGCGAGGCCGGACGCCTGATCGGCGTGATCGACACGCTGACAGGCGCCGGCATCACCGAGTTCTCGGTGCTCGGCACGCCGCGACAGGCGGGCGGGGAGGCCCAGCCGTGAGGCCCTCCGACCCCATCCGCGTCTCGCGCGCCTGGCTCATCGTCGGCGGTGCCTGCTCGCTGCTGGCCCACACCTCGCTCGCGGTGCTCGTCGGCACCGTCCCGGCGGGAACACCCGCGGACCCGGACCCGTCCGCCGCCGATCCCGAGCGTGAGCAGCCCCCAAGGCCGCGCCTCGGCATCGAGCGTTCCACCGTCGCGACGCTCAACTGGCTCGGCTTCGAGAAACCCACCGAGCACGCGACCCCCAACCCCTTCGACCTCGACCAGGCCGCCCTGACCAGGAATCCCTCGCCGGACGCCCCCATCGAAGACACCCCCTCGCCCGGTTCGTCCGCCGCGAGTGCGCCCGCGCAGCCCGTTGAGACGCCGCCCGTGCCCGAAGCGCTGGCCAATCCCGGTCGGATCGAGTCGGACCCCGCCGAGGCGCCGGTCCTGCTCCCCCCGCCCTCCAACTCGGACACCCAGACCGAAGAGATCGACCCCGCAGAGCTCGAGACCAGCCAGAGCCTCATGCCCGAGCCCGCCGAGCAGAGCCCCTCCAGCGAACCCACCCCCGCGCTCGAGCCCTCCGAGTCACCACCCGCGGCCACCACGCCGCCCGCTCCGGGCGAACTCGACGACCGCGACGCCGATCCGGTCTCGCGCGAGGTATCGCTGACGTTCGACCGCCTCGGCCGGCCCGCCGCGGGCGAGGGCATCGAGATCCAGACCGTCCGCCTCGACTCACGCGAGAAGGCCGCCCGCTTCCTCGTCCTCTCGCTCAAGGACCCCGTCATCGAGATCGACTTCGCCAAGCGTGAGAAGGGGCCCGCCACCGTCGCCCGGGCCGAGTACCTCTCCGTCAAGCAGCCCGACAACACGTTCGTCACCAAGAGCACCGGCAACGCCGACATCGACCGCATCCTGCGCGTCAACGTCTACCGCTGGACCGCCACGGGCGAAGCCTTCGACGAACTCGAGGTCGGCGAGACCATCACCATCAAGCTGAGCCTGCAACTCCGATGAGCCCCATCCTGCCCATCCTGTGCTCACTCGCGCTGCTCCAGCCCGCGCCCCCCGGCCTCACCCCCGTAGACCCCGCGTCCGCAGACGCCGACGCCCTCGCGACCTCGCTGCGACTCGTGCCCGTTGACCTGCGCACCCCGTCGGACTTCGACCGCGTCTACCGACTCCCCGTCGTCACCGGCCCCGAGCTGTTCGCACGCATCGACCGCGGACTCACGGCCGTCTTCCCGCGCTCGCACTACCTCGGCTCCGCCTCGCTCATCCCCGCCGGCACCACCTGGTATATCGGCCCCCTGCCCGACTCCCTGCTCGGAAGAGCGATCACGTCCGGGCACTCCCCCCTCGCGGCCCAGCGGCGCGAGACCGCCCTCGCCCACCTCCGGCGCGAGAGCCGCCCGACCCCCGACCGCTCCATCCCGGGCCTGCCCGAAGCGAGGCCGACCCAGAGCCACCCGACCATGCCGTGGGAGGGCGAACTGCACCGACGCGCCCGCGTCGCAGAACTCCTGCAACGCGCGGCACGCGCCCGCTGAATCGACGTGCGGCCCCCGCCGGGCCCGATGGGCGCCCGTGGCGAATCCATGGACCGACACCCGAACGGAGAAATGGGGAGATTTGTGTGGGGGGGGGGGTGGGGCGGGGGGGGTTAGTCGAGCGGGGGGTCGTTCTTGCCGGCGCCCTGGTCGTCCTGGTTCGGGCCGGCGATCGAGTCGCGCATGGAGGTGTCCGCGTTGATGTTCTTCATGCGGTAGTAGTCCATGATGCCCAGGTTGCCCGACCGGAACGCCTCGGCAATCGCCTTGGGCACCTCCGCCTCCGCCAGCACCACCAGCGCCCGGTTCTTCTGGGCCTCGGCCTGGAACTCCTGCTCCGACGCCACGGCCATCGCGCGGCGCTGCTCGGCCTCGGCCTGGTAGCGACGCTTGTCCGCCTCGGCCTGGTCGGCCTGCAGCTTCGCGCCGATGTTGTCGCCCACGTCCACGTCGGCGATGTCGATCGACAGGATCTCGAACGCCGTGCCCGCGTCCAGACCGCGCCCGATCACCGCCTTCGAGATGTTGTCCGGGTTCTCGAGCACCTTGGCGTGGCTCTCGGCCGAGCCGATGCTCGACACGATGCCCTCGCCCACACGCGCGATCACGGTCTCCTCGGTCGCACCACCGATCAGGCGGGCCAGGTTCGTCCGCACCGTCACGCGTGCCCGCGCCTTGAGCTGGATGCCGTCCTTCGCCACCGCATCGATCGTCGGGCGGCCCAGGTTCGGGTTCGGGCAGTCGATCACCTTCGGGTTCACGCTCGTCTGCACCGCGTCGAGGATGTCACGCCCGGCCAGGTCGATCGCGCACGCCGTGTTCCAGTCCAGCTCGATCCGGGCCTTGCCGGCCGAGATCAACGCGTTCACGACGTTGATCACACGCCCGCCCGCGAGGAAGTGCGTCTCCAACTCGTTGGTCGAGATGTCGATCCCCGCCTTCACCGCCCGGATGCGGCTCAGCACCACGGTGCGGATGTCCACCTTCCGGAATCGCATCGCGATGATGTCGAACAGGCCGACGCGTGCGTTGGAGAGCAGCGCCTGGAACCAGAGACTGATGAACTGGCCAATGACCAGGAAGATCCCGAGCACGATGACCGCGCCAACAACCGCGATCCCAATCCAGACTCCAGTCGGCATGCCCACTCCTTCCGCCGGGACTCGCCCGGGTGAAACTCACTGGAGTCTACCCCGCCGCCCACGCCCCCGCCGCCCCGACGGTCACACCGCCCGCACCCGGATCGACCTCCGGTTCGCCGACACCACCCGCACGGGCGTGCCCGCCTCCAGGATGCCCCCCTCCGCCTGCACCTCGTACCGCTCGCCCTCGATCTGCGCTTCCCCCACCGGGCGACAGGCCGTGAGCGTCGTGCCCTCCGCCCCCACCAGCGACGCGATCGCCTCGGCCTCGGCCCGCTCCTGTTCCAGGCGCAGGGCCTTCTCCTCCTCGGTTTCCGCGCCGATCAGGCGTTGCCCGAACGGCGTCTCCGGCAGCAGGCTCAGCGCCCCGAAGAACGCCACCGGTCCCAGCACGATCACGCTCGCCAGGCCTGTCCACCCCCAGGCGGCGCTGTGGTTGAACAGCACCACCACGCCCGCGATCGCGCACCCCGCCGACAGCACTGCGATCAGCCCGCCAGAGGGGATGAACGCCTCCGCAATCAGAAGCAGCAGCGACGCGCCCAGCAGCGCGATCCCGATGTACAGCAGCGATTCCATCAGTGGATTATGCCCCCCCGCCCGGCACGCGTTCCACCACCACACGCATCCCCTCGACACGCACCACCCGCACCCGCTCCCCCTTCTCGATGTACCCCAGGTCGCTCACCACGTCCGTCAGCACGTCGTTGATCAGCGCGTTCCCGCTCGGACGAAGATCCGTGCTCGCCTCACCCTCGTCCCCGACCACCACCGCGTCGCGCTCCGGCTCCCGCAGCACGCTCAGCATCGCGTCCCGATCGCTCGACTCGCGCCGGTCGCCCGAGACCGAGGTCAGCACCAGCCGGTTCAGGATCGGGAAGGTCTCGAACCGCTTGGCCGCGAAGTAGAGCCCGATGAACGCGGTCACGCCAGCCAGCAGCACGGTGATGAGCCCGGTCACCATGCCCTCGGTCGAACTCGGGTCGCCCGGGAAGGTCGGCCCGGAGGGCACGAACGTCCCGACCAGCCCCGCGAACAGCGCCAGCACCCCCAGCACCCCGAACAGCCCGAACCCGGGCAGCACGAAGATCTCCGCCGCCAGGCAGCACAGCCCGCCCACGATCGCCGCGGCCTCCCACCAGCCCGCCATGCCCACGATCATCGGCGGCGCCATCAACGCCACCACCGCGCCCACCCACGCCACCGTCGGGAAGACCAGCCCGGGGCTCAGCAGGTCGATCGCGAACCCCAGCAGCAGCACCGCGATCAGGATGAACTTCACCGGCATGCTCGACAGGAACCGGGCGAAGTGCTCGAACCCGCTCATCTCGCTCCGAACCAGCTCCGCCCCGCCGAAGAACGCGCTGAGCTCCTCCTCGTTGGTGATGATGTCGGTCGCCAGCCCGTAGCGGGCGGCGTCCTCGGTCCGCAGGATCACGGCCGCGGTCCCGTCCGTCAGGTACCCCGCCAGCCGGAACTCCGATCGCTCGTCGTCGCTCATCGCCACAAAGTTGGGGCGACGGCTCGGCACCTCGATCGCCAGGTCCGTCCGCTCGGCGCTGTTGATCTCCTGCTCCACGTCCCGCAGCATCTCGCTCGCCGGGATGTACTCGTACTGCTCCGACTCCTGCAACCCGGGGTCGATCGGCGTCGAGCCGTCTTCGGACGCATCCTCGCCCATGTCATCGACGTCCTCCGGGATCGCCTCGCTGACCGATTCGCCCCGACGCACCACAGGACCCTGGTCCGTCGCCTCGTACCGCCCCCCGGTCACGCCGGACAGTTCCGGCGTCCCACGCGGCGGCTCAGTCCCGAAGATCAGCCGGTACTCACGCTCCCCGATCGCGGTGTACTCGCCCGTCTGCCCGCGCTCGACCAGCCACAACTCCACCCCGTCGATCACCATCGCCTGCACCAGCGACTCGTCGTACCCGTTGCGCCGGGCCGAATCGACGACCTCGCGCACGATCACCGACAGGATCTTGGTCCGCTCGGTCGCGGTGGGGGCCCGCAGCCCGGTTCGACCCTGCTGCTGGTTGAACTCGGGAATGACCTGGAAGGCGTCCCCGATGGCCGCGGGGTCGCCCATGACGATCCGCGAGCAGGCCAGCGCCACGATCGCACCCCCCGAATACGCGTCCGGGTGCACCCATGCGACCGAGTTCGTGATCGAGGACCCCTTGATCGAGTTTGCGATCTCGAGCGTCGCCCCGACCTCGCCCCCGGGCGTGTCCAGCTCGATCACGAAGGCGTCCGCCCCGGCCGCCTCGGCCTCCTTGATGCGTCGATCGATGCTCACCGCGGTCCAGCGATCGATCTCGCCCTCCAGCGTGATGACCACCGCCCGCTTCGCCGGTCGCGTCACCAGCATTGGTCCGGCGACATCCTGTCCGGACGTGCCGGACTCGAAAGTGGCCCCGGGGGTGGACGTGGGGGGGGGTGGGGGGGACCAGCCTCCGGAGAGGAGGAGGGCACTGCACAGCAGCAGTGCCCATCGGCGCAGCCCGAGACCGTCACGCAGGGTGTGCAGGAGTCCGTTCACCGTCGAAGTATAGAAACCGGGCCGACTTCAGGTTCCGGGCTCTTCCTGCTCGACCGTCCAGCGCAATTCGTCGCCACGGCAGTCGATGTGCAGGCTGAAGAAGCCCGGACGCCCGCTCTCGCTCTCCGCTTCGTGCTTCCTGATCATGGGCCAGATGATCTCGCGGTCCGTCACCGGCAGGGGCAGCGACTCGATCTCCTCGGGCGGGTGCCAGCGCAGCTCGCCCTCGTCCATCGGTCCGGTCTCGACGTCCACGGCCCCCAGCACCCGGTAGTAGAACAACAGCCAGTGCCCGTTGCCCTCGAAGGCGGTCTCGGCGATCAGCCCGCCCAGGTGGATCCGGTTGATCGGGACATGGATCCCGGCCTCCTCGCGGATCTCGCGTTGTGCACACTGCACCGGGCTTTCCCCCAGCGCCATCTCAAGCTTTCCACCGATCGGGCTGCACAGCCCCTGGTTGGGAGCCTTCTTGCGGTGCAGCAGCAGCACACGCCCCTCCGAATCGCGCAAGTCACACAGACAGGCCAACTTGTACGGAAGCGGGGCGCCGGCTTCCATGCCCGGCAGGATGTTCGCGGCGTCGCTCATGGGCCACAACCCTAGACCGCTCGACACATCCCCGCCCGAGTTCACCCACGCACGCCCCCGAGGCCGATACGCTCCGCGTATGCCCACCAGTCAGACGCGCACGGATGCCGCCCAGCCCCCCATCGCGAGCCCGCCCTTCGCGATCGGCGGCGCACGCCCACACCTCATCGGAATAGGGGGGTGTGGCATGTCCGCCCTCGCCCGCCTCCTCCACTCCACCGGCCTGGACGTGCAGGGCGTGGACTCCACCCCCTCGCCCACCACCAGCGGACTCGTGCGCGACGGCATCCCCGCCGGGCTGGACGCACCAGACGCCAGCCTGCCCGACGATCGCGACCTCGTCATCGCCTCCGCCGCGGTGCGACACGACCACCCGCACGTCCTCGCGGCCGCGGAGCGCGGCATCGACGTCCTGAGCTACCCCGAGGCCCTCGGACGCTGCATGGCGGCCCGCACCGGGATCGCCATCGCCGGCACGCACGGCAAGTCCACCACGACCGCCATGCTCGGGTGCGCCCTCACCGACGCCGGGCTCGACCCCTCCGTCATCGTCGGGGCGACCTGTCGCCAGCTCAAGTCCGGCCCGCTCAGCACACCCGGCGAGGGCACGCCCACCGGGTTCCGGCTCGGAGCGGGCGAGATCCCGCACGGCAGGCTGGAAGGACGCCCCGGGCTGCTGCTGGCCGAGGCCTGCGAGTTCAACCGCTCGTTCCACAACCTGCGTCCCACCATCGCGGTCATCAACTCGGTCGAGGCCGACCACCTGGATATCTACGCCTCGCTGGACGAGATCATCGAGGCGTTCGCCGCGTTCGCGCGACTGGTCCCGAGCAAGGCAGACGGCGGCGTGCTGCTGATCGCCCACGACGGGGCCCACCGCACCAAGATCACCGCCGGGCTGGGGTGCGACATCCGGACCTTCGGCTTCTCGCCCGCGGCGGACTTCCACATCGAGTTCGACCCCGAGTCACGGCGCGTCGCGGTCAACCACGACGGCAAACGCCTCGCCCAGTGGACCAACGCGATGCCCGGCGAGCACAATGCGATGAACAGCGCGACAGCGCTCATCACCGGGTTCACCGCCGGGGGCGACCCGGAGACGCTGGCCCGCTCGCTCGAGGCCTTCCGCGGGCTCGACCGGCGTCTGCAGTACCTGGGCAAGCGCAACCACGTGCGGGTGTACGACGACTACGGGCACCACCCCACCGAGATCGACAAAACGCTCGCCGCGATCCGGCAGGCCGACGACCCGGCCCGGCACGGCGGGCGCCTGATCTGCGTCTTCCAGCCCCACCAGCACTCGCGGACGCGCTTCCTGATGGAGGAGTTCGCGACGTCGTTCAGTGCCGCGGACATCGTCATCGTGCCGCACATCTACTTCGTGCGTGACTCGCAGATCGAGAAGACGAAGGTCTCCGCGAGCGACCTGGTGGACCGCCTCCGCCAGTCGGGCGTGCAGGCGATGCACCAGTACCCGTTCGAGGCGATCGCCGAGCACCTGGAGGTCGTCACCCGCCCGGGTGACCTGGTGATCGTGATGGGGGCCGGGCCGGTCTGGCAGGTCGCCCATCAGTTCCTCGGGATCGGCGAGGCCGGGGAAAGCATCGAGCCCAAGAGATGACCGGCGGCCCCCCCCATCTCGGCCCCCCCCAAGTCGGCGTGCTCGCGCTCGAGCCGATGGCGCCGGTCGAGACGTGGTTCCGCATCGGCGGGCGGGCCGACCGCCTGGCGACGCCCGAGTCCGTCGAGCAACTCGGCGAGTGCCTGAACCTCGACCCGCACTGCCTGATCCTCGGCGACGGGGCAAACCTGCTGGTGGACGACGTGGGGATATCGAATCTCGTCGTCTCCCTGCGGTCCGAGGCGTTCCGGTCCGTCGAGATCGATGACACGACCGGGCATGTAGTGGCCGGCGCCGGCGCCAAACTCCCTCAACTCATCAACGAGACCGTCCGGAGCGGGCTGGCCGGGCTGCAGACCCTCGCCGGCATCCCCGCCACCGTCGGCGGGGCGGTCCGCATGAACGCGGGCGGCGCCTTCGGTTCCATCGCCGACACGCTCGTCGGTGTGCACGCCCTCGACCGCGACGGGCACGCCGTCGAGCTCGGTTCGGACGACCTGAGCCTGAGCTACCGCCACTCGGGGCTGGAGCACCTGCTCATCACCGCGGCCGAGTTCAGGCTCGAACTCGACGTGAAAACCTTGCTGCGCGAAGAGCTCAAACGCTGCATGGCCTACAAGAAGTCCACGCAGCCGCTCAAGGACGACTCGGCCGGGTGCGTCTTCAAGAACCCCACCCTCGACACCCCGCTCGCCCTCGACAGCGAGCACCAGTTCGCACCCGGCGACCGCGTCTCCGCGGGCCTGCTGCTCGACCGCGCGGGGTGCAAGGGCCTGACCGTCCGCGGAGCCTCGATCTCCGAGCACCACGCCAATTTCTTCGTGACCACCCCCGACGCGCACGCACGCGACGTCATCGAGCTGATCGGGCTCGCCCAGGAACGCGTCTTCGATGCCTACGGCGTCAGCCTGCAACGCGAGCTGGTCATCTGGTCGCGCGATCCGGAGATCCACGGATGACCACCGTCCTCGTCCTCGCCGCGGGGCCGGACGCGGAGCGCGAGGTCTCCATCGAGTCCGCGACCGCCGTCGCGAAGGCCCTGCGAGACAGCGGGCGCTGGGACCGCATCGAGTACGTCGAGATCGGGGCCGACGAGGCCGACTCGTTCGATCCGGGCGCCCATCCCGGCGACGTCGTCTTCCCCGTGCTGCACGGGCTCTGGGGCGAGGGCGGCCCGATGCAGGACCGGCTCGAGGCCGGCGACCGCCCGTACGTCGGCTCCGGCCCGGGCGCGGCCCGCCTCGCGATGGACAAGGTCGCCACCAAGCACCTCGCGGCAAGGCTGGGAATCCCCACCCCAGACATGGGGGTGCTGGGCCCGCTCACCGACGCCCCGCCCGTTCCGCTGCCAGTGGTGCTGAAACCCACGCACGAGGGGTCCTCGGTGGGGCTGCACCTCTGCCGCACGCCCGAGGAGTGGGCCAAGAGTGCCGCGGAGGCCCGAGCGGACGCCAGAGCGACCGGGCGGGCGTACCTGATCGAGCGTCTGATCCAGGGTCGAGAACTCACGGTGCCCCTGCTGGGGGTGGCTGGAGGGGGGGCAGGAGGGGGGGCTGAAGGGGGTCTGGAGGCCCTTCCGGTGGTCGAGATCACACCGGCGGAGGGCGTGTACGACTACGAGGCGAAGTATCGTCGGGACGACACCCGCTACACGGTTGAGCCCGATCTGGCCGATGGTCTGGAGGCGCGGCTGCACCGGGATGCCGTGCGCCTCGCCGAGGCCCTCGGCGTGCGTGACCTGGCCCGGGTGGACTTCATCCTGCCGACGGACGGACCGGACGCCGGGGTGCCGCAGCTGTTGGAGGCGAACACGATGCCCGGGTTCACCTCGCACTCGCTGCTGCCCAAGAGCGCGGCCCATGTCGGGACGGACTTCCCCGCCTTGTGCGCGCGCCTCGTGGAACTCGCCCTTGCACGACGCGTGCCCCAGACCCGCTGAGCCAACATGCCCAAGAAAAAGACCAAAGCCAAGTCGAAGAAGAAGCAGTCCGCGCGCGATCCGGAGCAGACGCGGCGCCTCGTGCTCGGGACCACCATGACGGTCGCCTCGCTGGGGGTGCTGGGTGCCGGCGCGATGGGGCTGACGGCCGTGAACCGCGTGACCGAGGAGTCGCTGTCGCAGGGCGAGCTGCTCATCTCGATCGCGTGGCCGGTCATGCCGGTCGCGGAGGGCGAGGAGACGGGCACGTGGATGCCCGAGAGCGAGAAGGCCCGCCTGCTGGGGGTCGCGCTCGAGGCGGCCCGCGGCGGGTCGGCGCTCAGCCCGGAGCCGCTGGCGGAGGTGTCGCGGGCGCTCGCGGGGCAGGGCTGGTTCGAGGGAGCGCCGCGTGTCGAGCGCCTGACGGACGGCTCGATTGCTGTGGAGGGGGCGTGGCGTGTTCCGGCGGCCGTGGTGCGCGGGTCGGACTCGCGTGAGCGGATGGTGAGCTGGGAGGGCGTGCCGCTGCCCTTGGAGTACCCGATCGGGGCGAGTCGCGTGCGGTATCTGTCGGAGCCGAGCATCGACCGGCTGCCATCGGATTACCCGGCGGGTGAGGCGTGGCCGGGCGGGGACGTCGCCGACGGGTTGGCGCTGCTCGACGCGCTGGACCGCGACCAGAACCTGATCGCGCAGGTGCACGGGCTGGACCTGAACCAGGGCGGCGCCATCGAGATCATCACCGATCGTGGCACGCGTGTGCGGTGGGGGGCCGGGCCGCTGCGGTTCCAGCCGGGCGAACGGTCCACGGGCGAGAAACTCTCGCGCCTGCAGCATCTGTTCGAACGCACCGGACGGATCGACGGCGGGGCCCGGGTCATCGAGATCGACGGCCCGCAGATCCTGATCGTCAGCGACTGAACCGCGCGTGGATTCCCGCCCCGCGCTTGACCCCGGGCACCCGGGGCGGGTGGATTGATCGTGAGCGAGACACCCGACAACGCGGAGGGCGAGCGCCCAGAACCGGGCGATGATGCCGGTGCGTCTCAGCCCGAGCTCGACGTGTTCGGGCGTGCGCCCAAGGGGCGGGCGGACTGGTCGCACCGCAAGGGCGAGCCGCGTGTGTTCGCGCTGATGTGGATGATGTACCTGATGGGCGCGTCGCTGCTGATGGTGACCTCCATCGCGGCGGTGCAGTCGATCTCGCCCGGCGTGGTCCGCCCCGCGGCCCGCGCGATGCTCACCACGGCGGCGATCGGGGTCTGCGTGCTCTGGCCCATGGTGCGTCTCAGCCAACGCCGCCCCGAACGGACGTCGCTGGGCGCGGTCGCGGCCGACCTGGTGGTGCTGCTGCCCCCGCTGGCGGCGCTGGCGCTCCCGCAGGCGCTCACGGTGCTGGCGAACTGGCCGATGGGCGTCGTGTGGGCGATCTTGGCTGGCCTGACCGGCTGGGCCGTGCTGATCGGCGCGGTGCTGGCGCTGGCGCTGCGGACGGTGGGGCGTGGGACCGGCGGTGCGCCCGAGGAATGGCACCGGGCGCTGTGGATGTGCCTGTTCGTGCTGGTTGCGCTCGGCCCACCGATCTATCACGCGATCACGGGCATTGCGCCGAGTGCCGACACGCCCCGGGCGGTCGCGCCGGGGCTCGGGAGCGCGATCAGCCCGATCGGCCTCGTGTGGGACATGATGACGGACCGATCTGGGGCGGGGCACTCCGCGATGGTGGGGCCGGGGCACTGGGTGATCGTGCTGCGTGTGTGGGCGCTCGGGCTGGCGTTGTGGGGGGCCGGGCTGGCGGCGATGCTGGCTCGCCCGCAACGTATGGCACCGCCGCCGGGCAGATGAGCCGGGAAATGCGTGCGGCTGGGCCGTAGGATCCTCTCTTTGGCACGTCGTGCGCGACGTGCCGGCAACCTGTTTTCTGAGGCCAGGAGGCCATCGTGGACGTCATCACGCAATCCGACAAGGACAAGATCGAGTCTCGCCTCGCCGAGCTGCACGCCAACCGGCCCGTGATCACGGAGCGCATCGCCGAGGCCCGCGCCCTGGGAGACCTCAAGGAGAACGCGGAGTACCACGCGGCCCGCGAGCAGCAGGGGCTGGAGGAGGCGGAGATCAAGCGTCTGGAGGAGCGGCTGGCGACGGCGCAGGTCGTGAGCGCGGACAAGCAGGCGGAGGGGGTCGTGTTCATCGGGTCCACGGTCCGGCTGCGCGAGGAGGGTGACGACGAGGACGAGACGGAGCTGTACCGCCTGGTGGGCGAGAGCTCGGGCGACCTCGAGGACGACGTGATCGAGGTGACCGCGAACAGCCCGATGGGCGAGGCGCTGATGAAGGCGCGGGTGGGGGAGACGATCCGTGTGAACGCGCCGCGTGGTGTGAAGCGGTTCGAGATCCTGGAGATTCTGTGAGCCGAACAAGGAACGTGGCGTGAACGCTGGCAGGGTCTGTGTGGTCGGGTCGCTCAGCATGCACACCACGGTGCGCGTGCGTCGGCTGCCCCGCCCCGGCGAGGCGGTGGACGGGCTGGACGCGACACGCGGGCCGGGGGGCAAGGGGGCGCTGCAGGCCGTGGGCGCGGCCCGGGCCGGGGCCGAGGTCTCGATCGTGGGGCGGGTCGGGCGCGACGACGACGGTGGGCTGATCCGATCGACGCTGCGGCGCGAGCCGATCCACACGGTCGGGCTGGCCGAGTCGTGGGAGGCCGCGACCGGCTCCACGTTCACGCTGGTGGATGAGCGCGGCGAGAACGCGGCGGTGGTGGTGCCGGGGGCGAACGGCCAGCTCGAGCCGGGCGATCTGGAGGAGGCCCGTCACACGATCGAGGAAGCCTCGGTGGTGGTGGTGACCTTCGAGCTGCCCGAGCCGACGGTGATCCGCGCGGCGCAGCTGGCGAAGGCCTCGGGCGGGCGCGTGGTGCTCAACGTGGCGCCGGCGCGCACGATCGAGCCCGGCTTGGCGGCGCTGGTGGACCTGATCGTGGTGAACCAGCACGAGGCGCGGGTGCTCGCGGGCGTCGCCGACGACGCGGGCGACGCGGAGCTCGAGCGACGGCTGGCGGGCCTGGGGGCCGGCGCGGTGCTGCTGACCCGTGGGGCCGCGGGCTCGGTGCTGCTGACCGCGACTTCAAGCGTCGAGATCCCGGTCCATAACGTGGAGGTGGTGGACACCTCCGGTGCGGGGGACGTGGCGATCGGCGCATTGGCCGCGGAGTGGGCGGCGAGCGTGCCCGAGGGGGCCGGGGAGAACGCGGGCGGCCCACTCATGGAGGACCTGGAACGCGCGGTGCGGTTCTCGACCGCGGCGGGCTCGGTCGCGGTCACGCGCACGGGCGTGCTGGCCTCGGCCCCGCTGCGGAGCGAGATCGAGGCGATGCTGGCCGGGGGGTAGCGGCCCTTGGGGACGGGCTTGCCGGTCGTGGGGGTCGTGGGGGGGGGTCAGCCCTCGTCGGCGCCTTCCGCGGCCTCGGCGTCCTTCTTGGCGGCTCGTTCGGCGGCCTTCTCGAGCAGCTTCACGGCGGCGGGCGGGTGCTCGAGGTCACCGGGCTCGAGGGTGCCGAACTCGATGGTGGTCATGGTCATGATCATCGTCATGGGGCCCATGACCATCTCGGTGGTGGTGGCCATGTTGATGCCGTTGAACACCTTGTAGCCGGAGACGGAGCTGGAGATCTCCATCTTGCCCATCGGGGTTTCCTGCTCGGTGGTGCCGCCGGCGAGCAGGCCGGTCTCGGCGTTGTAGAACTGCACGGACTCGAGCCCGCTGGTGTCGATGAGGCGGATGGCATCGACCTCGGTGCCGTTGACCTCGCGCCGGTCGAGGTACTGGAGCGTGGGGTAGTTCTCCTCGAAGTTGAGGATGGAGGCGGGGTTGGCGTCGCGGGTGATCTGGTCGTGCATGGTCTCGTCCATGAGTTCGGCCCCGCCGATGGTCGAGAAGGTGTAGCCGTGCTTGCCGTCGGAGCCCGTGACGCTCTCGATGGCGGGTGCGCCCGAGGCGCCGGGGGTGCTGAGGACCATGGACTGCAGCATGCCGTGCCCGGGGACGAGCTTGATGTCGGAGGTGCCGGTCATGCCCATGCCCTTGAGGCTGACCTCGGCGACCATGTGGACCGAGCCGGCGTTCTTCAGGACGTCCTCGCCGCCCATCGCCTCGATGAAGCGGTTGAGGACCTCGACCGCCTTGGCCCGGCTCTCGGGTGTCGGCTCGGGCGCGGCCTCCTTGTCGGCGGGCACCGCGCCGGGCTGGGCGAGGGCGGGGGAGGCGAGCAGGGGGGCGCTCAGGAGACAGGCGGCGAATCGGGTGGTGCGTGCGAGGCGGGGCATAGGTCGCTCCTTCGTGTGATGCTCGGTGGTGTCTGAGGGTGGGTGCTCTGGCTGGGATTGTTGGGCTTCTGGGGGCGGGTCGTTCACTGCTCGCCGTGGAGGATCCAGTCCGTCGCGGCGTCGAGGGCGGCGTCGCGCCCTTCGAGCAGGGATTCGCGCGACCAGGGGACCTCGACGTCCGGGGTCACGCCGGCCTCTTCCATCACGAAGCCGTTGGGGGTCTCGAAGCCGGCCATCGCGTGCAGCAGCACGTCCCCGGAGGGCAGCTGGCTGAGCATCGCGGGCAGGGCCATGCCGGGGGTGGTGGAGCCGAACAGCCGGGCCCGCCCCAGCTCGCGGATGCCCGCGGCGAAGATCTCGGAGGTCGAGGCCGAGCCGCCGTCGATCAGGACGGCGACCGGGCCGTCGTACGGGTCCAGGTCCTCGCCGGACATGGAGACCATGACGGGCTGCATGTTGAAGCGCATCTCCTGCTCGCGCATCCGCATGGTGCCGAGGCTCGCGCGTTCGTCCACGAGGTAGCGCCCGATCATCATGGAGATCGCGCCGATGCCCCCGATGTTGCCGCGGAGATCGATGATGAGGCCGTCGGCGTCCTTGAACTCGAGCATGGCGGCGTCGAACTGGCGGGGGATGGTCTGGAGCCAGACGTCGAAGGAGATGTAGCCGATGCGGGTGGTGTCGGGCAGGCCCAGTGCCTCGGGGTCGAGCCAGCGGTGGTGGAAGTTGGCGCTCATGGGGGGCAGCCCGCCGAAGGCGAGCGGCTCCTCGGTGAGCGGCTCTCGTGCGACCTCGAGCGCGAGTTCCGTGCCGTCGGCGTCGAGGAAGACGAGTCGGGTCGCGGAGCCGTCGGCGCCCATGAGCATGGCGTCAACGATCTGGGTGACGTACATCGCGCCGGTGCGTCGCCCGAGGGCGCCCACCTGCTCGACGATGACCGGGGCCAGCGGGTCGTTGCCGATGGCGAGCAGTGTCCAGCCCGGGCGGACGCCCTTGGACTCGGCGTCGGAGCCGGGGGTGACGCCGACCACGATCGCGTTGTCGTCCACCAGGCGGATCTCGAAGCCGGGGCGGGCCGAGCCGGACTCACGCTCGGTCTGGGCGAGCTCGAGCTCGAGCGTGGGCAGGCTCGGCTCGGGCTTGTCCACGATGGGGGTGTCCGTCTCGGCGTCCTCGCTCCCGAAGGGGACGACGCCCCCGCCGGACTTGGGCAGGACGGAGAAGTGCGATTGGCCGAGGCGTGAGAGCATCTCGAGGATGATGCCACGGACCTCGGCCTGGGTGGCGTCGATCGCGTGCGGGCGGAGCTCGTCGCGGACGGCGTCCCAGTCCACGCCGTTGAAGGTGGGATCGAAGTGGGTGTCGCGGACGAGACGCCAGGCCTCGTCGAAGTCACGCAGCGGGACCGAGTCGGGCTCGGACGCGCGGTCTTCGAGCAGGGCGTCAACCGCCTCCTGGACGTCTACCGGTTGGGCGGGTGCGAGCGAGCACGCCCCGGCGAAGGCCAGGGCGATCCCCACGAGTCTGATGTTCGTTCGATTCATGCCCCAACTGTACCGCCCCCGGGAGCGGGGGCTGCGAGACGGGCCTCGGGGCCGATTCCGGCCCCCGAACGCCGCTCAGCCCATCACGCCGCGACGGAACAGGTCGTGCACCCACGGGGCGGAGTGGGTGGAGAAGGACCCGATGGTCCGCTTCTGGGCGTTGATGTACAGCACGGCCAGGGCCTGCAGGCCGACGGCGACGGCGACGAAGGCGATCGTCCCGACGTACTTCGTCATGCCCTCGGGCACGTCGAAGGGCAGGTTGGTCGCGGTCGCGGCGTGCGCCTTGCTCACCAGCGGGGCCACGCCCGGGCTGAACTGGTCCCACGCGGCGTAGCCCACGAAGGCCGCCGCGACGAGGGCGTGGCTCACGACCAGCCCCTTCACCGCACCCTCGTTCATGCTTCGCAGCGACCCGGCCATCTTCATCTGATGCACCGCCAGCGCCACCATCAGCCCCGCCAGGATCATGCCGGGCGTGTCGGACTGGTTGAAGGCGAACAGCGCGATGATCGCGGCCCCGATCACCATCAGACGGGCATAAAACCCGACGAATCGGGACGCCCGGCGGACGGGCTCGGCCTGATCGCGGGCGGCGACCAGCTGCGTGATCATCTCGGTGGACAGCGGGCCGGCGGTGTCGGTGGTGTGTGCGCTCATGCAGACCGGATCGGCAAGCCCGCTCAGCGCCGATGCCCGCACCCGCGGATCGGGGCGGGTTCGGGTGAAACTGTGCAGGCTCCGACGATCAAGGCCCTCAGAGGCGTCCGAGAACCTGCTAGGCTCGGTGGATGCCTGTAGTCATCCATGCGTGCCTGGGGTTGATCGTGCTCTGCCAGCCCGCGGGCGAGGACATCGGTCCCGCGACGGCTCGGGCGCCCGAGGGGATGGTGCTGATCGAGGGGGGCGAGTTCCAGATGGGCACCGAGGGCGTGGGATGGCCCGAGGAGCGACCCGCCCATCGTGTGCGGGTCGGGGATTTCTGGATCGATCAGACGGAGGTCACCAACGAGCAGTTTCTGGCGTTCGTGGAGGCGACCGGGTACGTCACCACGGCCGAGCGTGCGCTGGACTGGGAGGAACTCCGTAAGCAGCTCCCGCCCGGCACGCCGAAGCCGAGCGACGAGGTGCTCCAACCCGGATCACTGGTCTTTGTGCCCCCGGAACGTCCGCAGGATCCCGCATCCCAACGCGGGGGGGGTGGGGGGGGGGGGTGGCAGTGGGTGATCGGGGCGAGCTGGCGTCATCCGGAGGGGCCGGAGAGTTCGATCGAGGGGCGGATGGATCACCCGGTGGTGCACGTGTCGTGGGAAGACGCGGCGGCGTACGCGACGTGGGCGGGCAAGCGACTGCCGACCGAGGCCGAGTGGGAGTACGCGGCCCGGGGCGGGCTCGAGGGGGCCCGCTTCACCTGGGGCGACGAGTGGCCCGAGGACGGCGAGCCGGCGCTGGCGAACACGTGGTGGGGAGACTTCCCGTACGAGCACGCGGACGAGGCGTCGGGCGACGGCTACGCGGGGACCGCTCCGGCGGGATCGTTCCCGCCCAATGGATACGGGCTGTTCGACCTGGGCGGGAACGTGTGGGAGTGGTGCGCGGACTGGTACCGGGCCGACGAGTACGAACGGCGCATGCGGGGGCTGGAGCTGCGCGGGATCGAGGTCGCGGAGAATCCGCAGGGGCCGGACTCGCCGTGGGCACCGGGTCGCGAGCGTGAGCCGCTGCGTGCGATGCGGGGGGGCTCGTTTCTGTGTCACATCAGCTATTGCGATCGGTACCGTCCCGGGGCTCGCCAGGGGACGTCGTTCGACACGGGACTGTCGCACGTCGGATTCCGGTGCGTGAAGGACGTTCCACCCGATGAGCGTGTGGGAGACGACTGAGCATGCCCGAGCCGGAGTTGATCTTGGACTGCAAGTGTGCCCTCGGCGAGGGGCCGGTGTGGCACCACGGGGCGCTCTGGTTCGTGAACATCCTGGGCGGGGAACTGCACCGGTTCGAGCCGGAGGCTGGGACGCACGAGGTTCGAACGCTGCTGGACGGCGTCGTGACCGCTGCGATTCCGTGCACCGACGGGCACTGGCTGATCTGCGTGCAGGACGGCTTCGCGTTGTACGACTGGGACGCGGGCCGGCTCGAGCCCATCCGAGGTCTGGACGACCCGGACCCGGGCAACCGCTTCAACGACGCCAAGGCGGACCCCTCCGGGCGGGTGTGGGCGGGCACCATGAGCATGCGCGGCATCGAAGACAACGCGGCGCTGTACCGCCTCGACCACGACCACTCGCTCCGGGCGATGGTCTCACCCGTCACGCTCTCCAACGGGCTGGCGTGGAACGCCGACGGCACGCGGATGTTCTACATCGACACGCCGACCAAGCGGGTGGACGTGTTCGACTTCGACGCCGAAGCGCCCGAGCCGCACACGCCGGTTCGCAACCGGCGGACGCTGATCGAGTTCGGGGCGTTGGAGGGCTCGCCGGACGGCATGACCATCGACCGCGACGACAACGTGTGGGTGGCCCTCTGGGGCGGCTCGCGCGTCGTGCACGTGGACGGGCGGACCGGGGAACGCCTCGGCGACGTGGAAATGCCGGCCTCCCAAGTGACCTCCTGCTGCTTCGGGGGCGATGGGTACGACACGCTGTACGTCACCACGGCACGGGTGGGGCTGAACGCCGAACGGTTGGAGTCCGAGCCGCACGCCGGGGGCGTGTTCAGGGTGACGACGCGTGTGGGCGGGCGACCGCCGCACCTGTACGGCCTGCCCGCGGACCGCTGACCCCCCCCAC
>Ga0070727_10002328_pt1 | contig 18484 bp, 6 predicted proteins | sample tdAd472_FD_66722 | JGI IMG/M metagenome (GOLD analysis project Ga0070727, IMG submission 66722) | Marine sediment microbial communities from the Atlantic coast under amendment with organic carbon and nitrate - tdAd47.2 | ecosystem: Environmental > Aquatic > Marine > Coastal > Sediment | place...
TGAAACGTCCCGTCTCCTTTGCCAATCAGGAGGCTGACACGCCCCGTCTGAAAGTGGACCGTACCAAGATCCAGAAGACCGTCATCATTGATGTCTCCCACTGACACAGAGTCTGGCGTCAAGTCAACCGTAAAGTGTCGAGCTGGCTGAACCGTTCCGTCACCGTTACCAATCAATACACTGACGTCGTCACTACTCCCATTCGCAGTGGCGATATCCCGCAGGCCATCGCCATTAAAATCACCGGTGACGATAGAGTTCGGGCTCCGTCCGACACCGTAGCTCGCCGCAGTCTGAAACTGCCCGCCACCAGTCCCAAGAAAGATGCTGACTCGGTCGCTGCTGATGTTTGCAATAACCAGATCAGCGATGCCATCATTATTAAGATCGTTTATTGACACGGCTTCCGGCCGGTCCTCGACAGTGTATGTGGGCGGATTCGGAAACGTTCCATCTCCATCTGCCGTCAGCACGCCAACCTGGTTGTCAAACCCGTTTGCAACGACGATGTCTGAGAAGCCGTCTCCGGAAACGTCACCCAGTGCAACAAACTGCACATTTCCCGTCTGATATACGACAGCCGGAGCAAAGGTTCCGTCTCCTCTGCCATTAATGACGCTTACACTGTTGTTGTTGCTGTTACTTGTGATGATATCTGCAATGCGATCGCCTGTGACATCACCAATCACGAGTGAAAACGGACCGTCTCCAGCGTCGTACCGGACGGACGGCCCGAATAAACCTTCCCCGACGCTTGGCAGCACTCTGACTGACTTATCAGTGGCAACAGCCACCACAATATCCAGATTGCCGTCGCCTGTGACGTCGCTCGCGGCGACATATTCAGGGCGGGACCCAATCGAATAGTCGGCGAGGGATAGAAACTCGCCGTTCCCATCGTTCGTGAGCACGCGGACTCTGAAGGATGAAACGTCGGCGGCCACAATGTCGAGCGTCCCATCATTATTTACATCTGCCAGCAACACTGACCGATACGATCCACCCAGGAGATCGGAGAGCGGTAGCTGAAACGTTCCATTGCCGTTCCCAATCAGGATACTTAGTCCCCCGGAATTGCCATTCCCGATGATAAGGTCGGGCACGCGATCTGCATTCACGTCACCAACTGCAACAGCGATGGGGGCATCACCTGCCGCGTAATGGACGGCTGTCTGGAAGGAGCCGTCACCATTACCCAGCAGCACACTTACATCATCACTGATTGAATTGGCTGTCAGAATATCCAGGATGCCGTCTCCATTGACGTCATTCAGTACCACCGAAGCGACGCCACTGGGCAATGAGTCCCCCACGGGATAGTGAACCGCATCCAGAAACTGACTGGCCCCGAGTCCAACCAGTACACTGACGGTGGAACTGTTGGAATTCGCGGAGACCGCATCGAGAATTCCGTCACCATTTACATCTCCGAGAGCGACGGCCTCGGGATATTCGCCTACGGGATAAGTCTGTGTCGCTTCGTAGAGGTCTGTACCCTGGCGGGCTGCGAGCAGGTAAGCGTCCGCCTTGTCAGTGCCGGTGACTGGAGTTAATTGTGCTGGCGAGGCCGGGTTGTAATTCGGTCGGGCAAGCTGGTGACCATCCACGGACACGTGCAGTACATAGCCTGATCCCGTTAGGGGAGTGTGTCCGGCCAGGTGTCCATCGCTGCCAACGAATGAGTCGGACCTTCCGATAGCTATGGCATAGTAGCCAGGAACCGAGAACGTATGCTCCACTCGGGCGTCGCGGAGCGAAGGAAAAGAAGTCATACTGCCGGAGTCACCACCGTTGTCGTCGCTTGTTGTGAGCAGTGCTCCACTGGAATCGAATAGAAACAGCTTTGTATCGAAGTGCGCAGCTTCATCAATGCTGTCGCTGTCGATATCAAACAGTGCCGTTGCACCTGCCTGCGGCACAGTAAAGGAATAGTAGTCGAACGTGCCGTCGCCGGTGCCGGTGATGGTGACATGAGGGATTGTTGTTGAGTTCGTAATATCCGGATGGAACTCCAGAGACCAGCCGCGGTCGTCGAGCTGCATCGCCTGGGTGCGAGAGTCGTTGGGTTCCAGTTCGGCGGTGGAATAGACAACCGGCAGTCCGGATCGCAGGGCAGGTTCAGCCACGCTGGCGATCATGGAGTTGGAGGACCGCCCGTCCGGCAGCGGTGTGCGGGTCTGAACAACTCCAGTGGTCGGCTGGAGTGCGGTCAGTTGCGGATTGAGGGGTGACTGTGCCGTACCGATCTGATCAAAGTCCGTGGCATTCGGCGAAAGGGTTCGCCACTGCGGACTGGTATTACTGGGCTGGCCGAACAGGCTGGTGCCATCGGAGGTGATACGGCCTTCGACATCAGGCGAGGTGCGTGCCAGGTTTTCGGCAATGATGGTATTCGTAACCAATGCCAGTTCAGCGACTGCGTCGGCAGACAGGCCGCCTCCGCTGGCGGCCGGTGCAGAGTTCTGCGTGACCGTGATACTCGACAGCAAGTGCAGCTTTTGTGGGTCGTCAGTCCGCAGCAGGATGCCCCCGCCGTCGCCTCGCTGGGCGACGTTGCCGTGAACAGTCACTCGGTCGAGAACCAGATCGGCGTCAAAGACGGCCAGGCCGCCTCCAGCCAGTGAGGCGGTGTTATTCACGATCGAACTGCGGGTGATTTGCGTTTGGCCGATCGGCGTGCCAGGAGTTCCAAGCACGGCAATGCCGCCGCCGCCGAGTCCGAAGAAGCGGTCGGTCGTCTGGTTGTTCTCAATGCTACTGTCAGAGACGAACAGGAATCCCAGATTGAAGATCCCGCCACCGACGGCTTCCGCCTGGTTTCCGGTGACCAGGCTCTCCTGCAGCGTCAGCGTGCCGGCGTTCTGAATGCCACCTCCCTGTTCGGCATTGCCATTGCGGATCGTGACGCCCTGGATCGTGGCGACCGCGTTGACGTCAATGTCAAACACGCGGTCAAGCTGCTGGGCGTCAATGGTTGTGTTGAACGCACCCGAGCCCGTGATCGTGATTCCGTCGTTGGACGTGAGGTCGAGGTCGCCGGTAACTGCGGCGTCTTCGTCGTTGCCGGGGAGTACCAGGGTGTAGACGCCTTCGGGCAGGACGATGGTGGTGGGTGCTGCGACGCTGTTGGCGTGCATGATGGCGGCGCGGAGGGAAACATTGCCTTGCGTGTCGGCGGCGATGCCGTCCATGAGGTTCGCGTCGACGGTGTCGGCGGTCGTGTTGACGAAGATGACATTCGGATCGTCGATGTTGACCTCGAACGTGCCGAGCGCACGGGGCGCGGAATAGAGACCTTCGTTGTCGCGGATTTCCCCTTCGCGCAGACGCACGGTCCAGATGCCGTTCTCCGTGGCATCCCATTCACCGCCCGGAGCCGCCACGCGGTAGATTGCGGCGTCGGTGCTGTCGATCGTCGTGGTCGTCGCGGCGAACGGCTGCAGCAGCGTTTGAGAGAATCCGTCGCGGGTGATCTCAATGTCGCGAATGTCGAACGTACTGGTGTCGACGGCGTTGTCGTCGGTGTATTTGACGCTGATCGAGACTTCGACGACGCCGGTGGTTGTGATCGACGGGATGGCGACGAGTTCCGGGACGGGGGCGAACGTGCTCGCGGTTAAAGCCGCTGCGGCGTTCAGGCTCCGGCCTGCGGTAATGCGGTCGGCCAGCGCGCCCCGTGTGTCAGCTCCGGTCAGAATCGCATCGCGGACTTCGACCGCCGTCGCTTCCGGATGGATGTCAAACACCAGTGCGGCGGCTCCGGAGACATGCGGCGTTGCCATGCTGGTTCCGCTGCGGGAAATGAACGTGCCGCCGGGTTCGGTGCTGACGATGTCGACACCGGGAGCGACAATGTCGACGCTGCGCGTGCCGAAGTTGCTGAACGTGGCCAGTTCGCCGCGATCATTCACCGCCGCCACGCTGATGACGTTGGGCAGGTCGACGCTGGCCGGGAAGAAGGGCGTCTGGTCGTTGTTGATGCCCTGGCCCAAGACGTCTCCGTTACCGGCCGCGGCCACGAACAGGATGTCCGCCGTCAGGTTGCCGGCGACGGCGTCCCGGAGTGCCTGGCTGGATGCTCCGGACGCGCCCCAGCTGTTGTTGCTCACCCGCAGGTTGACGGCAGCCTCGTCGCGCGTGCGCATCATTGTCGTGTAGTTGATGGCCTCGATGGCGTTAGAGACGTCGCCCTTGTTGTCCTCGTCGAGGAACCGCAGCGGCATCATCGACACGGCCCAGTTGACGCCAGCGATGCCGAAGCTGTTATCGCCGATACCGCCCAGGATCCCGGCAACGTGTGTGCCGTGACGGTGCTCGTCAAACGGCCGGTTGTCGTCTTCGAAGAAGTCCCAGCCGACGAGGTCGTCTTCGAAGCCATTACCGTCGGTGTCAATGCCGTCCGCCCACTGCGGATCATCCAGGAGGTCTTCGGCGTCGATGTAGCCGTTCGCGTTCAGGTCGGTGACGAAGGTGCCGTTCGCGGCATCGTTCAGATCGCGAAACGTGATCAGGCCATCGTTGTCGACATCGCTCAGAGTTCCAGCGAACAGAGGCGGAAGCTCTCCCTGATTCAACCAGATGTTGAGATACAGGTCCGGGTGCGTGAAATCGACGCCCGAATCAATGACGGAGACGACGGTCGTGGTACTACCGACGGTCGTCTCCCAGGCCTCGGGAGCATCAATGTCCGCATCAGCCACGCCGCCCGTCTGGCCGGTGTTGTGCAGACCATACTGACGGGGAAACTCGGCCGACTGTGTCTGTTCGTTGGGAAACAGTGACGCGCCTACCGTGAAATCTTCTTCGAAGTAGGCGATGGCTGGGTTGGCAGCCATCGCCTCAACGACACGCACGCTGTCCCATTCCGATGTCGCCACGAGAACCTGACCGGCCAGTCCCAGGCCGGACGACACCTGCAGGTCGACCGAGCCACCGGCGATCAGAGCCTGCGATCCGTCCAGCGAACCGGCGGTTCGTGTTGCCTCCGGGGTCAGTCGGACGAGGTACTGATGCGCGATGACCCCCTGCGGCACTGGACCCGAAAAGGCGGTACCGGTCAGCCCCGCCGCAGGCAGCAGTGTTGTCTCCAGTGACCCGAACCAGTCACTGCCCGCTGTGGCATACGCCGAGCCGCTCAGACACAGCCGCGATTCCAGCTGCTCAACCCGCTGCAGGGCCGGGTTCCGCCGAAGCTGACGGACAGGGCTCGTCCGAATGCGTCGCGATGTGCGCAGAGAATAGAGCCAGTTTGATAGCCGCATAGCAGTTAACTCCTCTCAATCAGATCGAACAGCGAGAGTGGCTTCCTGCGCTGCAAGACAGTCTGAGTTCGTTTGATTCCGTGGAAGATCTGCACCAATCTGACGTCGTGTCGGTTCCAGTTCAATCGGCTGTTCACTCGGAAGCGACAACGATCCCCGGCATGTCCGATCCGACCTCTCAGTGACTCCAGGTGCGCCAGAAGTGGAACCGGTTTGGTGTTTCGCCCGGACATTCCTTTTCCACGGATTTGTTCGCGGCGCGTCGATGCTGATGTTCGTCCGATTTGCGTCCGTTAAACTGGTCGGGTATTCCATTCGCCCGGGAAATGTTCTCTCGAATCGTCTGATCTTCCAGGCAGGTCCGTGATGACAGCAGGAGATGCGTTGCCAGAGCCGCAAGAAACGATCGACGCGGAAGCTGTTCTGAATACCTATGCGGCTCGTCTGATCGCGCTGGCGCATGTTCGGATTTCTGCTCGGCTTCGGCGTCGACTGGACGCGGAAGATGTCGTGCAATCAGCAATGGGCAGCTTTTTCCGGCGTGCGAACGACGGAGCTTACGAGTTGGCCAGAACTGATGATCTGTGGCCGCTGCTGGCCACGATCACCATCAACAAACTGCGTAAGTGAATTGACTTTCACAACGCGGCGAAGCGGTCACTCGATGAAGAAGAGAGCCTCAACACTGGCGTGTCATGGATCCGCTTCGAACCCCGCGAGCTGGCGCATGAGCCCGGGCATGAAGACGAAGTCGTGCTGGAAGAAGTACTTGACGTCGTTCTTGAGAAACTGGAGCCACTGCACCGGCAAATCGTGACCCTGACTTTAGTGGGTGAATCTGTAAAGAACGTTGCAGATCAGGTTCAGCGAACAGAACGGACAGTGCGTCGAGTCCTGGAACGGTTCCGTGCGATGCTCTGCGAACAGCTCCGTGACTGACTGTCGCCGACTGGCAGGACGTCACTTTTCTTGAAAGTGATGTCCAGAACATTCGAAGAAACGGTGTCACTGACGTGAGTGACTTGCCTGACTTTCACTCGAAGAAACGCCAAGGCAGGGCATCATGAGCCTCGAAACTCACCGGAGCCCTGGACAGCATGGACGCGGACCTTCGAATTCGTAATGACGTCACGAATCCCACTGTCAAGGTACGGCACAGAGTTCGAAGTCTGTTCGTACTGCGGCAATCAGCGATCTGACAGGAATTCTCGATGCGGCATGGCAAGTCGACTCATTCGAACCGTGACTCCCTGCTTGAGTCGATCTACGAAGACTTTGAAGCTGCGTGGGTGAATGAGCCATTCCCTGCGATCTCTGCCTATGTCGCTCGCGTCCCAGAGGAACTGGCTTCAGAGCTTGTTGCAGAGCTTGTACTGATCGATCTGGAACGCAGGTGGCGCTGCGCAGAACCATCTGCGGATTCCGATGCGATCCCGGCCAGGCCACTTCTGGAGGATTATGCGTGCGTTTTGACTCAGCTGGGATCAGTCGAAGAACTGCCACTGGCACTGATCGCGGCAGAGTTCCGAGTCAGGCATCTCTGGGGTGACCGGCCGGCAACCGACGAATACGTCCGGAGGTTTCCAGCCCGAGCCAGCGAAGTGGGATCAATTTGCCAGAAGCTGATGGATGAACTGTCCCGTGAACCGTCCTCTGCCTTGATGCCGAGAAAGTCTGACGACGGCCAGGAGACCATCATCAGTGACATAGCGGGCAATGCGGACCAGCAGTCCCCTGATGACTGCAATGACGCCCAGCAATCGTTTCAGACTCTGGGAACGGGATCCCGGATTGCCCACTTTGTCCTGCGGACAAAGCTGGGAGAAGGTGGCTGTGGTGTTGTGTTTCGTGCGCAGAATATGAACCGACCGTATCAGGATTGCGCGCTAAAGTTCATCCGCCCGGATCGCCTGGTCGCCCCGAAGGCCATCGCCCGGTTTCGACAGGAAATTCAGGCTCTGACCGGCCTTTCTCATTCCAATATCGTCTGTGCGACTGACTCGGGCATCTGGGAAGGGATCCACTTCCTCGTCATGGAGTACATCGAGGGACGCCCCGTCAATTATCTGATCTCCCGATCAAAGCAACTCGCAGTTGGTGATGCGTGCGAGCTTGTCCGCCAGGCGGCACTCGGATTGCAGCATATTCACGAGAATCAACGCACACACCGTGATCTGAAGCCGTCGAATCTCATGCTGACGACAGACTGCGTCGTCAAGATCCTTGATCTGGGAATGGCCCGACTGCTGGATATCGACGACCCGGACGAGCGACTGACATCGATCGGTGAGATCATGGGCACGCCGGACTATATGGCCCCCGAGCAGTGGCGGGATTCCGGTCGAGTCGACATTCGGGCGGACATCTACAGTCTTGGTTGTACGTTGTACTGCCTGCTGGCTGGGCGTGCTCCATTTGCTTCCAGCGCACGGGATACGCTGGCGCTGATGCGAGCCCACTCGCGGGCGCCGATACCCGACGTCGCGGAGCTGCGAGACGACGTTTCTGAACAATTGCGTGAGATCATCTCGTGCTGCCTGGCCAAGAACCCGCAGCACCGGTTTCAACAACCGCTGGAGCTTGCTGAAGCTCTGCAGAGCCCGGCTGCGTCAGCGTGTCTGTCAGCTCTGCTGAAACACGGGGATGATCACGATCAACCGGATGGAAAACGCGACCCCATTGCGCCCCTCACCGCGACCGCGTCAAGGCTGGACGGTCACCAGTCAAACCAGAAAACAATCGACGAGGCCCGAACGACCGGGGCAACCGACAGCACAGGACAGCCCCGGCAGCCCCCGGCTGAACGCACCGGTTCGGTGGTTTCCGTTCGCGAGGCAGAGTCCCTGGGCGATCCCTATGCTGTTGAGACGATCGTTGAACGAGCCCCCTCGACGCATCCGCTCGGTTTCGAAGAAACGTTGATTGAACGCCAGGCCGAAGTGGAAGCGACATACAGTGAGGAAACGCTCAAGCCGAAGAGCAGCCCTGCAAAACAAACCAGTCCGACGAGTCAGAAATCAGCGGGCAGTACCACCCGTCAAACTCTGGGTAGTTATTCAACGGTCGGCAGTGTCGTCGTGCGGCAGCGCGATGTGACCTTTGGCCACATCGCCGAAGATTCTACAGCGGAGTACAAAATCGGTCGTAAGCTGGGCGAAGGCGGTATGGGAACCGTATTCCAGGCGCGACAGGGATCGGTCGACCGCACGGTCGCCTTGAAGATGGTCAAGGGGCGGAACATCCCACTTGACGCCCAGGAAAAGTTCCTTGCTGAAGCCGTGCTGACCGGGGCGCTCGAACATCCCAACATCGTGCCGATTTATGATCTGGGAGTGAATGCCGACGGAGAGCTGTTCTACGCGATGAAAGAGGTGCGTGGCGCTCCATGGCGAAAAACGATTGATGAAGCAACCGAAGATGAGAACCTTGAGACTCTGATCAAGGTTGCAGACGCGATGGCGTTTGCACATTCCCGTGGCGTCGTCCATCGCGATCTCAAGCCGGACAACGTCATGATCGGCGAATTCGGCGAAGTGCTGGTCATGGACTGGGGGCTCGCCTTACCAACGGACGCGTTCGAGAAACCGGGTATCGCGGTGACGCACGGTCCTGCAGGGACACCCTCGTACATGGCACCGGAAATGACCGGTCGGTCGCCCGAACTGCTGGGACCGTGCAGTGACGTTTATCTGCTGGGAGCGCTCCTGTTCCGCTGTGTCACGGGCAAACCGCCGCATTCAGGACGGCACGCCTTCGCTGCTCTGCAGGCGGCGGCCGACAATGTGATTGATTGGCCGCAGGATTCCAAAGCGAATACGGACCTTCTTTCCATCGCTCGTCGCGCGATGGAAACTGATCCGTGCGACCGCTATGACTCAGTGCAGGATTTCCAGTCTGCGCTGCGTGCTTACCGCGCTCATGCCGAGAGTCGCCGGCTGACAGAATCAGCGATGGCCGAACTGGAAGCGGTCGAGGCATCAGCCGATTACCGGGGATACGAGCGAGCCATTGCCGCCCTGGACGAAGCGCTGAAACTTTGGTCGGATAATGAGCGAGCCCGTGCGGTTCGCCAGCAAGCGCGTCTGAGCTATGGGCAAGCCGCCTTTAATCGTGGCGATCTGGAACTCGCCGAAACGCAGCTCGACAGTAACGACGCACAGCACGCGACACTGCTCGATCAGGTGCGTGAGGCGAGAAGTCTCCGTGACGCTCAACTGCGTCGGGTGCGGCGTTTAAAACAGACAGCCGCCGCTCTGGCTGCCGCGATATTTCTGACCGTCAGTCTCGCAACTGTTCTGATTAACCGCGCCAGAAAACAGGAGTTGATCGCGAAAGGCGAAGCGGTCGAGAGGTTCCTCGAGTCGCAGGCCGCGATTTCAGAACTCACGGAACTGGCTGACGCACTGCGGGATTACCCACTCGCCCAGGCAGAGCGCGAGCAGCTGCTGGAAGCAGTCACGCGTTACTACGAACGACAAACCTCGGAACTGAGTGACGTCCCGGCTCTGCGGCTTGAACAGCTTCACAGCCTCGTGCAGCTCGGTCGCATTCAGAATCAGCTCGCGAAGTACCAGGAAGCCATCGCGACTTGGGACCGCATTGATGACCTGTCAGCCGGGATTCTGGCGTCCGACGTTTCCCAGGAAGCTGTCGGGCAGGCAGATTCGGAGTTTAAGCAGCTGGAACTGCTTCATGTGCGATCAGCAATCGCTCAGTCGAAGTCTCTGTCAGCACTCGGCCAGCACAGTCGAGCCATTGAGGCGGCACAGCTGGCGGTCGGAGCCCTGTCCGACAGAACTTCAAAGACCGAGCCCCAGGCCGTTCAACTGGAGCTCGCGCTCGCCCATCTGCAGGTGGCTCAGGCACTGCACCAGGCAGCAGAATCCGATCAGGCAGAGTCCGTTGCTGGTCAGGCCGTGAGCCGGTTTGAGCAGCTCGACGGGCCTGAGGCTGCTGTCGGGCGGGCGGCTGCGGAAAGTCTGCTCGCCCGAATTCAGGAGCGGGAAAGTCGCTTTGAGCAGGCAGCTGGAAGTGTCGCCCGAGCGATCGCCATCTGGGATCGAATGGTCGCGGCGCATCCGTCGCGTGTGCAGTATGTTGATGGTCGGGCCACCAGTCAGATTGATCGTGCGAATATTCTGCGGGCAGCCGGTCGAAACCCGCTGAGCGACTACGCCACCACCGTCGACAGCTTTCAGCAACTGGTCGAACTCCGGCCGGGGATTCCGAGGTTTCGCTTCAATCTGGGCGCTGCCCTGACAGGACTTGCCTGGACGCAGAACCGCATGTGCCTGACGACCGAGGCGCAGGATTCCGCCGTGCAGGCCGTCAATGCCTTTCTGTTTCTGCATGAACGCTACCCGCAGGACACCCGCTTTCCGCTCGGGGAAGTCACGGCCAGGATTGTTCTGGCGGAGATCCTGCGTAACCGCGGTGAGTTCAATCTTGCAGTGGACATCATCGCTGAAGCTCATCGTGTGCTGACGGAAGAGCTTTCTGCTGATCTCTCGGACGTGCGGGAACGGGGCGCAGAGGCACTGCTTCTGTTCGGTCAATTACAGTCCTCACTGGGCGAGCGTGACGCTGCCATCCAGCCAATGCAGGAAGCCATTTCCGAGCTGCAGGATCTCGCAAACAGTCCCACCGGCCTCACGCGGCAGCGCGATACAGCCGCGTGGTCGCTGTTTTATCTGGCACAGACTTACGCAGACTCCGGAGACACGGAGGCCGCAAAAGCATCGATCGAGGAAGCACTGCAGATCCGTAGACAGCTTCCCGAGCGGGCGAACTGGCTCGACAGTCACGCCTGGCTGTTGCTGCAGTCTCCCGTGTCAGCGCTGCGCGATACCCAGGCGGCGCGACAATACGCAAAGGAAGCCGTTTCGCTGGCGGATCGCAATCCGCGTTTTCTGCGGACGCGGGCGCTCGCCGAACTTCGACAGGAAGATGTCGGTGCCGCAGCGGAGACGCTGCAGGCCAGTCGCGAACTGCTGCAGAATCCTCACCCCGAACAGCAGTTTCTCGAAGCACTGCTGGCCACGCGACAACAGAGAGAGTCGGATGCCGGAAGACTGTTCGCCGAGGCCGCACGCTTGATGGATGCGACAGCTCCAGCCAATCCGCGACTAATACTGATCCGGCGGGAAACTGAGCGCGCTGTCGGACTGGATGGCGAACGCAGTGAAGCTTTGCCGGATATGCCGGCTGGCCAGGCAGACTGAAACGTCAGGGATCAGCCAGACGGTGTTTGGCACCGTGCGGGTTTCTGTCAGTCCGGTTCCCTCCGGCCTGCGAGGTGCTGCCGATACACGACGCAGTGATGCCTTTCACGATGACGGACTGGTTCCGTCCAAGTCAGCAGCATGATGCTGCGCCTGCCGCACGCTCAGCGGACGATCGTGCGGACCAGAAGGGATTCTGCGATGGCCTGGCGCCTGCCATACTGGAAAATTCTCATTGCCGGCTCCAGCGTGTTGATCGGAACCGCGCTCGGAAGTGGTGGCGTCACCCACGGTGCCGAGGCCAACATGGCAACCGCCGATGAGGGGCCTTCCCGCGATACGCTGAGTGTGCAGACATTGCCCGAAAGTTCCCGTGCGTTCTGGCGAGCCTTGTCTGAACCAGGCGGGCAGGGCGCCGTCGAGCAGCGTGAAGACGGTACCATCCAGTTTGTTTCCCTGCGTTTGTACCAGGACACGGCTCCGTTGCAGCCGCTGCCTGTTGAACCCGCACCAGCACCGGTGACTCCGAGTTCGACCCAGTCAGTGGCCAACATCTTTCGCGGCGGTCGCAGCAGTGCCCTCTTGCAGCTTGCCAGCACACAGCGCAAAGAGAACCGGGTTGCAGCCGACCGCATTCTGGGCATCGAGTCGAAGGCCCGATCCACTTCGGACGTGGGCAGCCTGCTCAGTAAGTCTGCTCGAAACCGCGGCATCGTCGCTCAGAAACGTAATCCAATCATCACGGACCCGCGCATCCGAGGCAGCCGAGTGGGCCAGCTTGGTGCCTCCGGCTCGTACTGGATCCCGGCACGTATCGATCTGGATACGGTCCTCAGTAAGGTCGATTCCGACCTGATCTCAAGTGTGGATGTGGTGAAAGGGCCCTATGCGGTCGCCTACGGACCGGGGAACAGTTTTCTGAATTTTGATCTCGTGGAGAGCCCACGTTCCGACAGTGGCCCGGTCGTCGGTGGGACAACGTCTCTCGAATATCAGACGAACGGCGAACAGTGGTATGGCCGTCAATCGTTGAACTATGCCGACGAGAACTGGGGCGTCCAGGTCGGTTACGGCCATCGCACGGGTTCTGATTACGAGGCAGGGAACGGGGTGAGTATCCCGTCCAGCTATCAGTCGCGCGACCTGGACGTCGCCCTGGGGATTGATCTGGCACCCGGCCAGTCACTGGAAATGTTCTATCTGCATCAGGATCAAACTGATGTCGAGCTTGCCGGGCAGGCCTTCGACCTGGATGCGCTAACGACGGACGCTGTAGAAATCACATGGGTCAATACGTCAATTGACTGGGCTGACCGCGTCGAAGTGGAAGGCTGGTACAACAACAGCCGCCTGAAAGGAAATGCGCAGAACCCGTCCAAACGCCAGACGTTTCCGTTTCTTGATATCATCCGATACGTCGGCAACACCAACGTTGACTCAGTCTCAACAGGGGCTCGTGCGGCAGCAGCGTGGGAACTCGACGCCGATCGAGAGTTATCAGCTGGTGTTGACGTTCGTGTCGTCCGCCAGCGACTGGATGAGATTTCGTCCGGACAGTTCGGCTTCATCAGTTTCACTGATGTGAACTCACCCATTCCACGTTCCGTCGCCGCGAATCCCGGTCTTTTTCTGGAACTGGTCGACCAGTCTTTCGACAACCTGACGATCACTACCGGAGCGCGGGCCGATATTGTGACGACGGAGATTCTGGCCGACAGAACTGATCTGCAGGATCTTGGAACGGGCTTCGCACAGCAGAGCCTGTCCGACATTCTGGGAACAGGAGAGTTTGATCAGAGTTTCGGCCTCTGGTCAGCCTTCGTCACGGCCAACTACGCGGTCGACGACCACTGGACCCTGAACGCCGCAGCCGGGCATGGACAGCGCCCACCGTCATTGACGGAACTCTATGCAGCCGAATCGTTCATGTTCCTGCTGCAGAGCGGCCTGAATACGGTCACGGGTGATCCACGCTTGAATCCCGAACGCCACTCGCAGATTGACCTGGGCGCCAGCTTTGACAGCGATCACTTCAGAGCCAGTGTGAATGGCTGGCATGCCTGGGTGCACGATCGGATCACCTTCGAAACACTCAGTATCCGCCGGGGACCACCATTCGGCCAGATCGAGCAGGTGAATCTGAAGTACGTCAACACGGACCTTGCCACACTGATGGGGATCGAAGCGGCAGCCGAATACGATCTCTTCGACGGACTGTCCGCGTTCGGGACTCTGAGTTATGTCCGCGGCGAGGATCAGACCCGTAATGGCTCGTTTGCCACGCTGCAGGCCGACGGTCTGACGGGAGCGCCCAGCGTCCGCGTAACTGGTGCCCAACGCGGCCAGTTTGGAGTCACTACGACAGGTCCGCTGCCGGGTGAGGAACCGCTGCCGGGAATTCCGCCTCTGGAATCGCGGCTTGGCCTGCGTGCCAGTGGGACGTGGCGCGAAATGCTGTGGAACGTTGAATTTGCCGCCCGGCTGGTTGATCGCCAGTCACGCGTCGCCGCGCTCCTGTTCGAAACGCCAACAGCAGGATTCGCGACATTCGACCTGCGCAGTTTCCTGCAGGTTTCGCCCAGCCTGTCATTGTTCGCTGGCGTCGAAAACCTGACGGACAGGAATTACCGCGAACACTTCGACTTCCGCAGCCTGACTGGCACGTCGATCCAGCAGCCAGGTCTAAACGCCTACGTGGGGTCCGAACTGGTCTACTGATCTCACGGTGTCGCCTGGCAGTCATCGATCTCGGGCATCGCTGCCGACCTTTCAAAATGCAGCAACGTCGGGACACGCGGATGCTGTCCGACATTCCCGGCGACCGTATATTGAATCTGCCTGGCGTGCTTCCGTCAGTAGTCGGTGGTTGAATGGTGCTCGGCACTGCGTCAGAGTGCCGAGTTTTTAGCTGACGCGGACATTCACGGTCTGTTTTGCAGCGAAGGTGGGCCAGTCGCTGATGGATATCAGTTCCAGGAGTTTTCCGGTATGCGGTTGTCGAACTGGCTTTATTCGTTGCGCGCTGCGCGCCTTTCTCGTCAGACAGGTTCTGAGATCGATTCGGCAACTCAAACGGAATCCGGCTCTGCAGCGGGTTGAGCAGCTGGAATCGCGGCTGTGTCTGAGCGGCTCGGCGTATGCCACAGCGGGCGGTGACTGGTTCGGTTCTCTGGAGACCTCACTGCAATCCGTTCGCAGTCTCACTGGCAGCAGTGAGTTTGTTGGTCCTCTGCCGCCGGGAGTGATCGCTCATCAGTATCTGGTGCGACTGACGCCAGAGGCGGCGCAGACAGCAGGATCGCTCGCCGGTGTCGAGCCGCTGATTGCCGGTACCTCAGTCACCGCGCTGATCAGCAGAAGCAGGCTGGTCTTCGGAACCGACAGTCTATTCTGCAACTGCGGTCTGTCTTCAGCTCTGGCGGCGAATGCTCCACCGCTGGTCGAAGCGGCCAGTTCTGACTCAGTGATCGCGCTCCTTCGAATGTCATGATTGACCCTCCAAGGGCGCCCTTCACCTCGAATTCGCCGCGGCGGTCCAGGCGACCGGAGGCAGCTGACGACAATCCGCCATACTGACTCCGGTGTATCCGACCGGGTGCAGTTTCGAGCTTATCGTTCGTGAGGCCGGACGCGATCACCGTGGCGCGTGACGGATACGCGACAACGCGTAACGCGCGAACCGTCTTGCGCGTACCAGTCAGCAGCCGTTAAGGCTGGTGCCCTTCCGCGAGTTTAGAAGGCGTGAGCTTCACCGAGTTTTCACACTGTGGAGGAGTGGTCGGTGCACTTGTGTGGTACAGTGCCGGTTCGAACTCACCGTGCATTCATAGATCGACCTGCAATGAACCATGGTAATTTCCACCGTGAGCTGCCGGATGCGCTGTCCGATCTGGCAGACCTCGCGTTTGATCTGAGATGGAACAACTGCCCGACAGCCCGCCATTTGTGGAGCCGCTTTCATCCCGAAATGTGGGAACGCACTGAGAACCCGTTTCTCGTGCTGCAGTCGACGCATCAGGAGCGCATCGACGCGGCGGCCGGCGACGAAACGCTGTTGCAGGAACTGGCTGAGTGGCGACGCGAGGTTGAAGAGTACTATGCAAGTGTGCCCGCGTTCCAGTCTCTCGATCCCGACCACACGCTCCACACTGTGGCCTATTTCAGCATGGAATTCGGGCTGAGCGAGGCGCTGCCGATCTACTCCGGTGGCCTGGGGATGCTGGCTGGCGATCACCTGAAGACGGCCAGCGATCTGGGCGTTCCACTGGTGGGCATCGGATTGCTTTATCAGCAGGGATACTTCCGCCAGGTCATCGGCGACAACGGCAAGCAGCTTGAAGCGTATCCTTTCAATGATCCCGGTTCGTTACCAGTGCGCCCGGTTGCGGATCAAGACGGGCACTGGGTGCGTGTGCGTCTGCCGTTGCCGGGGCGCACGTTGTATCTCCGGGTGTGGAAAGCTCAGGTCGGTCGCGTGACGCTGTACCTGCTGGATTCCAATGACGCATTGAATACACCTTGGGACCGCGGCATCACGGCTCAACTCTACGACGCCGGACGTGACAAACGGCTGCTGCAGGAGATCGTTCTGGGTGTGGGAGGCTGGCGGCTGCTGGAGCGACTGCAGCTCGACATCGACGTATGCCATCTCAACGAAGGGCATGCCGCATTCGCCGTGCTCGCCCGGGCCGTCGGATTCGCACGCACGCACGACGTTCCCATCCGTGTCGCATACCGGGCGACACGAGGCGGGAATGTGTTTACGACGCACACGCCGGTCGAAGCAGCCTTTGACCGATTCGATCCGCAGCAACTGGCGAAGTACGCGCAGCCGTTTCTGGATGAAGTGGGCCTGTCAATCGATCGTGTGCTGGCGCTTGGTCGCCGCAATCCCGACGACGAATCTGAGCCGTTCAACATGGCCTGGCTGGCGATGCGCGGCTGCTGTCACATCAACGCGGTGAGCCAATTGCACGGGTCCGTCAGCCGCGAGCTGTTCGGGACACTGTTTCCGCGATGGCCGCGGCATGAGGTGCCCATCCATCCGATCACAAACGGTGTTCACGTTCCAACGTGGGCCTCGCGCCGGGCCGCAAAGTTGTGGGGCGACGAGACCGGCGGACATCTGTGGCTTGAGGGTCTGGCGCATGTTTCCGATTCCATTCGGGCGATGAGCCCCGAGGTTCTGTGGTCCTTCCGGACGGTGCAGCGTCAGGCGCTGCTGCAGCATGTCTGGGCTCGGTGTGCAGAACAGAGCGAATCGAAGGCTGATGCTCCCGGCCGTGACGCGGCTGAGGACATGCTTGATCCCAACGTGTTGACGATCGGTTTCGCCCGGCGTTTTGCGACCTACAAGCGAGCCAACCTGCTCCTTTCAGATACCGAACGTCTGAAACAATTGCTGCTGGACGAGCATCGTCCTGTGCAGCTCATCGTGGCCGGCAAGGCACATCCGAACGACGGGTTTGGTAAAGAGCTGGTGCAGCGCATGACGACGTTTCTGCGCCAGCCCGAGCTACGAGGCCGTGCACTGTTTCTCGAAGACTACGACATGGTGCTCGGACAGCATCTTGTGGCCGGCGTCGATGTGTGGCTCAATACGCCGCATCGTCCCAACGAGGCTTGCGGAACGAGCGGCATGAAAGTGCTGGTCAACGGCGGTCTCAACATCTCGATCCTCGACGGCTGGTGGGACGAAGCCGTCGACACGGCTGAAACTGAGGTGCCTCGGCCCGGCTGGATTGTCGGCTCACGCGAGGGGGGTTCGTTCGAAGAATTGTATCAGCGCGATGCCGCGAGCCTGTTTGACATCCTTGAGAATCAGGTTGTCCCCGAGTTTTACGATCGGGATGAAGACGGCATCCCACACCGCTGGGTGGACCGGGTGAAAGAGAGTATGGCGCAGCTCACGCCGCAGTTCAGCGCGACTCGGATGCTGCATGAATACATCTCTGAGGCCTACCTGCCTGCGGCCAAAGCGTACGCCGCACGCTCTGCCGACGGGGCGAAGCTCGCCGCTGAGCTGCTGGAATGGAGTGACGGCGTCGATTCTCACTGGTGCCATGTCCGCATCGGCCAAGTCCGCAGCACCGACAACGAGGATGGCCGACACGTCAGTGTCGAGTGCTGGCTCGATGATCTTCCCGCTGACGGAGCACGGGTTGAGCTGTACGCGGAGCAAGGTTCGGGGCAGGCGCCGGACATCATCAGCTTGGAGCAATCCGACTCGTTGCCGGGATCGGTCAACGGATTTCACTTCCGCGGGGTTGTCCCGCACGATCGTCTGCTCAGCAACTTCACGGCCCGCGTCGTACCGCATCACCCGGCGGCATTCATCCCCGTCGAGAACCAGAACATCCTGTGGGAACATTGAAGCCAGGATCGAGCAGATTCGCACGATGTGCGAATCTGCCGTGCGCTGTCTGTGATCAGTTCTGCGTGGCGTGGTTCTGCAGGTCCGTCTCCGGGCACAGGAACAGCCAGTCGGTGTCACGATCGACCAGACAGGCCAGTTCGGCATCATGGTCCCGGTCGAGATGTCGGCGGCTCGACATCAACAGGCAGAAGTCACGCGGCCGCACGCAAATCGGGCTCATCTTCCTGCCGAAGAAATCACGCGTCCAGACTGTCAGGCACGAACTCTGCGTGGTCTCCGAGGGCCGGGTGCTCGGTGTGCGCTCACCAACAGCGAGTAACGACTTGGGGACGGGATGAGTCACCATGTCACAGCTTGAAAGTATGCTGACTGAATGGCACTGTAGCAGCGGCGGGTGTTTTCTGGGGGCTCACACTGGTGGGCTGTGCTTTGCTTTGAAGGTCTGGCGGGGTTCTTTCATCAGGGGATAGCCGTGGCGGCGACGTTTTAAGACACGGGGTTCGATCCGGCCTGGACGGCGGCCCACAACGCATTGGGCGATCCGCGACAGCAGGCACACGCTGTAATCGTGTAATGCATCCTCTGTCAGTGGCGTCACCGGCAACGTGTGCCAGCTCGATAACACC
>Ga0070727_10002329_pt1 | contig 18483 bp, 21 predicted proteins | sample tdAd472_FD_66722 | JGI IMG/M metagenome (GOLD analysis project Ga0070727, IMG submission 66722) | Marine sediment microbial communities from the Atlantic coast under amendment with organic carbon and nitrate - tdAd47.2 | ecosystem: Environmental > Aquatic > Marine > Coastal > Sediment | place...
CGTAGGCAAAGTCGATGGTCGGCTGCTCATCCGAAAGAATCTCCTTGCTGCCCCCAAGTGCCTCAAAGATGGCGCGGCTCCCGGTGATGAGGTCACCCAAGTCCTTTGGCTCCATCGACACCGGTTGGTCGGGCCCCGGCCATGATCGATCGGACGTGAAGTGCCGTTCGAGAATCCTTGCGCCGAGGGGCACCGCTCCGAGACACGGATAGATCGACTCTGAGTGGTCGGACAGACCGAGTACGGCATCCGGGAAAGCATCAGCAAGTTGGGCGAGAGCCCCGAGCCTGACCTGATCATATGGCGTGGGGTACAAACTGGTGCAGTGCAAAAGTGCAAAGGGGACACCGCTCGTGCGAAGAATCTCGACGGTGGGCCGTATCGATGCAATGTCGTTCATGCCTGTGCTGACAATCATCGGTTTGCCGAACGCAGCCACGTGCCGTACGAGTGGATAGTTGTTGCACTCGCCAGATCCAATCTTGTACGCCGAAACACCGAGCGCTTCTAGGCGATCTGCCGCAGCTCGTGAGAATGGTGTGCTCAGGAAAGTGGCCCCTCGTTCTTCGGCGTAGGCCTTGAGTTCGGCTTCTTCGTCGGCCGTGAGTGCGCATCGTTCCATGATCGCCCAGATCGACTCGTCGGCGTTGCCAGGAATCACATCGTTCGGAATCATTTCATCTTCGATGACATGGGTTTGAATCTTGACGCACTCTGCACCGACACCGACCGCGTCGTCGATCATGCGTTTGGCCTTTGCGATGTCACCCTCGTGGTTGATGCCGATCTCGGCAATCACATAGGGTGCATGGCCATGGCCGATGAGGCGGCCATCGATTGCGAAGGTCACGGTATTGGTCTCTCGCTCGGGGTACCGACCGAATATACCGGTCGCTCCATGGAACCCGTGCCTGCTTCATGCCTCGAATCGGTGGTGGCATGGTCACGCGCAATAGAATCGAGCGTCATGGCTTCCGGTTCCAGACGACTCATCCTCCTTGCGCTCACGGCGAACGTCGCTATCGCGATCACGAAGTTCGTCGCTGCCGGGATTTCTGGCTCGACGGCGATGTTCGCTGAGGCGATTCACTCGGTCGCTGATTCAGGGAATCAGCTCTTCCTCCTCAGGGGGGAAGCTGTCTCGCGCTATGGCCCGACGGTCTCCCACCCCTACGGCCGTGGAATGGCGATCTACTTTTGGTCATTCATGGTCGCCGTCCTGCTATTCGTCGGTGGGTCCGTGTGGTCGATCTACAACGGCTGGCAGCGAATCATCCACGCCGGTGACCACCATGGCGACGGGTTGATCTTCTCTCTGGTCGTGCTTGCAATAGCCGCTGTCTTCGAGATCTTCATCGCCTTCCGGCCCGCCGTGAAGGAGTTCAACGCACATCGCGGTTCGCGTGGGGTCTGGCGAACGATTCGGAGATCCAAGGACCCAGCACTCATCATCGTGGTGTTTGAAGATGCCTCCGCTGTGGTTGGTCTTGTGATTGCCGCAGCAGGTCTGATCTTGACCGAGGTGACAGGCAGCTCCTTCTGGGACGGCCTCGCCTCGGTGCTGATCGGCATCGTCCTCGGAGCGGTTGCTTTCGTGATTGCCCGCGAGATGAAGGCACTCCTTGAGGGGGAGGCCGCAACCAGGGAGGACCGAGCGGCGATTCGGCTCGCGATCTTGTCGGTCGGTGCCGTCAACCATGTCGATCGCATACTGACAATGCAGCTCGGACCGGAAGAAGTGCTGGTCAACGCTGACGTGGTCTTTGATGAAGGCATTGACGAGGTCGACGCGATTGCTGAAGTCGAGGCGTCCATCGCGGGTGCCGTTCCTTCGGCAACGCGCATATTTATCGAGCCGACCCGCACATGATCGGCTCAGCCTCAGCTCCGGCCTCTTCTGGCAACCTCGGCCCCGGCTTCGATGTGATTGCGTTGGCACTCGAGCTTCGGTGTACCGCGACCGCCGAATCGGCTCAGACCATGACCCTCAGTGAGAACGGAGGCACGTCGAGGCTCCACGACGACGACATGATCTACCAGACAGTGATGGCAGCAGTTGAACGACCGATGCACATCACGCTCACAAACGAGATCCCTCGAGCACGCGGTCTCGGATCATCATCCGCCGTTTCTGCAGCTGTCGCCGCTGCCTCGATCAAGGGTGTCGGCGCAAGCGAAGATGTGGCAGCGGTGTTCCAGATTGTGACAGAGATGGAGGGGCACGCCGACAATGCGGCCGCGGCCGTGTTCGGAGGACTGGTGGCCGCAACGCCAAATGGAATTCAGCGGTTGGACCTGCATCCGTCACTTCGACCAGTCGTGGGCATCCCTACGACACACCTCAAGACCGCAGAGGCGCGGGTAGCGCTGCCGCAGGAGATCAGTCTCGATATTGCCTCACGTTCCCTCGCCCGGCTCGCGTTTCTCATCGAAGGGCTTGCAAGGGGACAAGCGGACGCGCTTGCCCAAGCTGCAGGCGACGAACTCCACGAGGCTCCGAGGGCCTCGCTATCGCCGCTGACCGGCGAACTCATCGCCGCCGCAACATCAGCCGGTGCCCTGCACGCGAGTTGGTCGGGAGCCGGTCCCTCGGCTATCGCCTTCGCCACGGACGAAACCAAGGGCAGGGTCATTGGGGCAATGGCCGGAGTGCTTGGAACCAACGGTCAGGTTCTCGCACTGCCGATTGATAACGACGGGCTGCTCTAGCCCGAGAAGCTCTCTGTCAGGCCTTCGATCTCGAGGTCCTCGATTGCACCGAGAATCTCGTGTGCAGTCTTCCGGTACTGGTCCACACCCATGCCGTACGGATCGGCGACCCCTGACGGTCGGAGGACGGAGAGACGGTCTTCCCCCAAGGTTGGATACAGCTGCCGCGCCGAGTCGAGGTGGTGCTGTTCCATGGCGATGACGGCATCGGGCTTCGGAACATCGCGCAGATGCTTGGAGCGATGAGGCGCAAGATCGACTCCAAGCTCCGCACCGACGGCAATCATGTGGTCGGTCGCAGCTCCACCCGTGTTTGCATGCGTTCCTGCGCTTGACGTCGTGATGTCGAGGCCGTGCCACCGGTCACGGGCGAGGTACTCCGCAAGCGGAGAGCGGCAAATGTTGCCTGTGCACACAAAGACAATGTGCAATGGCATTGCTACTGATCCGCTCGGTACTTTGCAGCAGCCTCGACGAATGCGACGAACAGGTCGTGAGACTCAGAGTGATCGCGCATCCCAAGAAACTCGGGATGCCACTGCATTGCGATCAGATCCCAAGTGGGGTCCGTCGCTTCGATGGCTTCCACGGTGCCATCGGCGGCCGAGCCGACAACTCTGAGACCCGTGCCGAGTTCCTCGATGGCTTGATGATGAATCGAGTTGACCCCGTGGTCTCCCTCACCAATGATGCCAGCGATTCGGCTGTCGGGCTCGATTCGCGCAATGGAATGGGGGTCGTACGCACCGTCGCCGATGATGTCGTGCCCGTGGGATCCATGGGATGGAAGATCTTGAACGAGTGACCCCCCGAACGCGATATTGACCATCTGCAGGCCTCGACAAATGGCGAAGGTCGGCATCCCTCGCTCCTTCACCTTTTTCACAAGCGCGAGTTCGAACTCGTCCCTTTCGTGATCGACATCCGTGACTGATTCATGTCTGTTCTGTCCATACCGCTCTGGAGCGATGTCTCCACCACCGGTCATGAGAAGGCCATCTATTCGGTCGAGTTGCGCATCGGCGAAGTCGGGGCTCGTGGGAATGAGCATGACCGGCACACCGCCTGCCGCCAGGACACTGTCGGTGTACATGTGAAAAACCGCGTAGGAACGTACGTTCATCTCGGCTGAGAGGATCTCTTTGGGACGTCCCGTGATGCCGATAACTGGTTGCATACGACAATGTTAGAGACGTGCGAATCACGAACAACGGCTGTCAAGGAACAAAACGACCTATCCTCACCGCAAATGTGCGGCCCCGGAAGAGGGATGTTCCGCACGACATCCTGATTCTCAAGTGAGGGGTTCACCCGTATGGGTTCGCTGATCAAAAAGCGTCGCAAGAAGATGAGCAAGCACAAGTACCGCAAGCGCCTCAAGGCGAACCGGCACAAGCGCAAGCGCTAGAACACGCATCACCCCCGTCCAGGCGACGGGGGTGATGTCGTAACGGTGCAACAATGGTCGGATGCTTACTGATCAATCGCACCTCTTCGATGTGCCTGCCGGTGTCACGTACCTCAATACCGCCTACATCGGCCCGAGGCTCCACTCCGTCACTGCTGCTGGCGTCGCAGCGGTCGGGCTGACAGGTCGTCCGTGGGAGGTGGCTCCCGATGACTTTTTCGATCCCGTCGAGGCACTTCGCGCCAAGGTCGCCATGGCTCTGAATGGCGACACCGAGGGCGTAGCCCTCATCGGCGGCATCTCCTACGGCGCGGGCACAGCCGCCTTGAACCTTCAAGTGGGAGACGGCAGGACCGTTGTCGTTATCGATGAGCAGTTCCCATCGAATGTCTATCCGTGGCGGTCGAAGGTGTCCGCCGAGGGCGGTGAGATTGTCACCGTTCGCCGTTCATCGGAAGGGTGGACGAACGGGATACTGGCTGCAATCGATGAACGTACCGCTGTCGTGTCTGTCCCGAACTGTCACTGGACGGATGGCTCCGTCGTCGATCTCGTAACCGTGGGCGAGGCTGCGAGGGCAGTCGGTGCGGCTCTGTGCGTAGACGCATCTCAGTCCTTTGGGGCCATGCCCCTCGACGTGCAGACTGTGAAGCCGGACTTCATCTATTCGACGGCTTACAAATGGCAACTCGGCTACTACGGCCATGCCTACCTATGGGTCGCTGAACAGCACCGCTCTGGTGTGCCGCTCGAGGAAGGGTGGATTTCCCGAAAAGGTGCATCTGACTTTGCGGGTCTCGTGGATTACACCGATGTTTATGAGGACGGCGCCAGGCGGTTCGATGTCGGAGAGAGATCGAACTTCGTCGGCATCGCCATGTCGAACGCGGCGATGGATCAGATCAACGCATGGGGCGTCGAGGAGATAGCAGGGGCGCTTGCGGCGAAGACAGACGCCATTGCCCTTGCAGCAGACGAGAAGGGCTGGATCGCTTCGGCGCCGTCGCAAAGAGCTCCTCATCTCATCGGCATCCGGCATCCACGCGGATTGCCAGACGGGATTCGGGAGTCCTTCTCATCAGCTGGCGTGTCAGTGTCGATCCGCGGAGATTCGATACGAGTGTCTCCTCATCTCCACACGACAGATGAGGACATCGCCATGCTGGTCGGCGTGCTCGATGCCAAGCGCTAGCGGCTAGAACGGAAGCGCAACCGCTGCGGCAAAGATCCCAACCGAAAGCAGGAGAATCACGAGCTGAAGGATGCCTCTCACTGCGGGCGACGTCCTGCGTGCCGTGAACTGGTGGACGAGTGCAGCGATGATCACGACCGTGATCAGGTTCCACTTGAGAAGGAAGTCCTCCGGCTCAGCCTCCCAAATGAAGTACAAACGTATGCCCGTCGCGAGGGCGACGACCATTGCCGTCCAGGAAACGACGCTGAATCGGCGTGCAGTCGCACGGAGAACTTCCCTGTCATCCGTGGTCTTGCGGATGGCGGATACAAGAAAGCCGAGGACGATCAAGCCGCCCGTCCAGGTTGCGGCGGCGAGTAGATGCAGGGTCTTGAGGATCTCGAGTTCGTTCACGGAGTTAGGCGTCGCCCTCGAGGAACTTCACGATCTCGTCGACGAGTTCGTCGGCGTGTGCTGGATCAAGGGTTGGAGGACTGGCTGACCCGCCGTCCTTCGCTGATTCGAGGAGGCCGAGTAGCGGTTCGTCGTACTCTTCGATTTCCTCAAGATAGTCGGTGACTTCCGCACCAGCTTCCTCGAGTGCGTCGTCCACCTTTTGGGTGTACTCGGCATCGATGGCAATGAGTTCGGACGTGTCGATGTGCAGGTTCGTCACCTCTGACACCTTCTCGACCAAGGCGAGTACTGCCTTGGGGAAGGGGTTGCCAGCGAGATACGGCGGTGCTGCCGCCCACATCGAGAGCGATCGAATCCCGACTTCCTTGCATGCTCCCTGGATGACTCCGACGATTCCGGTCGGTCCTCTGTAGTTGGAGGACTCGAGGCCGTTTCGGACGACAGATACAGAATCAGAACCGACGCCAGAGAGCGTGACGGGCTCGCGGTGACCGACCACCCCAACATAGGCGCCGATCAGAATGACTTCCTCGACGCCAATGTCGTCGAGCATTTCGACGAGTGAACGAGAAAACGTCTTCCACTTGAAGTTGGGTTCCGGACCGGAAACCACGATCAAATCGCGGTCATCGTTCAACCTGCTGATCGCGGTGAACTTGACTGACGGCCATGAAAGGGATTGCGAGACGCCGTCTTTGATGTCGACGGTCGGACGGTTCTGCTGGAAGTCGTAGAACGGGTCAGGCTCGATCTCGGCAAAGGTCGATGTTGCATCATGCGAGTCAATGATGAAACTCGCCGCCGTTGAGGCAACGTCGCAAGCGTCGTTCCAACCACCGAACGCGATCACCGCGATTGGGCGTCGAACGGGGGGCTGCTGTTGTCGTCTGATGACGTCCATTGCGAGAGGGTAACGGCGGTCGGGTTTTCCGTCGCCCCGATTTGGGCTAGCCATCGAGAAGTCTCGTCAGGTCCTCGTTCGTCGACACCGGAAGGCTGCAGACGAGCTGCTGGCAAACGTACGCCGCAGGATGGGTCCCAACGTCCCGATCAGCGAGGAGTGGGACCGGTGAGCGGACGCCGCGGTTCACGGCAACGACGACGTCAGGCCGATAGGCACCCCAGACGAGGCTCTCCATGTCAGCGGTGGCCGCCGGAGCCCCGGTTATGGCGACTTCCTTGATCCCGGCAAGCTGAGTGACCCACACCGCCAGGGCATGGCCAGCAAATGACGGGTGCGACTTGGCAATAGTGGAGAGGCTTCTCATCGTCGTGGTCAGTTCCGCTACCGCTGTCTGGTCTCCTGTCAGCGCGGCGTGCAATTGGAGAGCTTCCATGGCCAGAGCATTGTCGGAGGGCGTTGGATTGTCCTGCGTGACCTTTGGACGGGTGATCAGTTCCTCAGCGGAATCGGAGGTGGCGAAGAAGCCACCCGACTCGTCATCGGCGAAAGATCTGCGTAGGTCTGAGACCAGCGCCTCAGCTGCATCGAACCATCGCACGTCTCCCGTTGTTTGGAACTGTGTGTAGAAGCCGATCGCTGTCGCCGCAACATCATCTGCGAAGGCTCCGACCCCCGGAGTACCCCGCCAAGATCGTACGAGGGAGCCGTCTGGGCTTCCTTCGGACAGAAGGAATTCCCCAATCGCGTTCGCTCTCACCCGATACCGTTCGATTCCAAGGACAGCCCACGCCTCTGCGAAAGCTCGGAGGGCAAGTCCGTTCCACGCCGATACCACCTTGTCATCGCGGCTCGGCTGAACGCGGGTCGCACGTCGTTGCCTTAGCTTCGTATCGATGCGCCCACGTGCATCCTCGACTTCGCCGATCGTCATCGAGTGGTTCGAGGCAATCGAAGACAAATCCGAGCGCCGCGTCGGGATGTTTGCACCCTCGAAGTTGCCTTCGGGAGTCAGCTCGTAGATGGCCGCCGCAAGCGCGAGGTCCTCGCCGAGCACTGCAGACAACTCATCCCACGACCACACGAGGAATCTCCCCTCTTCTCCCTCGGAATCGGCATCCTCGGCCGCGTGAATCCCGCCACGGTCGTCGGCAAGTGTGGTGTCGAGGTAGTCGAGGACTTCTGTTGCCGTATGCCTGAACCGTTCGTCGCCTGTCAGCTGCCAGGTCCTCAGGTAGATCCTGGCGAGGAGTGCGTTGTCGTACAACATCTTCTCGAAGTGGGGGACAAGCCAGAATGCATCGACCGAATACCGAGCGAACCCGCCGCTGATGTGGTCGTAGATCCCTCCGCGGGCCATGGATTCAAGCGTGTGTGTCAGCATTCGCAATGCTGAGTTGGCCTCGTCCGTGTCTGGCCTCAGGGCGACGACACGCATGAGGAATTCAAGCGTCGGTGCCTGTGGAAACTTCGGCGCCATGCCGAATCCTCCGTGCTTGCGGTCATAGGTCCGTTCAATAGCTCCCACGGCATCGGCGATGTCGGAGTCTTGAGGTTCTGGCCCAGCGGGTGGCTGTCCCTTGGAGATCGCTTCTGTGATGTGCCCCGCCTGTTGATGCACTCCCGGTCTATTCGTATCCCAGGCATCGATGACGGCGTGCATCACGTCCATGAAGCTGGGGTGGTTCTGCATCCGCTGTTTTGGGTAATAGGTTCCTGCGAAGATCGGTCGCTGGTCCGGCGTCAGAAACACGGTCATCGGCCAGCCGCCTCGACCGGTCATAGCCGTTACCGCATCCATGTAGATGCGGTCAACGTCTGGCCGTTCCTCCCTGTCGACCTTCACGTTGACGAAGCGGTCGTTCATGTAGGCCGCCGTCTCGTCGTCTTCGAACGACTCGTGGGCCATGACATGGCACCAATGGCAAGCCGAGTAGCCCACCGAGAGAAGGACGGGGACGTCGCGCATGGTTGCTTCGGTGAACGCTTCAGGCCCCCATTCGAACCAGTCGACAGGATTGTCGGCGTGTTGCTTCAGATAGGGCGATGTCGCTGCGGCGAGGCGGTTGGGCATGCAGCAAAGGTACCGCCGTTCAGAGTGAGCGGTGGCGAAGTGGGTACCGTGTGGTCTACCGATGAAGGGACAGAGACATGGGATTCATGGACTCGCTCAAGGGGATGTTCTCCAAGGGCACCGAGATGGCGGCCGAGCACGAGGACGAGATCCAGGACGGGATCGACAAAGCCGCTGATATGGCGGACGAGAAGACCGGAGGGAAGTACTCCGACCACATCGACACCGGCGCCGAGAAGGCGAAGGACGTTGTTGAGGGTCTTGACGGAGAGAGCTAGATCTCGCCTCCCGCGGCAAACTGAAGGGCTTCCTCGAGAAGTCCGCTCCACGTCGCCTCATCGGCTGTTGACACCCACTCCTTGAAGGTGCGGCCCGATGGGGCGACTGGCGTTCCGACGCCGGTTTCGACGAGCTCGGCGACGCGGTCAGCTGGCAGCTTGACAACCATGCCGCCCGGCGGATGCGATGGCATCGCAACGAACTGACTGTTGAGTCTGATGCATCGGAAGCCGAACATCGTGCCTTCATCCAGCCCGTCGCGAGAGAGGTGTGGCTCGATGAATTCCCAGAAGGCTTCATCTGTCGGCATCGTCGTCCTCTCCCTCGTTTGATGGGTCGGAGGTTGCGGCTCCGACCGCGGCACCGAGAGCGATACCGACGGGAATCCATACCGGCTGACTGACAGCGGCTGCGAGAGCTGCGCCCACACCGACGCCGATGGCGATACCGACTCCCATGCGAGATGCGTTCATTCGTCCTCCTTCGGCGACTCTACTTTGCGACAAGCGGACGGCCCTTCAAAGGGAACGCTTGAACCGCCTGAGACGCAACGAGTTCATCACGACGGACACTGACGAGAACGCCATCGCTCCTGCGGCAACCATCGGATTGAGGAATCCAAGGGCGGCGAGCGGTATGGCCGCTGTGTTGTACCCGAACGCCCACCAGAGATTCTGTCGTATCGTCGAGAAGGTTGCGCGGGCGAGCAAAATCCCTGTCACCGAAAGGGATGGATCTCCGGACATCAGCACGATGTCACCGGATTCGATGGCGATATCGGACCCCGACCCAATCGCCATTCCGAGATCGGCCGTGGCGAGTGCCGGTGAATCGTTGATGCCGTCCCCGACAAAGGCGACCACCAGACCCTCATCTTGAAGCTCGATGACGGCCTGTGACTTTTCCCCAGGAAGGAGCCCAGAGCGGATCGTGTCGATTCCTACGGCATCGCCGATGGCTTTCGCGACTGGTTGTGCATCGCCGGTGAACATTGCCGTTCTGATGCCTTGCATGTGCAATTGGTCGACCGCGAGCTTGGACGACTCTCTCACGGAGTCTGCGACGCTGATGAGCCCTCGAACGGCTCCATCCCACGCAACGACGATCGTCGTGTTGCCTTTCGACTCCATTGATGCGAACCGGTCTGTCCAGCCGGCCATCTCGAGTCCTTGTTCTGCAAGCAGTTTTGGCGTTCCAGCTGTTACCGCAACACCGCCGACGACCCCGATGGCTCCCTTTCCCTGTACCGCCTGGAAGTCCGCGACGGGAACGAGGCTGATGTCCCGCTCCTCAGCACCTAGGGCAATCGCCTTCCCGATCGGATGCTCGGATCCAGCCTCAAGCGATCCAGCGTGCAGGAGAAACTGATCGACGTCGCCGTCGATGTCGAGTTCGACGATTGTCATGGCGCCGCGGGTGAGTGTTCCCGTCTTGTCGAAGGCAACGATGCTTGTGTCGTGTGCACGCTCGAACACCTCCGCGTTCTTGAAGAGCACGCCGAGTTCGGCACCGCGGCCTGACCCGACCATGATTGCGGTTGGTGTCGCGAGTCCCAGAGCACATGGGCACGCGATGATCAGGACAGCCACGGCATTCTCAATCGACCGTGCAACATCCCCTGTCGCGACGAGCCAAGCGATGCCAACCACCGCGGCAATGCCGATGACGGTGGGAACGAACACGCCAGAGACTCGGTCGGCAAGTTTCTGAATGGGGGCCTTCGTCGCCTGCGCATCCTCAACAAGCCGTGCGATATGAGCGAGTGCAGTGTTTGGCCCGACGGCGGTGACCTCGAGCTCAAGCCTGCCGTGCTGGTTCACCGTCGCGGCATAGACCGTTGATCCGGCCGCCTTGTCGACCGGTGCGCTCTCACCCGTGAGCATGGATTCATCGATGCCAGAAATACCGGCGGTCACGACGCCGTCCGCCGGGATCTTCTCTCCAGGGAGGACGATGACGATGTTGCCAGGCGCGAGTTCGAGGGGATCGACCAGGACCTCCTCGCCATCTCGCGAGAGTCGAGCCTGCTTCGCTCCGAGGGAGGCAAGCTTGGAGATTGCCTGACTGGCCTGACCCTTGGCCCTTGCTTCGAAGAATCGGCCGACGAGGATCAGCGTGATGATCATGCCGGCCGTCTCGAAGAACACGTGTGCTCCGCCGGTCTCGAGATGATCGGCGTGGACGATTGCCTCGCCCCCCTTCGAGAAGAGGACGAACGTCGAGTATCCCCACGCAGCAAGGGTTCCAACCGATATCAGCGTGTCCATCGCAGGAGACAGCGAGGTGACTTGCTTCCATGCCGCTGCGTGGAACTGCCAACCGAAGACAGCGACCACAACGGTCGTCAGGATGAACTGCACCCATGGATTCCATGGCTCTGCTGGTCCGACCATGGCGAGCCACATGACGGGGGCGGTGAGGACGCCAGCTCCTATGACATTGCGTAGCTGACGCTTCGCCTCGTCGTTGTAGCGCTCAGTTATTGGTCGCCGATCGTCGTCGGGACCGATCTCCGTGATGTCGTATCCGATCTTGGCCACGGCTGCACGGAGCGTCTCAATGTCCGCGATCGATCCGACCGACGCTCGCGCTTCTTGGCCTGCGAAATTGACAACCGCCGAGTCGACACCATCTTGCTTTGCAAGGACGCGCTCGATTCTGACGGCGCACGAGGCGCACGTCATTCCCTCGACGTCAAACCGGATTGTGTCGCTCATTGCTGGTTCAGCTTTCGGCTACTTCGTACCCTTGATCGTCGATTGCTCTGACGATGGTTGCAAGATCAACCTGGTCGTCATCGAACCGGACGGCGACATTGCGCTTGTCGATGGAGACCTGCGCCGTCTCGACGCCTTCGAGGGGAACGAGGGCCGCTTCAATGGACGACTTGCAGTGGTTGCATGAGATGTCGGGAACGGAAAGTGTGATGTCGGTCATGGCGTGCCTTTCGTAGAGGGGAGACTTGGCGCGTATCTGAGTGTCTCGAGGAGTTCGTCGACGACCTGGGCGGAACGCCCAGCCTCGACGTGTTCAAGGACGCATGTCTCGACATGGTTTTGGAGTAGAACCCTGTTCACACCTTCAAGCGATCCCTGCAGAGCGGATACCTGCTTCATGATGTCGGGGCAGTACTGCTCCTCTTCGACCATCCGAATGACAGCGTCAAGGTGCCCTCGCACGGTCTTGAGCCTGTTCAACGCAGACGTCTTGTGTTCAATCTTCATACCCCCAGTATACCCCACCCCCAGGGGGGTAGGGTCGTACAAGCCTCGTACCCTGGGTTCTGTGACGTATAGAGCACGACTCACAGCCCACAGAATGACTTACGAGGGGTCTAGACCCTCAACATCGTCTTGATGCGCACCGCTGTGATGCGGGCGCCGATCGCACCGAGCAGCACGAGATATCCGACATTGATGAGCATCGTCCAACTGAGAACTCCGAGGGTCAAACCCCTGACCAGGACGACGCCGTGATACAGCGGCGAGAACAGTGAGATGACCTGAAGGAACGGCGGATACACATCGAGCGGGTAGAACGTTGCCGAGAACAGAAAGAGCGGCAGTGTGATCAGGCTGACGAGGTCAAGGTCCTGCCATGTACGCATGTAGGTCACCCCGGCGGTGGCGACGGCACCGAAGGCAAATCCGATGAGAATGGTGGCAGGGAACGCAAGTATCGCGAGTGGTGACTCCATGAGACCCATGAATGCCATCACGACCATGAAAGCGGCCGAGTACATCGCACCGCGGGCCAGCGTCCAGCCGATCTCACCTGAGGCGACATCGATCGGTTCAACAGGCGTTGAGAGGATGCTCTCGTAGATGCGACCGTACTTCAGCTTGAAGAAGATGTTTGTCGATTCGAACACAGCCCCGTTCATGGCCGAGGCGGCAAGCATCGCCGGTGCGACGAAGGCTGTGTACTCGACTGGCATGCCAGCGAACTCGACGTCACCCGCAAGCTCACCGATACCCACGCCGATGGCGAACAGATAGAAGATTGGTTCGAAGAATCCAGAGAGCAATACCGGCCAGAACGTTTTCGTTGCCATGAGGTTGCGTTCAAGCAGATAGCGCCCTCTCCACTTCTTCGGGAGGGGCGGGATGACCCGTGCGGTGAGAGTGTCGCTCGTCACGGCGTCAACCTCCGACGGAGGGGTGCGACGATCAGAATCCCACCGCCGATGATCCATGCGAGCAGGTAGGTGACACTGATCCACGGGTCAACTGCGGGGGCGATACCGAGTGCGATGTCACGAGCCAACTCGACGCCGTGGAACACCGGTGTGATGTAGGCGACCGGTTGAAGCCAACCGGGTAGCTGGGTGATCGGAAAGAACACTCCTGAGAAGAGGAACATCGGGATTACTACGAAGCGGAAGAACATCGGAAGGCCGGCAACCTCTTTCAGCCGAGAGGTGAACGCGGTGGTGACCGAGGCCATCGCCATGCCGACGAGCATGGCTGGAAAGAGCGCCCCGAGGGATTGCAGCGGCGTTGCAACACCGAAGGCCACCATCACGATGACGAACGAGAACGAGACAATGAAGACCCTGATCGTCGCCCAGAGCAGGTGCCCGAACGCGAGGCTCGGGATACCGATCGGTGTAGCTAGTCGAGCCTTCCATGTCTGCTGCCACTCGATCCCTGCCATGACCTTCCATGAGCCTTCGCCCGCTCCGGTCTGCATCGCTGTTGCGACGAGTAGTCCAGGGGCCAGGAACGTGATGTACGAGACCCCCCCAAGACCTTGTGGGAGGTTGGCGTCTACGAGCGTTCCTAGGCCGACACCCATGGCGAGGAGATACAGGACCGGGTTGAGGAAGCTCGTGAATACGGAGCCGCGCCATGTGCGGCGGTAGATCCTGGCTTCGGCCTCGACGACGCGCAGGGACAGCGGCGTAGCCATCAGTCGACCAGTGTCCTTCCGGTGAGTCGGAGGAAGACGTCTTCGAGGGTGGACCGTCGCGCAAGGACAGTCTCCGGCTCGAGGCTGCCTTCGGTGACAGTGGCGATCGTGTGTTCGGCGTCGTCGGTGTAGACGAGTGCCCGATCCGCGAGGATCTCCGTCTGGTCAGACATCGATTCGATCTGTTCCGTAATCGTCTCGAGAACGCCGACAGGGAACCGAAGCTCGACGACATCCCGTGGCGTGTGTGTCTCGATCAGTGAGCGCGGTGAGCCTTCAGCCACGATCCTGCCGCCGTCCATGACAACGAGTCTGTCGCACAGTTGCTCGGCTTCATCCATGTAGTGCGTGGTGATGATGAGGGTTACGCCTCGCTGTTTGAGTCGGTACAGCCTGTCCCATAGGACGTGGCGAGCCTGGGGATCGAGACCGGTTGTCGGCTCGTCGAGGATGTAGAGGTCCGGCTCATTAATCAGTCCGCGGGCGATGATGACCCTTCGCTTCATGCCACCCGAAAGCGCCGAGACCTTTGCATCGGCCTTGTCCGTGAGCTGGACGAATTCGAGGAGCTCAGCGATGCGGTCCTTCAGAACGGCTCGAGAGAGATCGAAGTACCTGCCGTACATGATCAAGTTGTCCTTGACCGTGAGTTCCTCGTCGAGGTTGTTCTCCTGCGGTACGACGCCGAGGCGCGATCTGAGTCTCGGACCCTCTGTCTCGGGATCGAGCCCAAGAACCGACATCGATCCGCCGGACATCGGGCTTGCCGCTCCGATCATGCGCATGGTTGAGGTCTTGCCTGCTCCGTTCGGACCAAGGAACCCGAAGGCCTCGCCTTTGTGCACTTCGAAGTCGATGCCGTCGACGGCTACGAAGTCGCCGAACCGCTTCTCGAGGCCGGTCGCGCGTATGAGAATCTCGTCCATCGTCACAAGATACCCGTCCGGTGTTTCGTGATTGGGGCCGGGCTCATTCTGTGGGCTGGAGATCTCACTGTATGCGTCACAGAACCCTGGGTACCAGTGCGGGGAGGAGGTTTCGCGGTTGGAGGTAGCCTTTGGGTATGGAGATTCACGAGAACATTGTTGATGCAATTGGAGGGACGCCATTGGTCAGGCTGTCGCGCCTGCACCCAAAGGGGAACCTCGTTGGCAAGATCGAGTCCATGAATCCTGGTGGATCGATTAAGGACCGCATCGGACTCGGCATGATCGAACGGGCTGAGGCGAACGGGTGGCTGTCGCCTGGTGACACCATTGTTGAACCAACCTCCGGCAATACCGGTGTCGGACTGGCGATGGTCGCTGCGATCAAGGGCTACAAGTTGATCACGGTGATGCAGGACAAACAGTCGAAGGAGAAGCAGGACCTTCTGAGGGCCTACGGGGCTGAGGTCGTTCTATGCCCGACCGATGTTGAACCGGCCGACCCTCGCTCGTACTACTCCGTCGCCGACGAACTGGCACAGCGCGAAGGCCACTACCGACCAGACCAATACTCAAACCCCGCAAATCCCCAGGCGCATGTTGAGTCAACTGGTCCTGAGATTTGGCGTCAGACGGACGGAGAAATCGACATTCTTGTGGTTGGAGTGGGCACCGGCGGGACGATTTCGGGGAACGCGAGGTACCTCAAGTCATTGAATCCGGACCTCGAAGTTGTTGGGGTGGACCCGGAGGGTTCGATCTACACGGCAGCGACGGAAGCCGATGTCACGACGTACTTCATCGAAGGCGTCGGTGAGGACTTTTGGCCAGAAACGTATGACCCGTCGTTGACAGACCGCTATGAGATGGTCAGTGACGCAGAGGCTTTTGCGATGACGCGGCGACTTGCTCTCGAAGAGGGCATCCTCGTCGGCGGCTCCTGTGGCATGGCGGTTGTCGGCGCCCTCAGGGTCGCCGAGGAGAATCCGGACAAGTTGGTCGTCGTCATTCTCCCTGACTCAGGCCGGAGCTACCTGTCGAAGATCTTCAACGACGAGTGGATGACCGCAAACGGATTCGCCACATGACGAACCAGTTCTCGTACCCAGGGTTCTGTGACGCATCCAGTGAGACTGGCAGCCCACAGAATGGCTTGAACGAAGGTGTGCTCCATGAGTGAGGACCGATTCGAGACGCTTGCGATCCACGCAGGGCAGGATCCAGACCCCACAACCGGTGCCGCTGTGGTGCCGATCTATGCGACTTCGACGTACGTCCAGCAGGCGCCTGGCGTTCACAAGGGATACGAGTATTCACGAACCGACAACCCGACGAGGACGGCCCTTCAGACGCAGATCGCGGCGCTGGAGGGCGTTGATCTCGGCGCCGATGGTGGATGCATTGCGACGGCCTCCGGGCTGGCTGCGACGGCGTTGATCGGATATCTCCTTGAGCCTGGAGACCGCATAGTGCTGCCAGACGACGCCTACGGCGGAACCTTCCGCTTGATCGCACAGGTGCTCTCGCGGCATGGAATCAAGTGGACCGCAGCTGATTTGACGACGGCCGAAGGCATAGCCAAAGCCTTGACTCCCGATACGAAACTTGTGTGGGTCGAGACACCAACGAATCCTCTCCTCAGGGTCGTTGACATCGCCATGATCGCAGAGGCCGCCAAGTCGGTCGGTGCCATGACCGTTGTCGACAACACGTTTGCAACCCCGTACCTCCAGCAACCTCTTTCCCTCGGTGCCGACATGGTGGTTCACTCAGCGACGAAGTACCTCGGTGGGCACTCTGACACTGTCGGCGGGGCGATTGTCACCAACGACGCCGGCCTCCTTGAACAACTCCGATACCTGCAGAACGCAACCGGCCCGATTCCCGGGCCGTTCGACTCCTACCTTGTTCTTCGCGGCATCAAGACTCTCGGCGTTCGGATGGACAGGCATTGCACGAACGCCGCTGCCATCACTGACTTTCTAGTGAACGATCCCAGGGTCGAGCACGTCTGGTACCCGGGGCTTGCGACTGACCCAGGGCATGCGACGGCGTCGCTTCAGATGTCGGGATATGGCGGCATGGTTTCCTTCACACCGGTAGGGGGTCTCGCCGCGGCCAACGCGCTTGTAACCCGGACCCGTCTGTTCTTTCTCGCTGAGTCGCTCGGGGGAGTCGAGTCGCTCATCGAAGTCCCAGCATCGATGACACATCTGTCAGTCGAAGGAACGGACCTCGAGGTCCCTGAATCTTTGGTGCGACTCTCCGTCGGTATAGAGCATGTCGACGACCTGATCTCCGACCTCGATCGCGCGCTTGGCTGACCGGACCTACGACCAGGGACTCACCTCGCTCGGTTGGAGTGATGGATGGGAAGCGAAGAGGCGGGTCGTCTCCTCGAAGGGGACACCATCGCGAGTCGTGCGCCATGACGGTGTGAAGGTGCTTGTGTCAGACGGAAGCACTCTGGTCCATGCCACGTTTGCACGATCGCTCGGCCTTGCTGTTGGCGATTGGGTACTGGTCGAGAACGAGACCGTGACTGATCGGCTCGAGCGGTCCTCGCAACTCGAACGCGACAACCTCGATGCCGGTCCACAAGTCATTGCGGCAAACGTAGAACTCGTCTTGGTTGTCTTCGGTGCTGACCGGCCGCTCAAGAAGAGGAAAGTTCAACGGTTCGTAGCCTTTGCATGGGATATCGGTGCCAAGCCAGTCGTTGTCATCTCGAAGTCCGACCTCCACGATGACATCGGCGCTCTGGTGTCAACCGTCGTTGACTGGGTTGGCGACGTGGAGATCATCGCTACGTCCGTCGAATCCGGAGATGGAATCGACCTGGTGTTCGATGCGCTGACCAACAAGACAGGGACGCTCATCGGCGAGTCTGGTGCCGGCAAGTCTTCGCTTGTGAACGCCTTGATGGAGGACGAGGTTGCCTGGGTCGGCGATGTCAGGGAAACCGACGCAAAGGGCAGACACACAACAACCCACAGGGAGCTGCACTTGCTTGCCGGCGGGGCCATGATCATTGACAATCCCGGCATCCGAGCCCTCGGCCTTTCGTCTGAGGGAGAAGGCGTCGAGCTTCTCTTCGCTGATATCGAGGCCGCGACGCTTCATTGTCGCTTCAGAGACTGCGCTCACCGCACCGAGCCAGGATGTGCCGTTCTTGCCGCGGTCTCAGCGGGAACGATCTCAGGGGACCGAGTGGATGCGTATCACCACTTTGTGGACGAGCAGGCTGAAGCGGCGTCTCGTGCGACAGCCAAAGACAGGACGGCGGCATCTCGCAAGGAGTCGACGGCCGCACGAAGGGCACGCGAAGCGATTGTCGATCCGGACCTCTCGACGAACTGACCCCTAGATCGTGACGCCTCGCGGCAATCCGAGCCGGTGGGTCGCAAGCAATTCTTCATCGCGCAACATCGGCGTGAGATCACTATCTGCGACCACTCGGCCGCTGTCGAGGATGACCCCTCGATCGCATACCTCGTTTGCGTACAGCAGATCGTGTGTGACGATGAGTTGCGTCACATCGAGTGCGTCGAGGAGCCCTGTCAATTCCGAGCGCGACGCAGGATCCAGATTCGCTGTCGGCTCGTCGAGCACGATGATGTCTGGCTCCATGGCAAGTACCCCCGCGATAGCCACCCGCCGCTTCTGGCCGAACGAGAGGTGATT
>Ga0070727_10002330_pt1 | contig 18480 bp, 14 predicted proteins | sample tdAd472_FD_66722 | JGI IMG/M metagenome (GOLD analysis project Ga0070727, IMG submission 66722) | Marine sediment microbial communities from the Atlantic coast under amendment with organic carbon and nitrate - tdAd47.2 | ecosystem: Environmental > Aquatic > Marine > Coastal > Sediment | place...
AAACCGTCCATTGCTCGATACTCTTATTTTTCAATTCCAGAAAATGCGGATGTTTATCCATGAATACGCGAGCATTTGCTTCAGTTTCCCACACACAGAGGAGACCATATACCCCTAGATTAGGCCAAACCTGAAATCCATTTCCACCACCACTACCCAGCATTTTTGAAAACCTTAAGCCCTCAACTGATGCCAACCATGCAGGAGCCAAGCCCATCTGTTTGAACCCCCACCATTTATGACTGAGTCCTTCATATTGAAAGAAAGAAATTGTGGTTATTTGCGAACTATCCATGTTTGCTCAACAAATGTTTTTAATTTTTGATGTAACTTTTGCAGCTTTTTGCGTTAAAATAAGAGCAGTATTCTATGCTATCTTGTTATTTTTGAGGCGCTGTATAAAAAGATTTGTTGGCTTACAGGCCCTTTATTATCCTGCTGCTTACTATTTTTGAAGAGTCTTTGACTCAAAATTGATACAAGAGGTAGATTAAAGACGTATCAATATAGCCAGAGAATACTGCAATAATCTATTGGCCAGACGGCTAAAACTGAGCGCAAATGTAACTAAGGGAACCTTTGCTTTCAAGTTTTGTAGATTTCTCAAAGGGAAAAAATCAACGTACGAGAAAACTTAGGGCGAGGTCTTAATCAATCCTTCGCACCATTCAGAGGGGATTATAATTATTGAAAACGTACGAATGAAAGCACCAATGCGAAAGCACGCTAGATTTATCTTATCAGTAGCTATCTTACTATTGATGACTGTCCTGGGATTTGGTCAGTCAATAGAAGAACTGGAGCAACAGCTGCAAGAGGCTAGTAGTACTAAAGATAAGATGTATCTCAATTATGAATTAGGGGAAGCCTACCTAAGAAAGGATACTAAGAAAGCGCTGACCCATGCTAAGGCTGCTCATAGTCAAGCCAATGAACTCAAGAATAACAACTTGTCAGCTAGCTCCGCTTATCTCATAGCTCTTGTTTATGAACGAGATCGAAATAAGAGAAACACAGAAGTATGGTTGAAAAGCGCTACCCAATATGCCAAAGCTGCGGGAGATGCTGATATGATCATCAAAAGTGTGGATAAACGCAGTAAACTAGCCACCAAGGAGCGAAACTACCGCCGCGCTTACGAGATCAACCAAGAGGCATTTTCTTACTTTAGTCAATCCGGTACCAGTATGGGAGACCTGGAGAAGAAGTTTGAAATGCAGAAAAAGGCTTTAGAAAGGTCGAAAGTTGATCTCCAAAAGCAGAAAGATCAGTTAGAATTCAATATTCGTAATCTGCGGCTGGAAATGGAACAAGTTGATCAGGATAAAAATCAACTGGTGGCTCAACAGCGGCAACTGCTGAAGGTAAATGAAGAGAAAGAAAGCGAAATTTCTGAAAAGGAAAAAGAATTACTCAGTATCGCTAAGGAAAAAGAAAAAGCGGAGAGAACAGCGGAAAAGCGAGCAGAAGAAATAGATAAATTGAGTGAGGAAGCGGCTAAAACAGAATTAGTCATCCAAGAAAAGGAAAATGCCGTAATCAAAGCGGAGTTGATCGCCACGGAAAGTGAAAACCTTCGTAACCTATCGATTGCCACCGCAGGTGGAATATTCCTGATGGCTCTCCTTTTTTATAGCCGATACCGAGCTAAGCGAAAAGCAAATCTTTCCTTAGAGGAGAAAAACAAAATCATCGAAGATGAGCGACAACGCTCCGATGAGTTGCTACTCAATATCTTGCCACATAGTATCGCAGAAGAGTTGAAAACAAGTGGTAAAGCAAGGGCTCGCCGCTTTGATGAGGCGACGGTACTTTTTACCGACTTCAAAAACTTCACTAGAATATCCGAGTTGCTAAGTCCAGAGGAGTTGGTAGAAGAGCTAGATAAATGCTTCAAAGCTTTTGACTTCATCATTGGCCAATATCCTGATATCGAAAAAATCAAAACCATTGGTGATGCCTACATGTGCGCGAGTGGTTTGACTGATCGCAGAGTGATGCCCAATAGCTTAGTTAAAGCAGCATTGGAGATGCAGGAGTTCCTCGATGAGCAAAAGCAGGAGCGCATGCGCATTGGCAAGCCTTATTTTGAGGCACGTATCGGTATCCATACGGGGCCAGTAGTAGCGGGTGTGGTGGGCGTTAAGAAGTTTGCCTATGATATTTGGGGCGATACCGTAAATACGGCCTCACGGGTAGAGTCCAATAGCCAGCCCGGCCGAGTAAACATTTCAGAGACTACCTATAATCTAGTCCGCTACAAGTTTGAATGTGAATACCGTGGAAAGGTTGAAGCAAAGAACAAGGGACAAATAGATATGTACTATGTCAATCGAGAATTAGAAGGGGCTTTAGTCTCTTAGTAATGAAGAATAAATAATTTGGGCCAAGGAGCTAAATGTTTTTTCACCAGGCTAGGCGAGAAGAATGTCCCGATAGCTATCGGGAAGCCTAGCTACGTGAGTGATGAACAACGACGGCTGGTGGAAAAAGATAACGCTAATTGGTCTTAGTTATTTATTTTTCATTACTTAGCACTTGCTCTCCTTTAGCAGCGGTGGACAACATTCAAGGTATCCACCGCGGCTAAGAGCCTGTTTGGGCAAGAACTACAGCAGGAGAAATTTTGTTATATTTTTACCTTTTAGACTTCACGCTAAAATAACATACTTTGAGCTTTGAACTCATTTCTCCTTTTAAGCCAACAGGGGATCAGCCCCAGGCTATCAAACAATTGGTACAGGGTATAGAAGCTGGCGATAAGGCCCAAGTCTTGCTGGGTGTAACGGGCTCCGGAAAGACCTTTACCATTGCGAATACCATTGCTAAGCTGAACCGCCCTACGCTTGTTCTCACGCACAATAAGACCCTAACCGCTCAATTATATGGGGAATTCAAATCCTTCTTCCCGAATAATGCAGTGGAGTACTTTGTGTCTTATTACGATTATTACCAACCCGAAGCTTACATTTCCGTCACTGATACTTACATTGAAAAAGACCTCCAAATTAATGAGGAGGTCGACAAGCTACGCTTACGAGCCACCTCTTCTCTATTGTCTGGACGTAGAGACATTATCATCGTGGCTTCTGTTTCGTGTATCTATGGTATGGGAAACCCGGAAGATTATAAAAGTAGCATTATCCGGATTCAAAAGGGGCAAAGCCTTTCCCGCAATAACTTTCTCTATAGCTTGGTGGAAAGTCTTTATTCTAGAACTGAAACCGACTTTCGGAGAGCTACATTCCGCGTACGAGGAGACACAGTAGACATTAACCTCCCTTATGTGGATTATGGTTATCGAATTACTTTCTTTGGTGACGAGATTGAGGAGATTGAACGCCTGGAAATTGAATCGGGCAAGCGGATTGAGAGTATGGATACCGCGGCGATATTTCCGGCTAATCTTTACGTTGCCCCCAAAGAACGGATGAATGAGATCATTAAGGAAATTGAAGATGAGCTCCATGAGCAGGAAAAATATTTCGAACGAGAACGAAGACTTTTAGAAGCTAAACGCATCCGAGAACGGACTACTTTCGACCTAGAAATGATCAGAGAGCTGGGCTACTGTAATGGCGTAGAAAACTATTCCCGCTTCTTTGACGGTCGGCGACAAGGAACCCGCCCCTTCTGTTTATTAGATTACTTTCCAGACGACTTTTTGCTGGTTGTCGATGAGAGTCATGTTACCTTACCGCAGGTACGAGGGATGTATGGTGGTGACCGGGCTAGAAAATTGAGTCTGGTCAATTTTGGTTTCCGACTCCCCTCTGCCATGGATAATCGCCCCTTGAATTTTACTGAATTCGAAAGTGTAGTCCATCAAACGATCTTTGTCAGTGCTACACCAAGTACTTATGAGCTAGAACAAACGGCTGGCCTCATTGTGGAGCAATTGATCCGTCCTACAGGTTTGCTAGATCCACCTATTGATGTTCGACCAAGCTTAAATCAAATCGATGATCTGCTTGAAGAGGTAGATGAGAGGATAAAGAAAAATGAAAGAATACTGGTCACCACTTTGACCAAACGAATGGCAGAGGAACTCACCAAATACTTAACCAAACTCAACATAAGAGTTCGCTATATTCACTCTGAAGTTGATACCATGGAAAGAGTGGAAATTTTGCGCGATCTAAGGCTGGGCGGCTTCGATGTATTGGTCGGGGTCAACTTGTTGCGGGAAGGGCTTGACTTACCAGAAGTCTCCTTGGTAGCTATTATTGATGCGGACAAGGAAGGCTTTCTACGAAATGATCGATCCCTTACCCAAACTGCCGGGCGTGCCGCCCGTAACGTTAATGGCAAGGTTATCTTTTACGCAGATAAGATAACCGATTCGATGCGACGTACCATTGACGAGACCAACCGTCGACGTGCTGTACAAATGGCTTATAATGAGAAACACGGCATTACGCCTAAAACAGTTACTAAGTCCAGAGAAGAAATCCTCAATCAAGAATCAATACTAGATATCCGAGGTAGACAAGCCCATGCTTATATTGAGGATGATACGCCTAGTCTCGCTGCCGATCCGCTCATCGGTTATTTGACGCGAGAGCAAATCGAAAAAATGATCGAACAGACGAATCGAAAAATGAAGAAAGCAGCAAAAGACTTGGACTTCATTTCTGCCGCTCAATTTCGAGATGAATTGTTTGCTTTGAAAGAACAACTAAAAAAGACACCCTAAATTTTTAGTTCGCTGACAATATTTGTGGTTAGCGCAAGAAGTTTCTTAAACACCTAGGAAAAACACCGCTGTTTTGCCAACTTTTTCCATCGACCTACTGGATATCTTAATCATTGCAGGAATAGGACAAGGGGGACTTTTACTAGCCCTCTGTATTCGGTTCTTCCGGCAGAATAAAGCAGCTAGCGCTCTGCTGGGGGGCTTGGTATTGATGTTGATTTGGCTACAATTGGAGTTTTTAGCGATAAGAGGAGTCGTTTCTATTCCGGTTCCTGCTTTTTATGGTACTCGCTTTGGGGCTTGGCTGGCGATAGGCCCGCTGATTGTCTTTTATCAAAGGGCATTACGCGATCCTCAATTCACTTGGCAAAAAGCATACTTCTGGCATTTTCTCCCGTTTTTATCTTTTGTAATTATCCTACCAGCCTTTTTTGCCTGGCAACTGCATCCCCATGCTGTCAATTATGGATTATTGATCTATCTACAATACCCTCATTTGGAATATAATGGCTGGTACTTTTTCTATCTGTTTTTGTTTCCACTTCAGTTTATACAGCTAGCCGGGTACTTGCTCAAAACACAGCGAGAATTAAAAACGTATGAACACACATTACAAGAACATTTGGCCAAGCTGGAAGTCTATACCCTGGCCTGGCTCCGTCAACTCCTGGCCTGGTTGACCTTTTTTGTCCTGACTACCCTACTCTTCCTGTTGCTTTCGCCTTATTTAGGGCTATACATTCGAGAACTAGATTTCATTTATATCTTTCCGATGGTTGCCATCGTTTACACGATAAGCTTCAAAAGCTTTCGCCAGGAAAGCATCTTTGGGAAAATTGCCCCGCCAGCTCTTTCTGTGAATACTGCTAAAAAATATGAAAAATCTGCTTTAACCCCCGCTAAAGCGAAGCAGCTAAAACAGCAACTAATAGAACATATGCTCAACCAAAAATCCCACCTGAATAATGAACTAACACTTAGAATCCTAGCCAAAGAACTCCAAGTACCTCCTTATCAATTGTCTCAACTACTGAATGAGCATTTCAAAAAGTCATTCTTTGACTTTGTCAATGGATATCGAATACAAGAAGTCATCGCATTTGTGGATAAGCCTTCTCATAAAAAAACCACGCTACTAGAGGCGGCCTTCGCTTGTGGTTTCAACAACAAGACTTCTTTCATTAATAATTTCAAGAAATATACCGGTCAAACGCCTTCGAAATATTTTAAAACAAGAAAGCAACTGGGCATCGAAGGGAAATAAATGATGAATGGATTAAAAAAGTCAAATCCGTTCGGGCTTGGCGACATTGTACTTTTTCTCTACGTAATTGTGGTCATTAATACGCTAAAATCACACGATTATGTACAAGAAATTATGCTTATTCAGCACCCTCTTTTTACTATCTAGTCTAATTACCACAACTACTCTTTCCGCTCAACTCAGGGCCTATCCCATTGATGACGGACACAGTAGTATCACCTTCTCTACTCGTTTTAGTAAATTAATTGAAGTCCCTGGTTCATTTGGGGAATTTTGGGGGCATGTTTTTTATGATGGTGAAGACCTAAGCCAATTATCGGCCTCGATTATAATAGCCGCCAATTCAATTAACACGAATGTCAAATTTCGAGATCAGCATTTACAGCGAGCAGATTTTTTTGATGTAGAGCAATATCCTTATATCACTTTCAGCAGTACAAAAGTGGTCACTAGAGGAGAACAACATTTCCTGAAGGGAGAAATCGAATTAAAAGGGAAGAAGAAAAGCTTGGAAATCCCCTTTCAGATGATTCAAAATATTAGTCCAGATCCTTGGGGTAATAAACGCTTCACCCTAGCCGGCACCCTAAAGGTGAATCGAAATGATTTTGGATTGGGGGAAGAAGGGGAGTTCTTTCACCGCAGCATTGCCGATACCGTAAGTATTCAGTTGATGATGAGTATGGCCATCAGAAATACGGATCGATATAACCTGTTTAAAGCGCCATTTGCGAAAGCTATCTATGAAAAGATGAAGGATAAGAATGTTAAAGAAGGCCTGGCTCACTACGTAGAATACAAAGACCAGGAAGAAGCTAAATTTGTCCACTCTGCTCAATTCCTAGATATTTTTGCCCAACGATTGATCCAATATGAGAACCTAGACAAAGCCATCAAAGTCTATCAATACAATAATGAATTATTTCCAGAGGAGGACTTCACTTATAGCCACTTGGCACATGCCTTATTCCTGAAAGGAAAAAAAGGAAAGGCACTTTCCTATTCACAACAGGCTTTGGAAAAGAACCCACAAAATACCTTAGCCATCGAACTCCAACGACACCTCTCCGAGTAAGGCGACAATGTTGACTTGAAAGGGATAAATGAGCCATTCAAGAACAACTTCTATGACGGGTCAGTTTTTGTTAAAAAAGCGGATAAGGAACATTTTCTAATGGGGTTAGTCATCAATAATGTGGAGGTATGCATACCTGTACATTATTGATGACTAATTCCCTAAATAAGAAAGAGATTCCTTAACTTCCCACCATGGAAAATGAGCACCAATTGGAGCTGCCAGAAATCTTACTTCCTTTCAAGGAAAAACTACTGGCTACACTCCAACATTTTATCGAGATTATCCCCACAGAAGAAAAAGTCCTGAAACCCTGGCAAAGTCGCTTTGGAGGTAATCCTTATCTACCTTTAGAAAGCAGTTTCCCTACTACCCCCGATGGTGAGACCCTTTTTTTTCTCGGTCAAATTAATTTTGGCGAGACCCCAGCCTTGGCCCCTTTTCCCGAAACAGGTATTATTCAGTTTTTTATTTTTGATGACCAACTATTTGGGCAAGACACTGAAAATCCATTTTCTCAAAGCGGTTTTAGGGTAGTCTATTTTCCAGAGGTAATCGAAGAGGAAGGCCAATTACAATCTGACTTCTCTTTTTTACGGAAGTATGGTGACCTGCCAGTCTATCCAGGCGAATGCTTTGGGATGGAATTTAGCCTAGAAAAGGAATTAGTCCCCATCGAAGACAATGCTTTTAGTCAATTAATGGGTAATGACTTTTTTGAGCAATTCGGTGAGGAACAATGGCCACTTTATGAAATGTACAATACCGCTGTCTCCTCAGATGGTCACAAATACGGAGGATATTCGCATTTTGCACAAGAAGATCCACGAGAAGCCGAAAACCCTTTTGTATTACTTTGCCAATTTGATACCGATAATGACATAGAAAGTATGTGGGGAGATATGGGCACTGCTCATTTCTTCATCAAAGAGGATGATCTGAAGGCCAAAGACTTTAGCAAAGTGTGGTTTCATTGGGATTGCTACTAGCAAAGAACAGAAAAAGGCAGATCAACCTCTCCCCTTCACCCTTTCTGAGTCCCGGCTTCTAGGTGCTACCCCCCAACGCTTAAGCTACTCCTATCTCCTCTTAGCCCTGCTTGTCTTTCCTGACAATACACCCGCTGCAGTCCGCATCGATAATAGGCGATGGAAGAAAGTCTAATATTGAGCCCCCATGATGCAACCCTCGTCGAATATCCTTGTCTATAGGCATAGAAACTTGTTTCTTAAGGATTAGTTATCCATGTAGTAAAAAGAAAAACCACTGATAGCCCAAGTGCTATTATGTTTTGTTTTGCTTCATGTCTTATGCACCTATTATAGATGGAATTTGGACATGATACCTAAAAGAAAAATCAACTCAACATCAAAACCCGAGTTAAAAAAGTTGGATTACACTAGCACACACCGGGAAATCGTTGAGGAATGTAAACGCGGAAATCGTCAGGCTCAGTTTGAGTTGTACCGATTATATGCCAAAGGCATGTTTAATATATGCTTGCGTATGGTCGGGAGAGAGAGTGATGCGGAGGATCTGCTACAAAATTCCTTTATCGACGTTTTCAGCAAGTTGCACACTTTCCGTTATCAGTCTTCTATCGGAGCTTGGATCAAGCGGATCGTAGTGAACAACTGCATCAACTTCCTGAAGCGGAAGCGAATCTTTTTTGAAGACCTTGCCAGTGCCTACGATTATGATGTAGCTCACAAAGAAGAAGATACTGGCGGTACGGTCAATGTGGATGCCATCAAACGGGCACTTTTCAAGCTGCCTGATGGCTATCGGGTCGTTTTTTCCTTATATTCGCTGGAAGGCTATGACCACAAAGAGATTGCTCAAATTTTGAATGTGACAGAAGCAACTTCCAAGTCACAATACAGTCGCGCTAAAAAGAAGCTAAAAGAGCTATTGAAAAACAAATCTTCATTGTCAAACTTTTAACCTTCTTTGAAAAGACAAAGCTTTTTCAAAGAATCATTAAAAAAGATATGCAACAAGATAGCCTGGAAAAATTTATTCAAGATCACCGCGAGTCCTTCGACGATGCTTATCCTAGCCTACGGAGCTGGGCGGTCATCGAGCAATCGATGACGGAGCAAAAGGTGAAACAATTAACCAGTCGTCGGCTATTAAAAATTGCAGCAGCCGTCTTGCTCATTTTTACGGCCGGTGGTTTAATTGGTAGTTATATTACCCAAACACAACAGCAACAGGACAGCGTATTGGCAAATATTTTACCTGACGTTTCCCCAGAATTAGTAGCCCTAGAGCAACATTACCTAGATGAAATAGAAGAGAAATCTGCACAATTGGCTAGCTTCCCACAAGATCAAGAGGTGGAAAATGACCTCCAGTTTATAGATGACGCCATGGAGGAATTGCGGCTTGAATTAGAAGTAGCGCCGAGAGGAGCAGAAGAACAAATCGTTACCAATTTGATTAGAAGTTACCAGATTAAAGTGAAGATTTTGGAGCGAGTATTGGAGCGTATCGGCTCTGATAATCCGGTGCCGCAACCGGAAGTTAAAAATAAAAAAAGCAATGAAGTTAGTATCTAAAGGTACTTGGTTCTTACTCCTCATCCTCTTGTGCGCAGCCAGTGTGCCATCAGACGAGGGTCGCAGAGAATTTACCAAAACGGTAAAGAAGGAATTTGATATTAGCATGGATGGAACAGTCGAAATCCTTACTAAGTATGGAAAGGTAAAAGTCAATACTTGGGATCGGAATCGAGTAAAAGTAGAAGTCAAAATTGTAGTCCGTACCCTAAATGAAACCTCAGCACAGGAAGTATTCGAACGCATTAATGTCGATTTCATCAACAATGATAATTATGTAAAAGCAGCCACGAATATATCCACTAATAAAGAATGGTGGGCTGGTTGGGGGGATAGTAAAACGGATTATACAATCAACTATGAAATTTTCATGCCACCGACCAATCATCTAGAACTCGAAACCAAACATTGTGATGTATGGGTAGGAAAACTGGAGGAGAGCGCCCGAGTAGAGATGAAATATGGCAATTTTCGCTTTGAAGGTTTAGGAGAGGAAACAGAGCTGAATTTAGCTTTCTCTAATGGTCAAATTGACGACGCTAAATACATCGATGCCTCCCTTAATCACTGTACCTTGAAATTGGCAGAAGTTGAAGAGATCACTGTTTCGTCTCGCTATTCCAATATTTCTATAGAGAAAGCAAAAGACGTACGTGTGAATTCCAAATACGATAATTACAAATTGGGGCAAGTCGATAATTTTAGGAATAGCGGACAATATGACAACATAGAAATCATCTCCGCCAATAATGTATTTGTTGATTCCAAGTATACAATTATCAGGGCTGCTCAGGTAGATAATCAAATAGATATTGAGCTTGATAATGGCGGCCTGGTGATCTCCAAGATGGCAAAAAGTTTCTCAGGTATCAATCTTTTGGGCCGTTTCACCGACTTCCAAATCGGTATTGAAGACGGTGCACAATACAAGTTAGATGCTTTGGCCGATTATGCGGGTATTGGTTACCCTAAAAGCATGAAGGTCATTTACGAAAAAGCTAAATCTACCACTCACGAAGTCATGGGCCAAGAGGGCGAGCAGCAAGGGGATGCTCTCATCAAGGCACGGTTAAATTACGGGGCATTGAAAGTGAAGCATAACTAAATGTGAACCCCGACACCAGCCGTTTGCCGATAGGCTCTAATAGGTTTTATACTAATCCAATTTTATATTAAGAGAAGCCACTCGTTTTCACGGGTGGTTTTTTCTTTTTATATTGATGCTGTTAGACCAGTCAACACATTGAAGTTCAACCACCACCTAACGATTAAATATGACAGTACAATTCTGCGGCGCGGCGCGCGAAGTCACGGGGAGTTCGCACCTGATTACACTTAGCGATGGCTATAAGATTCTTTTGGATTGTGGGCTCTATCAAGGCTATAGCAATAATATGAAGAATTTTAATGAGACCTTCCTCTTCAAACCCGAGGAAATAAATTGTCTCATTCTTTCTCATGCGCATATCGATCATTCTGGTCGTATTCCCAAGCTGGTGAAAGATGGTTTTTCGGGATGTATTCACAGTACCCATGCCACCCGCAGTTTGTGTGCCATCATGCTGCTCGATAGTGCCATGATTCAGACTCGGGATGCACAGTACTTCAATAAGCGGATGAAAAAGAAAGGGAAAAAATTCACGCCCAAAGAGCCGCTATATACTTCTGAAAATGTGGGGCAAACGATGCGTCAATTTGTAAGCTATGCTTATGATCGCTGGTTCGAAATCCATAAGGGAGTAGAAGTCCTTTTCAGAGATGCAGGGCATATTCTTGGCAGTGCGAGTGTTACCTTAAAAATCAAGGAAAATGGCCGTACAAGGATGATTGGCTTCACTGGCGATATTGGTCGCCCCAATCGGCCGATCCTTCGTGATCCCATGCCCATGCCAGAGGTTGAATACTTGATTTCTGAATCGACATACGGAGATAAAGACCATATGGCTGGCCCGTCTGAGATGGAACGCTTCTTAAAGGTTATTAAGGACACCTGCGTCGAGAAGAAGGGTAAGTTATTAATTCCTGCTTTCAGCGTGGGGCGTACGCAAGAGATCGTTTATATGCTGGATCAATTAGAGACGGCAGGTAAACTACCTCATATTCCCGTTTATGTGGATAGCCCATTGGCGGTGAATGCGACAACCATCTTCGGGGCCCACCCAGAATGCTTCGACAACCAGCTCAATGAATACATGTTGGTGGATGACAACCCTTTTGGATTCAATGCACTCTCCTATGTAAAATCCGTAGAAGTTTCCAAGCAACTGAATCACACGACAGAACCCTGTATTATCATCAGTGCTTCGGGCATGATGAATGCAGGACGAGTTAAACACCACCTTTACAATAGCATTGACAACAAGCGAAACACTATTCTAATCGTTGGTTATTGTTCGCCTAATACACCTGGTGGTAAGCTACGAGCTGGCGCTACTGAGCTTCGATTGTTTGGCGACATGAAACCCGTCCATGCGGATATTGAAATTATGGATTCCTTCTCCGCACATGCGGATAGGAATGAGATATTAGATTTCATACACAACCAGCGCGGACACTTGAAGAAGTTATTCCTGGTTCATGGCGATTTGGACCGACAAGAGAGCTTCAAAGAAATGCTTGATGAAAATGGCTTCCGACAGGTCGAAATTCCAGAGCTAGGACAGGAATTCGAGTTGAAGTAATTTATAACTAGGGCTAGCGCTCAGACTTCAGACTTCAGAAGTTTCCTAGCCATGGCGGTGGAAACTTCTGAAGTCTTGCTCAACCGACACAACCAAGATCACAACTGGCACTACCCTAAACGGCTAATGGTCCATAGCAACTGATACGTGCCATGGACCATTCACTCCTTCTTGAGTCCAAACAAGCAAACAATGGTCTCTACTCCTTCACTTCCCTGCTCTGAATCTTGTTTAAGACCAGGGCAGCCTTCATGAGGAAGTCATCATGATGTTGGGTATACTCATTGTACACCATCATCAATCGTGCTGCATCGAAGCAAGCAGATTTAGGCATAATCTGACGTGCTGCAATAGGGTGCAACCAATATTCCAGGTTATTGGATCTCAAGTAACTCATGTCGTAATCAAAATTGATCACCACTGAGAGTTTATTCAAAGAGAACAAGTAATCTGTCTCCTTATTGAGGTCTTTCTGGATGTCTATGATGTTGTAACGGTCAAAGTTTACGCCTGAGCGCTCGCATAAGAAAACATCTCTGCGACCGTCAAATACGATAATATCACGGAAGCGATATTTTCGTAAGTTTTTAAGCATAAAGCTTTTAATTCCCATTTTGGTTGGACGAAGTTGCTGGAAAGCAAAACGCAAACCTCTTTCATCCATCCGAAATTCTTCATCATAGTTTTTACGGCGTCGAGTCCGAAGATTGATCACCTCCCTTCCTCGGCCTATTGTGTGTCCCAATTCATCAACCTTGGAAAAGACACTAACAATGTCAATGTTGGCTTGATTGTTCCAACTTTCAAGAAAAATTCTGTTAGAGCCGTTTTCAAAGACTAATAATGAAATTTCACTGATCGCGTAAAAATTGGGGTAACCGCCGTAAATGTTGCCATACTTTAATTCTAAAAATGCTACGTTTGTGTTCACGGTTTAAGGATGTAGTTTGATTTAATTAATGTGGTTAACCTGTTTTCTGTATAGTGTTCCTAAACGCAAGTTATAATAATTATCTATACTCGAAAAATTTAATACCAACAAAAATAAGGGGATTCAGCTAAACTTAAACCCCAAATAGTTGATCGCTAATCGCTAATTGACACTCCTATTCTAGAAATAGAAATTGTCCGTTTTCGTAGATTTTTTCATCATCTGCGTAAATTATACCACCATTTTTCATGTTCGTAATCATGTCCCAATGAACAGCAGATTTATTTTGCCCACCTGCCTGCAAGTAAGATTGTCCTATCGCCATGTGAACAGTCCCTCCTATCTTTTCGTCAAATAGGATATTTTTAGTAAGGCGATCTATATTATAATTGGTTCCGATGGCCGCTTCACCAAATCGGCGCGTACCATCTAGTGAAAATATCTTATCTAAAAAAGCCTGGCCTCTACTGGCCTCCCATTTCTCGATATAACCATCTTTCACCCACAAGCAAACGTTCTCCACCTCATGCCCCATATAAATGCCGGGGAATGAAAAGCGAATAGTCCCATTAACAGAATCCTCCACCGGGGAAGTATAAACTTCACCTGAGGGCATATTGGTCTGTCCATCGGAATTGATCCAGGTACGTCCTTGGGTTGAGAATGTAATATCAAAATCCGGGCCAAGGTACCGCACCTTTTCTCTTGAATTCAAGAGGTCAACGATTTGCTGCTGCTCCTTGCGTACATTCAGCCAACTTTGCTTTGGGTCTTCATCAAATAGGCGGCATGCCCCATAGACAAATTGTTCGTATTCCTCCAAGGCCATTCCGGCGTTCTGTGCACTAGCCAAAGTGGGGTACTGACAAAGATTGCGCTTAAGATCGCGAGTAGCGGTGCGTTCAAAATATAATTGTGAAAAAGGTTGGTGAGCTTCTTGGCGCGTTTTGGCTTTATTGCTATCTACATCCTGGTCCTCCCGCAAATTGTAAGGCGCTCGTATGTACAAATAGGCATCAAATTCTTCCATCGCCTTTTTGTACAGGGTAGATACATATTGAAGCTGTTCTTTGGAGTTGGCCTCCTTCAAAAACATCCGGTATTGCTCTCGAAATTCGAGTTGTACCTCTACATGGGCTCCTGCTCGTACTGCCAATCTGTACACTTCTCGCACCAAAGGCTCGGCCAACATACTCGTACGAATGTAGAGTCGTTCTCCCTCCTGAATTTCTAAGCAATAGTGTACCAATAAATCGGCGTACTTCTCTAAAATCGGATTCATGTAGTCATTATCTAGTGTCGATCCTTATCTACCAATACTTTGCTTGATAAGGATACCGTATGTGGTATTGTTGTTGGACGGCTTCCGTTAGCTTAGCACGCAATACGTCCATGTTTTCTTTATTCAAGGCAGAAATAAAGACATTTTCACTGCCAAATTGGTTGCTTAGTCCCTGTTTTAAGCCCTCTTCTACCTCTGTCTTCCCTTCTTCATCGAGGAGTGGATCGAAGTACAACTCCCTGTATAAATCCATTTTATTAAAGATCATCAGGCTTGGCTTTTCGAGTACCCCGAGGTCTTTCAAGGTCTCATTCACGGTGCGAATGTGATCTTCATGTTGAGGGTGAGCAATATCAACCACATGTAATAGAAGATCACTTTCTCTCACTTCATCCAAAGTAGATTTAAAACTTTCAACCAAGTGATGTGGCAATTTGCGAATAAACCCTACCGTATCAGAAAGCAAAAAGGGCATAGCCCCAAATACAACTTTACGAACTGTTGTGTCTAGGGTTGCAAATAATTTATTTTCTGCAAAAACTTCCGATTTACTTAGGGTGTTCATCAAGGTGGACTTTCCGACATTGGTATAACCTACCAAGGCTACTCGAATCATTTGTCCACGAGTTTTACGCTGTGTCGAGTTCTGTCGGTCGATCTTCTCTAGCTTCCCTTTCAGCTTAGTAATCTGGTCTCGCACAATACGTCGATCCGTTTCTATTTCTTTTTCACCTGGTCCTCTCATCCCGATACCCCCTCTTTGTCGTTCCAAGTGTGTCCAAAGGCCTCGAAGGCGTGGCAGCATATATTGCAGTTGGGCCAATTCGACTTGCGTCTTTGCTTGTGCCGTTTGCGCCCTGCTCGCAAATATATCGAGAATCAAGCTACTACGATCAATGATCTTTACTTTTAACGCCTCCTCCAGGATACTGTTTTGTTTTCCTGACAAATCATCATCAAAAATCACCATATTGATCTCTTCATGCCGTTCGATGTATTCGGCAATCTCCTCCAACTTACCTTTACCGACAAATGTTTTTCTATCGGGATGGGGTAATTTTTGTATAAACCGCTTAAGGGATTTAGCCCCTGCAGTCTCAGCCAAAAACTCTAATTCATCCAGGTATTCTTGTACCTCTGCCTCTGTCTGCTCTCTCGTTACAACACCTACCAGGATGGCATATTCCGTTTTCTTTTTAAGCCCTAACTTTTGTTTTTCTCCTAAATTCCATTCGTTTCCCATAAAATACTACCCTCTTTTACTTTTATTGACCCAATGAACGGGATTGAGTCTTTGTTTTTCTCTCCAGATTTCAAAATGTAATTCGGGTTTTTCCCGGCTTACTTTTCCTATTTGCTGGCTTGCATTTATCTGTTCTCCCCTCTTCACGAAGGTATCCTCCAAATTAGAATAAACAGAATAATACTGTCCATGTTGTAAAATGACTGTAGTTTTATAGCCAGGGATAAACTGAACCCCGACTACCTCACCGTCAAAAATGGCAAAGACAGTAGCCTCTTTCTCTGTTTCTATATCAATTCCATTATTACTGATTTTTATCCCCTTTAGGGTGGGGTGAGGTTGTGTACCAAAATGCTTGGTAATAATACCTTCTTGTACCGGCCAAGGTAATCGGCCCTTATTATGCTTGAATTGAGCCACCAAATTACTGGCTAAAGCTTTGCCAGTGGCTTTTTCTTCAGTCGTTGTCTTGGTAAGCGCCTCTTTAGTACGCGCCTCTTTACGTTTGCGTGCCATCTCGCCTACAATGATTTTTTCGATCGCATCATTAAGGGCTTGATGTTGGCGCTGTTGCTTCTTTAAGGCTGTTGCAAGTACCGCTTCGTTCTTTTTTAAGGAATTTAATATCGAGTCTTTTTCTTTCAACTCTTCGCCAAGTAGTTCCTGCTGTCTCACACTAGAGGTTAACAGCTTTTGCTTTTCTTCTTTGCGGGATACCAGTAATTCCGCTTTGTCCATCAAACTCCTTTGGGTAGCGACAATAACATCGGCCTGTTTTTTACGGTAGCGATCATATTGCCGGATATATTGCCAACGTCGATAGGCATCATTAAAGTTCCGAGCGGAGAACAGAAAAACCAAGAAACTCTGCGATTTCCTATGCCGATAGGCGATCCTGAGCATTTGGCTGTACTCCTGCTTCAAACGGTCTATGTCATTATTGAGAAAAGTGATGACTTCATCCACTCTAAGGATACTGGCATCGGTGAGAACTAGCTCCTCTTTGAGGGTATTAATGAGTTGTTGGCGCTTCTTGATTTGGCGCTGTAGGACGAAGTATCGATCGAGGGCAGCTTCTTTGTTTTTTTTGGCCGTAGCTAGCAGTGTCGAAGTTTGGGTAATTTCTTCAATAAGTTGATTCCTTTGCTCTTCGAGTGCTTTGCGGTTTTGCCCGAGAATCAATAGGGGAATAAAAACTGTTAGTATGACTGTGACTAAGTACCTGCCCATCATCTTAATCTACACGCGTATATCTCTTGGGTATTTCGAACCTAAATGCCGTTGGCTCGTTCAAAACCACCTTCGAAAAAGCGATTTCTATATTTACTTGTCCGGTCTCCCGGCTGTTTAAATCGATATTACGAAGATACGAAAAATTCTGATTATCTGGGGTTTCCGTGTATTCTTGGAGTAATAATGCCAGACTGCGATTGGCCATGTTATCTTCAAAACTCATCTTTGTTAAAGAAAACTTCTCTGGCATCATCCAAAAGTGATTGGACTTACCATTTTCCTCCGCAAACAAATGATGTGCCTCGGCTGTGTTTTCGGCTTGCATATTTCGCTTCACAAAGAAAATCGGATTCCCTAGGATTAGAGCCTGGAGGGTATTAAAATCGGCTGGCAAATTGTACTGCTTTTCTAAGTAATCGAGGTCCTTCACCAGATATTGGTTAGATAGCCGATTGATCATATAGACAGAATCCTTAGTCACCTGTACCCTGGCTACTTCAAACCCTAATTTCTTGACGTTCATCCAAAGCAGGCTATCCTTGCGCAGCTTGATGGAAGCGGTTGCGCCCACCTTCTGCCCTAGTCCTTCAAAACCAATTTTGGCCTTCCCTTCCAGCCAGTCAGCTTTCACTTGGTGCCCAATCAATTGTTGGCGCAACACAGAGGCGCTGAATTCTTCAGTATCCCTGTTGGTGATTTTTTTGATCGTCTTACAAGCAGGTGCTGTGAGAACAATCACTAATAAGCAAAGTACCAGAGAACTAGACTTGGGATAATACGACAATTTGATCATAAGCTTATTTCAACAGTTTCCTTTCGGCAATTTTACGCTCCAATGTAGCAGAGCGATTTCCTTTTCCTTGCGCTTTAGTCCAGTAGTTGATGGCTTCATTTATTTTATCCGTACGGAATAGTAAATCTCCATTGTATTCGAGTACTTTCGGGTCTTCTGCGCCTTGGCCAGCAAGCGCCTTATCAATCCACTTTCTAGCATTTTCGTAATCTTCTAAAAGATAAAACACTCGGCCATATTCGGCTTGTACAATGGCAATTTTCGGGGCTAAATCCAATCCGTTTTTAGCCAATGACTTAGCTCTATCGCTTTGTCCAGCACGGGAAGCCACTGCTTTAGCATAACGTAAATACGTCATAGCAGATTTGTCATTGAGGGCTAAAGCCTTGGTAAAAGCTTCATCAGCATCGGTATGATTACCTTCTGCATTGTATGCTTCTCCTATTTGGTTGAGGATATCAAATTTGAGTTTCCCATCTTGTCCCACCATCAGCAAAGCCTGGTCAAGTGCATCAATTGCATCCTCGGCTTTGCCCAGTTGGAACAGCGATAAACCATTGAGGTAGTAGATAACTGCTTTATTTGGAAAAATATCCATTACTTCTTCAGACACCTTACTCAGTGCCTCATAGGCTTGGTCTTCGTAGTGGATATACATAACGTTTTCCCAAACGGCAAAAACAGTTTCGTCCAATTCTAATGTTTTCAGGTATTTGGGTAG
>Ga0070727_10002331_pt1 | contig 18476 bp, 18 predicted proteins | sample tdAd472_FD_66722 | JGI IMG/M metagenome (GOLD analysis project Ga0070727, IMG submission 66722) | Marine sediment microbial communities from the Atlantic coast under amendment with organic carbon and nitrate - tdAd47.2 | ecosystem: Environmental > Aquatic > Marine > Coastal > Sediment | place...
CCCATATAGCCGACCTCGGCCATCTTTTTGAACACGTCCTCGGGCCACCACTCCTCGTCGTCCATCTTCTGCTGCAACGGATAAAGCTGCTCGCGGGCGAAGCGGTCGGAAGCGTCCAAAACCTCGCGGTATTCGGGCGTTAATTCATAAGTGGGGAGCGCTCCTAAAGCACCTTCTAGCATGGTCATTATATCTTTCTCCTATCTAGAACGTCATGCCCGCGCATGCGGGTATCCACGCCTTTTCCCATTTCCTGCGCTTCGTCATTCGAGTCGTGGGCACCCGCGTTCGCGGGCGCGACGGTATGTTTTGTTGGAGCTTCATTGTCTAAAACCTCATAATCCCGCCGGGCCGGCGCTCTATCGGCGCGTTCAGGCTGGCGGAAATGGAAATGCCCAGCGCGTTGCGGGTATCGACCGGATCTATGATCCCGTCGTCCCACAACTCGGACGTGGCGTAATAAGCGCTGCTCTGGCGGCTGTATTCTTCGTAGATCGGCGTCTGGATGGCGGCGATTTCTTCCGGGCTCAACTGCTTGCCCTGCTTGGCCAACTGCTGAACCTTGAGCATGGTCAGCGTCTTGGCCGCCTGCTCGGCCCCCATCACCGAAATTTGCGAGTTGGGCCAGGTGAACAGGAACCGCGGGTCCCAGGCGCGGCCCGCCATGCCGTAGTTGCCCGCCCCGAAGGAGCCGTTGACCAGCACGGTGAACTTGGGCACGTCGACGCCCGCCTGGACCATGATCATCTTGGCCCCGTCCTTGGTGATGCCTTCGCGCTCATAGTCCTTGCCGATCATGAAACCGGTGATGTTTTGCAAGAAAACCAACGGTACCCGGTCGCGGTCGCAGAGCTGCATGAAGTGGGCGGCCTTCTTGGCGCTGTCGTTGAACAGCACGCCGTTGTTGCCGAGGATGCCGACCTTGTAGCCCCAGATGCGGGCATAGCCGCAGACCAACGTCGTGCCGTAAGCCGGTTGGTATTCGTGGAAGCGCGAGCCGTCGACCATGCGGGCGATGACCTCGCGCATATCGAATTGCTTTTTGATGTCGTCGGGAATGATCCCGTAAAGCTCTTTCGGGTCGTAGAACGGTTCTTCCGGTTCCTCCCAGTCGATCACCGACTTTTCCGCTTTGGGAAACAGCGCGACGATCTCGCGGGCTTGGCGGATGCCGTCGGCCTCGCTCTCAGCCGGGTAATCCGCCGTGCCGCTGATTTGGGTATGCACATCGCAGCCGCCCAATTCGTCGGCGGTAACCTCTTCGCCCGTCGCCGCCTTAACCAAGGGAGGCCCGCCCAAAAAGATACCGCCGGTGCCGCGCACGATCACCGCGTAGTCGGACAGCGCCGGGATATAGGCCCCGCCCGCCGTGCCGTGACCCAAAACGACGGCCACCTGCGGCACGCCCATTTTGGAAAGCATCGCCTGATTGCGGAACACCCGCCCGCCGTCGTACTTGTCGGGGAAAATCTCCGACTGCATGGGCAAAAAGGCCCCGGCGCTGTCGGTCAGGTGGACCACCGGCAGGCGGTTTTCAATGGCGATATCGAGCGCCCGCACCGACTTGGCGACCGACAGCGGATAAAGCGCGCCGCCTTTGACCGAACTGTCCGACGCCATAACCAGAACCTCGCGGCCCGAGACGATGCCGATGCCGTTGACCATGGCGGCACCCGGCACCTCGCCGTCGTAGGCCTGATTGGCGGCCAATGACGACAATTCGAGGAACGGCGTGCCCGGATCGAGCAGCAGGTCCAGGCGGTCGCGGACGAACAGTTTGTTCTGCTTGGCCAGCCGGTCCAGATCGCGCTGCGGCCGTTCGAACCGCGACGCCCGTTGCTTTTCGTGGAACTCGCCCAGCACCTGCGCGTTGTGGGCGGCGTAGTCTTTAAACGTCTTGCCCTTGGTATCGATATGGGAGCGGATGCGTTCCATTTTAGCCCTCCTCCCCTTTCAAGCCGACCAGCGGCGCGCCCCGGTCGAACTCGTCGCCGGGTGCAAGATGCACCGCCTCGACCTCGCCGTCGCGCCAGGCGGTGATCTGGGTTTGCAATTTCATCGACTCGATGGTCATCAACACCTCTCCGTCGCGCACCGTTTGGCCCGCTTTCACCTCGACGGAAATCACCGTGCCCGGCATCGGGGCCTTGGCGGTGTCGTCGGCCGCCGCGCCGTCTTTGGCCGTGCTGCGCGGATCGATTTCTTCGATCTCGTAGGTCCGCCCATTCATGCGCACGAAGATGCGGTCGCCGTCGCGGGCCATCCAAATACGGTGACTGGAACCGCCGTGGAGCAGCCAGCTTGGGCCGTCGTCCATCGGCAATAACTCACTGTTTCCATAAGGCGAAATTTCGTGGCGTTCGCCGCCGATTTCAAAGATCCGGTTCATGGTCAGTTTCTCCACTCGCCGATGGAGGCGTAGGGTTCGGGGGCGGCGAGCGGCGGGGCGATGGGCCCTTTGCCGCTCAACTGCGCCGCCGTCAGGAGGATTTCAAGAACGTCCTCGCCGATGGGTTCCGGCTGCAATTCATCGGCATGGGCGGCGATAAACCCGGTATCGTACCCCCCGGCCCGAAACGCCGGATGCGCCGCGACGCGGGACAGAAAATCCACATTGGTCGCAACGCCCAAGCAAACCGTCTGTTTCAACGCTTCAATCAACCGCTCGATGGCCTGGGACCGGTCGTCGCCAAAGGCGGTCAGCTTGGCCAACATTGGATCGAAGGCGGACGAGACCTCCTGGCCTTCCTCGACCCCACCGTCGAACCGCAGGCCTTCTCCTTCGGGGGCTTTAAACGCCAACAACGGGCCGGTGGCGGGGAGAAAGCCGTTATCGGCGTCTTCCGCGTAGAGCCGCGCCTCGATGGCATGGCCCCTAAAGGCGATATCTTTTTGCTTGTGGGCAAGCTTGCCGGTTTCGGCCAGGACGATCTGCTCGGCCACCAGATCGAGCCCGGTGATTTCCTCGGTCACCGGATGCTCCACCTGAAGCCGGGTGTTCATCTCAAGGAAATAAAATTCGCCGTCGGCCCCGAGGATAAATTCGACCGTCCCGGCATTACGGTACTTGGCCGCCTTGGCGATCCCCACGGCGGTTTCATGGATGCGTTTCCTCAAACCATCTTCGAGCCCCGGCGCGGAGGCTTCTTCGATCACTTTTTGAAAGCGCCGTTGGATCGAACATTCCCGCTCGCCCAGGTGAATAACCCCGCCCTTGCCGTCGCCCAGCACCTGCACCTCGATATGACGCGGCCGCTCGATGAGCTTCTCGGCATAAAGGGTGCCGTCGCCGAAGGCCCGTTCGGCCTCGCTCGCCGCCAGGGCGATCTTGCCGTCCAGATCTTTCGCCGCCTCGACGATCTGCATGCCCTTGCCGCCGCCGCCAGCCGAGGCCTTGAGCAACAACGGAAACCCGATCTTTTTGGCCGCTTGCTTGAACGCCTCTTTGTCGTCGCCCAGAGTGACCGACGGGGCGATGGGATAACCGTTTTGCTCGACGAACTCCCGCGAGGCGATCTTGTCGCCCATCAGCCGGATGGTCTCGGCCTTGGGCCCGATGAAGGTCACCCCGGCGGCTTCCGCCGCTTCGGCGAATTCGGCGTTTTCCGATAGGAACCCGTATCCGGGGTGAATGGCGTCGGCTCCGGTTTCCCAGGCGATCCGCAATATCTGCGTGCTATCGAGATAGGCCCCGACCGGCGTGTCGCCGATGATCTCCACCGCCTCGCCTGCCGCCGCCACATGGGGCGCGTCGGCGTCGAGCGCGTGATAGACGGCGACCGAGGCGATATTTAACCCATCAAGCGTCCGAATAATCCGCAGGGCAATCTCACCCCGGTTGGCGATCAGGACTTTGGTGATTTTCCCCATGGTTATCTCCCCTCTTCCAAAGGCCCGCCTTTTTCGAGCCAGGCCGCCGGGACCTTGATCGGAAAGTCGAGCAGCATCTGGGCGAAGGCCTTGCCTTGCGGGTCGTAGCGCAACGAGGCCACGCCACCGCCGCCCAGCACGTCGTGCAAAACGAAATTGAGCGCATGAATGCCCGGCCATTCGAAGCGCGTTACCCCGCCTTCCAGAATGTGGGCGAAATAGCGCTCGACCGCCTCCGCCGTCAGCGCGCCGCGCAGCAAGGGCAGATAGGCCGGGTTGCGGGCGATGATGCCGATGTTGGCGTCGTTGCCCTTGTCGCCGCTGCGCCCATGGGCCAAACGGATCAACGGCACCTCAACCGTATCGCCCGAGGGCATGTAGGTTTTGCTCGACACCGAAAAAGCGGGCGTGGCGTCACCCCCACCGGTTGGCGTGCAATCGACCGGCTCGGATTTTCCGTCCACCTCGAAAGAAACCGGCACCTTGTCCTTATCGATCAGGAACGGGAAATGCCGCACCACCGGGGTCACTTTGGGCCGCCCGCCGAACAGGCCGGTCAGCCCCGGCGCCATGGAGGTCCCCGCAGAAGTCACTTCACGCGAAAAGATGTCGAGCGCGTCTTTCATCGGGTGGCGCACCGCCACCTTGAGCACCACGTCGCGCGACGCGGGCTTGCGGGCGTGGTCCCCATAGGTATCCTCCGCACCGATCACTTCGATGCTGGTTTCGCTGTAAGGCGGCATATCGAGCTGCTTAAACATCGCCGACGTCCGGGCGATCAGCGCCCTGGCGACCCGGTAAGCTTTTTTGTCGGCGTCGATCCCGCCCAGCATGACGGTCAGCACGCAGCGGAACCCGTCGGCGTAGGTGCCGCTCACTTTATACGTCCCGGTCGGCGCGCGGCCTTTCGCCCCGCTGACCCGTACCCGCTCCAGCCCGTCGGGCTCCAGGCTCACATGGGTAAAGTCGCAGACCACGTCGGCCAGCAGATAGGACCCCGGATCGCCGATTTCGTAGACCACCTGTTCGGCCACCGTGGCCGGCGTCACCAATCCGCCGGTATCGACCGGCTTGGTGATCGAAAACACCCCGTCGGCCCGGCACTCGGCGATGGGATAGCCGATCACTTCCCAATCGGGCACCCTCTGCCAATCGGTAAACAAGCCGCCGGTCGCCTGTGCGCCGCATTCCAGCAAGTGTCCGGCCAGCGAGCCTTGCGCCAACTTGTCGTAGTCGTCTTCCGCCCACCCGAATGCGTGCATCAACGGACCCAGCGCCAAGGCGCTGTCGGTGCAACGCCCGGTAATCACCACCTCGGCCCCGGCGTCGAGCGCTGCCTTGATCGGCTTGGCGCCCAGGTAGGCGTTGAGGCTGACCATCTTGTCCGGCATCGGCTTGCCGCTGCCCATCTCGATCGCCTCGGGGCGCAAGGCCTCGGCCTCGCCCAACAGGTCGTCGCCTTCGACCACCGCGACCTTGAACTCGACCCCGGCTTTTTCGGCGACTTGACGGACGGCGGCGGCGCAGGCTTTGGGGTTCATCCCGCCCGCGTTGGTCACCACGCGAATGCCGCGTTTTTTAATCTCTGCGGCCAGCGGGGCCATGACGGCGGTGACGAAGTCCACCGCATAGCCCTGATCGGGCGACTTGGCACGCATCCGCGCCATGATCGACAGGGTAATCTCGGCCAAATAGTCGGCGATCAGGAAGTCGATGTTACCCTGATGGATCAGTTGCGGCGCGGCCAATTGACTGTCGCCCCAAAACCCCGACGAACAGCCGATGCGGATCGTATCGGTCGTCTCGCTCATGGGCTATTTCCCTTCGAACTTGGCGGGGCGCTTTTCGAGAAACGCCATGACCCCTTCCTTGAAGTCATAACTCTTGCCCAACTCGCCCTGCCACTCGGCTTCCAAATCGAGCTGCACGTCGAGACTGTTGGTCGCCGCCGCATCGATCGCCCGCTTGGTCTTGCCCAGCGCCATCGTCGCCCGGGTCGCCAGTCCGGCGGCCATTTTGCGCGCCTCGTCGATCAACGCATCATCGGGCAGGCATTGCCAAACCATCCCCCAGGCCTCGGCGGTCTTGCCGTCGACCGGATCGGTCAGCAAGGCCATGGCCTTGGCGCGGGCCAGCCCGACGCGTTGCGGCAACAGCCAGGTACAGCCCGCATCCGGCATCACGCCGATGCGGGTGAACAACTGGATGAACTGCGCCGACTCGGCGGCCAGCACAATATCGCAGGACAGCGCGACGCCCATGCCCGCCCCGGCGGCAATGCCCGGCACCGCGCCGACGATGGGCTTTTCCAGATCGCGCATGTCGCGGACCAACGGATTGTATCGCTCTTCCAGCACCCCTTTGACGTCGATGTCGTTGGGGTCGCCACCGTCCTCAGCCAAGTTGGCCCCGCTGGAAAAAGCCCGCCCGGCCCCGGTCAACAGCACGGCGCGGATCGCCTCGTCGCGCGCCACCGTATCGAAGGCGAGGCGCAACTCGTCGAGCATGCGGCTCGACAAGGCGTTTAAGGTATCCGGGTCGTTGAGCGTAATTTCGGCGACGCCGTTGGCGACGTTAAAAGTGATCGCTTCGTAAGACATATGATCGGCCTCCCAGCCTTTGCCCGCGCAAACGGGCGCAACCTATTTGGATTTCTTCTGCGCCTTTTTGAGCGCACTTTTCTTGACCAGCGCCCGGCTCAAATGCTCCAGCGCCTGCCGGCGAAAGGTTTTCTCCGCCGCCGCCCGGTCCCAGTCCATCACCCGCCCCAGCGTCGGCAGGCCCAACTGGAAATAGGTGACCGAGCCCAACACTTGATAGAGAAACAACTCCGGGTCGCAGGCGCGGAAGGTGCCTCTGGCCTGACCGTCGGCGATCACCTTGGTCATCCGGCCCATCACCCCGGTAAGGTGCCATTTCTCGATCCGGTCGACCCGGTCCTTGTTGTCCATCATCTCGCGCATGACGATGCGCAGATAGTCGGCGTGCGCCATCCCCCAATCGTAAAAGGCGTTGTAGAACAGCTCGAAACGCGCCACGTCGTCCATTTCGGCCCGTTCCACTTGCCCGGCCACTGTGCTCAAGCTTTCGGTGATACGGTCGAGCACCGCCACGTAGAGCTTTCCCTTGGAAGGAAAATGATAGAGCAGCGACGCATTGGCGATCCCCACTTCGCCGCCGATATCGCGCAGGCTCGCGCCGTGGAATCCTTTTTCGGCGAACAACTTTTCCGCCACCGCAAGCACCCGCTCCTTGGTGTCCGGGCCGTCCGCCTTTTTCGCCGGTCTCGCCATAGCGATCCTTTTCCCCGTTTGATTTTATCGACCGTTCGGTAGATAATGAAACCAACACCCAAACGAGTCAAGATGGAGGAGGCCGAAAATGTCCGTCACCAGCGAACCCCGTGGCCCCATCACTCTCATCGGTATTAATCGGCCCGAGGCGCGCAACGCCGTCGACCGGCCGACGGCGGAAAAACTGGCCGCGGCCTTCCGGGCCTTCGAAGCCGACGAAACGGCCCGCGTCGCCGTCCTGTTCGGCCACGGCGGCACCTTCTGCGCCGGGGCCGACTTGAAAGCCTTTGGCGACGACACCCGGCGCAATCGCTTAGCCCCCGACGGCGACGCCCCCATGGGCATCAGTCGCATGCAATTCAGTAAACCGGTGATCGGTGCGATTAGCGGCTACGCCGTGGCGGGCGGGCTGGAACTGGCGCTCTGTTGCGATTTACGGGTGGCGGAAGAAGACGCCACCTTCGGCGTGTTCTGCCGCCGTTGGGGGGTGCCGCTGATCGACGGCGGCACGGTGCGCCTACCGCGCATCGTCGGCATGGGCCGGGCCTTGGATATGATCTTGACCGGACGGCCCGTCGGCGCGGAAGAAGCCTTACAAATGGGCCTCGCCAACCGGGTCGTCGAAAAAGGCCAAGCACTGAACGCCACCATCGAACTGGCCGAACAGATTGCCGCCTTCCCGCAAGCCTGCATGAACAGCGACCGCGCCTCGGCCTACGAACAACAGGGCCTGGAACTGGAAGAAGCGCTCAACCGCGAGTTCGCCCGCAGTGCCTCCATAGTTGAAGCGGAAGGCAAAGCCGGCGCCGCCAAGTTTTCAGACGGCGCGGGACGGGGCGGGAGGTTTGAGTAGGGGGGACGAAAAAGTGTCCAGAACAAACACTGACGGCCAACAAAAAACCCTCTATAATTGCAATATACACATCCCTTTAAAATCTTCTCTGCGGCGTCAAAAGGGGTAGAATGTGAGAGGCCGTTGGCATTGTATTTTCAAAATCCAGTTCTCCAGAATTGGACCAATTAATTTAACTGCCAGAGCGCGTTATGTCAGACATCCGAGAAAAATTCGTTGAGATCATTTCTGAACTCTCCCGGATTCAGAAACTGCCGCAACCGTATAGGGATGAGGATGACGACTTCCCGTTACCTCGGCAGCTTGGGGCAGGAAACGGGCTGTTTATAAACATCTCAAAAAAACTTGATCAGTTTATCGCAGATATTGCTCGCGCAATGCGCAACAGCTCCTCGCTAAAAAGCCAACTCACTGCCGATGAATACAGAGAGATCGTTCGGCGGGCCTTTGGGCCCGCTCTTGCCAAGATCGAACTTGATGCCGACCTCAGCCACAATGCGCAATCGGTACTCACAGACGTCGAGGCAACCGTTTCTAAGAATATCGATTGGGTATTGAACAATGGCGGGCAGGAGTATGCCTTTGGCTGCACACTTTTTACCTATGAAGATGTCGCTCCGTTTGAGATCGGTCCCGTCCGTTTCGAACCTCGGCTGATTTGGCTTGACCGCAAGGCCTCAGATGGCTGTTGGGCGCGTGTTGCATCTAATGGCCGTATTGAGCGGTTTGACCATCAAATCGCCGATGGACCGATTTCAAAGATTACAAAACGTCGGATCATGCGCACATGGCAAGGTAACAAATTGAGAGACCGACAGTCCTCTGTCGATAGCCATAACGAACACGACATATTGAAGGCCATCGGTGACTGCCCGTATGTTTGCAGCGTTAAAATAGAGGGTTTCGGAGGTAAGGCAGGACAGGACAAAGCATTGCTGGCGTTGCGCCTTGCTTTGGCAACAATATCGCTATTTTGGGCCAGACCATCGAACGCTCTTGACGGTCTTAATCTTTATTTCGACCGGGAGATGCGCAACCGGTATCTGCTATCGTTTACCCGAGACGGCTTGATCTCTAGCGGCGGAATGATATCCAACATGCCACATGCACCTTGGATTGATCGCAAGGTGCTGGAAGCTAATTTCAAAGAGTATGCCCCCATATTCGCGATTGCCGGAGAGGCCATAAATTGGCTGCTCAACCCAACGGTCAACCATACCAGGTCGGAACTCCAGAATATCCTCGTGCAAGCAATGTTATGGTTCCACGACGGATGCCGCGAAACTGTCGATCTTAAGGCAATTGTCTGCTTCGCATCGTGTATGGATATTCTCGCCAGTGGGGGCGGACAGGATTCCATTCGTAAACTTATCAGCGCTCGCCTTGGAATCGAAGAAAGCACAAAAATCCATCGCGACGGGCTTACCGTGAAGGAAGTCATCAAGCAGATATATGACGACGGTCGCAATCGCTTCTCCCATGGTCCGATGAAATCGGGAAAAAATGTATGGGGGGATAAGCTCGGACACGACTGGTCGGAGACGCGTGACCTCGCCGAATGGCTCGCGCGTCAGTGTCTGGTGCGCTGTATGGAATGGATGGCAACACATCCTTCGTGTGACAACCCTGGTCAACTTTTGAAGGCGTAAAGGATGCCGGTTTATCACGGCACCCTAAGGATATCTTCAAGGTTACTCGCCCCCACCCCTCGCATGACGCCTTTCATACGGACGGCGCTTGACCGGCCCGCCCAGTTTCATTTTGGCGCAATTCACTTTTTCATCTATTTGTATAGTTTTTAATTTACATAACTATTGTAAAAGTTTAGTTATAAATATACATAGCAATAATATTGTAAATCAAAAAGCATACTATGAGCGTCAAAGAAACCGCGAGAAAACAGCACATTGCCACGCTGAACCGGGCAGCATCACAGCTTGACGGCCTCACGACGCCGCCCGAGGGTTGGATCGCCAGCCTGCGCAAGGCGCTTGGCATGTCCGGCGCGCAGCTTGCACGGCGTATGGGCGTGACCCGCGCCGCCGTCCACCAGGCCGAACGTAACGAAACCGACGGCGCCATCACCCTCAAACAGCTGGAGAAGGTGGCGTCCGCGCTTGGCGGCCGTTTGGTCTATGCCGTCGTGCCGGACACCACGGTCGAAGACACGGTTCGTGCGCAGGCAAGCCGCAAGGCGGAAAAACTGGTCGCGCGGGCCAGCGGACATATGGCCCTTGAGAACCAATCTCTCACCAGAGAGCACAACCGACGGGAAATCGAACGTTTGACCGACGAACTGGCGCGCACCATGCCGCCCGGATTTTGGGAAGACGGCTAATATGTTCAAAGAGCCGGATGGCGCGACGCCCCTCGACCCGGATGAACTCGAAGGCCTCAAATTTCGGCACGTTACGACGCGCGGCCAGCTTGACGAACTGGAGCAGGCGAATATCGAGCAAGGCCTGCAATGGCTGGCCCGCAGCCGAATGGACGTGCTGACCGACACCTTCCTTCGCACCCTGCACAAACGCCTCTTCGGCGAAGTGTGGCAATGGGCCGGCACGTACCGGCTGACGGAAAAGAATATCGGCATCGATCCTCTTCATATCGCCGTGCAGCTTCGCGCGCTGCTGGACGACGTGCGCTTTCAGGCCGAGCAAAACGTCTACCCACCGCTGGAAGCCGCCGCGCGCTATCATCACCGCCTCGTCCAGATACACCCGTTCCCCAACGGCAATGGCCGTCACGCCCGCATCGCCGCCGACGCCTTTCTTGAAAAACAACTCGGCCACCCGCCTATCGAATGGACGGACGGCTTCGACATTCAGGCCGATAATCAACGGCGCAAGGCCTATATCACCGCGCTTCGAGCGGCGGACGCCGGGGACTACGCCCCATTGCTCACATTTGTTGGAGCAAACTTCGAACCCTCCTCCCTCGCATGACGGCTTTCATACGGAAGGTGCTTGACGTTACGTAAAGTTTGTTCTTACCTATACGTAATTCAAAACACCAATTGGTCAAAAACGACCGATAAAAACGGCCATAAAAAACAAGGCCGGACAGGCGAGGCACATAGATGGAAGATCTCTTCACCGTCACCGATTTGGCGAACGCGTTCGGCATTACGCCGCGCGCCGTGCGGTTTTACGAATCCAAGGGCTTGATCGAATCGCGCCGCGTCGGACGGACGCGGATTTACACCAAGCGGGAAAAAGCGCGGCTTAAGATCATCCTGCGCGGCAAGGCCTGTGGGTTCAAACTGGCCCAGACCAAACGCTACCTCAACCTTTATTACGCCGACCGCGAGAACGTCACCCAGTCGGCCCACCTGCTCAACGGCTGCCGAAAGCATATTCAAGACATTGAAGCCCGGATGTCGGAACTCCAATTGATGTTGGACGCCACCAAGGATTTGGCCGACGCGGCCATCGGCGAGTTGAAGGCGGCGGGCGCCGACCCGGACGAGGCGGTGGCGGAATACTTGAAGAACACGCCGAAGGACCAGCAGACGCCGGCCCTGTTCGGCGACGACGACGAAACGGGAGCGCGGGCTTAGGCCAATTTAGGGGCTGTTAGGACAGCGAGGGGTCCATGGGAGTCTGGTTAGGAATCGGAAGGATCGTTGCGGCGCGTTTGCTCGGCAAACGCCACTCCCTGTTGGGCGACGCGGTGATACGCCGCCGGGTCGGGCCGCTCGATCTGGACCCCAACATGCATATGACCAACTCGCGCTATTATTTCCTGTTCGATATCGGGCGGGTCGAGCACTTGGTCTGCACCGGCCTGCTGCCCGCCATGACCAAACACCAAAGCGGCCCGGCCATCGGCGGTACGGCGCTGCGCTGGCGTAAATCCCTCAGGCTGTTTCAATCCTACGACATCGTCACCCGGCTCGCCTGCTGGGACGACAAATGGCTCTACTACGACCAACAGGCCGTCTCCAAAGGCGAGGTCTACGCCTTGGCCTTTTCAAGGCTGGCCGTGGTCGGCAAACAGGGCACCATGCCACCGCAAGACATCATCGCCGCCGCCGGGTTCAGCGACACCTCGCCGCCGCCCCACGACAGCGTCGGGCCTTTGGAAGCGGCGACCCATTCCCTTAAAGCAGCGTAACCAACGGACGGAGCGGATTTTCATGGCCTTACCCCAATCCTTACAAAACCGCCTTTCCCTCCCGGCGATTTCCGCGCCGATGTTTCTGGTTTCCGGCCCGGGGCTGGTCACCGAGGTGTGCAAGAACGGCATGATCGGCTCGTTCCCCTCGGTCAACGCCCGGCCCGCATCGGCATTTGAACAGTGGGTCGATCAAATCGAAGCGGATTTGGCCGCTTACGACGCAGCGAACCCCGATCAGCCCGCAGCGCCTTATGCGGTCAACCTGATCGTCCATAAATCGAACCCGCGGTTTCCGGAAGACTTGGAAATCTGCATCAAGAAAAAGGTGCCGCTGATCATCACCAGCGTCGGCCATCCGGGCGAGGTGGTTAAACGGGTCCACGACTACGGCGGGCTGGTGTTCCACGACGTTACTAATGTGCATCACGCCCGCAAGGCGGCCCAAGCGGGCGTCGACGGGATTATTCTGGTCTGCGCCGGCGCGGGCGGCCACGCGGGCGTTCAAAGCCCCTTCGCCCTGGTGCCCCAGGTCCGCGAGTTCTGGGACGGCACGCTGATTTTGGCGGGCGCAATTTCCGATGGCCGGGCGGTGCGCGCAGCGCAGGTATTGGGGGCCGATCTGGCCTACATGGGCACGCGCTTCATCGCCACCAAAGAGGCTCAGGCGGACCCGGCGTTTAAAGAGATGATCGTCGAGGCGGAAGCCGCCGACCTGATCTACACCGACGCCTTTTCCGGCGTACACGGAAATTTCCTGAAACCGTCCATCGTCCGGGCCGGTTTCGACCCCGACCACTTGGCTTCCAAAGCCGGCGCCGACTTGAGCGCGCTGGCCGGAAGCGACGACAAGAAGGCCTGGAAAGACGTCTGGAGCGCCGGGCAGGGCGTCGGGTCCATTCACGATCAACCGAGCGTCGCCGAGCTGATCGGCCGCTTAAAATCAGAGTATGAGGAGGCGAGAGCGTAACCTATGGAACTCTTGCAAATCTTGGTCAGCGGCATCGCGCAGGGCTGTGTATACGGCCTGATTGCGCTCGGCTTCGTGCTGATCTACAAGGCGACCGAAATCGTCAACTTCGCCCAAGGCGACATGATGATGCTGGGCGCCTTCACCGCGCTTTCGTTCATCGGCTTCATGGGACTCGATTACTGGATCGGCTTTTTCTTCGCCATCCTCAGCATGGCGGCGTTCGGCTACCTGCTCGACAAGTTCATCCTGCGTTACGTCATCGGCCAGCCCCAGTTCGCCATCGTCATTTTAACCATTTCGCTCGGTTTCATCTTCCGGGCGCTGGCGGGCATCTTCTGGGGTCATGAGCCCATGTCCTTCGTCACCCCGTTCACCAACCAGATCGTTGAGGTCGGCGGCGTGGTCATCGCCCAGGAAAGCCTGTCGATCATCGTCGGCACGGTTTTGCTGGCCGGGCTGCTCTACCTGTTCTTCACCCACACCAAGCTGGGCGTCGCCATGCAGGCCAGCTCGCAAAACCAGTTGGCCGCCTACTACATGGGCATTCCGGTCAAGATGGTCTTTTCGCTGATCTGGGCGATCAGCGCCGGGGTCTCGACCGTGGCGGGCGTGTTGCTTTCGCCGATTTCGCTGATCGACGCCGAAATGGGCTTCATGGGCATCAAGGCCTTCGCCGCCGCCGTGGTCGGCGGGTTCGGCAGCTTGCCCGGCGCGTTGCTCGGCGGAGCGATCATCGGGGTTTCCGAACAGATGGCCGGGGCCTACCTGCCCGCCGGGTTCAAGCAGATCACCGCCTTCGTCATCATGCTGGCCGTCCTCACGCTGCGCCCCCAGGGTCTGTTCGCACAGATCCAGCGGAAAAAAGTTTAGGAGGCCCGGACCATGCGTATTCTGTTCAAGACCTCCTACAACGACGACATCAAGCTGATGCCCCACGGCGGGTATCTGTTCTGGTACGGCCTGTTGCTGATCGCCGCCTTCGCCGCCCCATTGGTGCTCGACGACTTCTACATCGGCGAATTGGCCCAGGTGCTGATCTTCGCCATCGCCGGGCTCGGCCTGATGGTGCTGGTCGGCTATTCGGGGCAGGTCAGCCTCGGCCACGCGGCCTTCCTCGCCATCGGGGCCTATACCAACGCTTTGCTATTGCAAAAGGGCATTCCTTTTCTCATCACCTTCCCGGTGGCGGGCATCGTGAGTGCGCTGGCGGGCGCATTGATTTCGCTGCCCGCCAACAGAATGACCGGGCTTTATCTGGCGATCGCCACCCTGGCTTTCGCGATCATCGTCGAACAGGTTTTGGTCCGCTGGGAATCGGTGACCGGAGGCTTCCAGGGCGTCGCCGTCGACGCGCCCGGCCTGTTCGGCTACCAGCTCTGGAACCCCTGGCAGTTTTATCTCTTGTGTCTGGTGGTGCTGATCCTGGTGATCTTCGGCGTGCTCAACATTTTGCGTTCGCCGACCGGGCGGGCCATGGTGGCGATCCGGGATTCGGAAATCTCGGCCCAGAGCATGGGCGTCAACATCGCCAAATACAAAACCGTCGCCTTCGCCATCAGCGCCGGGATCACCGGTCTGGCGGGCGCGCTGATGGGCCACAAGTTCAATTACCTATCGCCCGACACTTTTAACATCATCATCTCGATCCAGTTGCTGCTGATGGTCGTGGTCGGCGGTTTGGGGTCCGTCCACGGCGCGATCTTCGGGGCGATCTTCGTTGGCGCGCTGCCGCAGGCCTTGGCCCTGGCGCGCGACGTTCTGCCGCCCGCCATCGCCCAAACGCCGGGCCTGGAGCCGGGCATCTTCGGCCTGATCATGGTGCTGTTCATCCTGTTTGAACCGCTCGGACTTTATGGGCGCTGGCGCAAGATCAAGCTCTACTTCGATATTTTCCCGCTGTACCGGAAGGCGACGTTTAAACGCCAGAAGGCCTACCTGAAAACGGAGCGCATGAAATGAGTTTATTTCGCGCGGATAATCTGGCCATTCATTTCGGCGGCATCAAGGCCGTGGACGGGGTCTCTTTCGAGGTTCACAAGGGCGAGGTCTTCACCCTGGTCGGCCCCAACGGCGCGGGCAAAACGACGATTTTCAACCTGATCAGCCGGATCTACGACCCGACCCACGGCAAGCTGTTCTTCGACGGTCACGAGATTACCGAAGTGCCGCCCCATGTGGTCGCCAAACTGGGGATCGCCCGGACCTTTCAGAACATCGAACTGTTCGAACACGCCAGCGTGTTGCAGAACCTGCTGATCGGCCGCCACGCCCATCGCAAATCCCATTTCCTCGGCGAATTGTTTTTTACCAAGGCGACCCGCGAGATGGAAAAGGCCCACCGGGAGAAAGCCGAGGAAATCATCGAGCTTTTGGACCTGGCGCACTACCGGGATCAAATGATCGCCAACCTGCCCTACGGGGTGCGTAAGGTGGTCGAAGTGGCCCGTGCGCTCTGCACCGAGCCGAAGCTTCTATTGCTCGACGAACCCGCCTCGGGCCTCAACGTGGAGGAAACCGAAGACATGGCCTTTTGGATCGAAGATATTAAACGGGACCTGGGCGTCACCATCATCATGGTCGAGCACGATATGAGCCTGGTGTCCGAAGTGTCCGACCGGGTGTTGGCGCTTAACGATGGACGCATGCTTTCCCTGGGCACCCCGAGCGAGGTCCAGAGCGATCCGGCGGTGGTCCGCGCTTATCTGGGAGGAGACGCCTGATGCCGGAACCCCTTCTCGCCGTCCGCAACATCGAAACCTACTACGGCCCGATCATGGCGATCCGCGGTGTGTCGCTCGACGTGCCGGAAGGCAAGATCGTCACCATCCTGGGCGGCAACGGTGCGGGCAAGACGACGATCTTGAAAACCATCTGCGGTGCCATGGACCCGCAAAAAGGCACCGTCACTTTCGCCGGTGAGGAAATTCAAAAGAAAGATCCCGATTGGGTGGCCCGTAAAGGCATCGCCCACGTGCCGGAAGGCCGCGAGGTCTTTCCGTTCCTTTCGGTCAAAGAGAACCTGATGATGGGGGCCTATTCACGGGCCGACCGGGACAACGTGGCGAAAGATTTGGAGATGGTCTACGGCTATTTCCCGGTCTTGAAAGAGCGCGCCGATCAACAGGCGGGCTATCTGTCGGGCGGTCAGCAGCAGATGCTCGCCATCGGGCGCGGCCTGATGAGCAAACCGCGCCTGATGCTGCTCGACGAGCCGTCGCTCGGCCTGTCGCCGCTGCTGGTCAAGGAAATCTTCGAAATCATCGTCCGGCTCAACAAGGAGCAGGGCGTGACCATTTTGCTGGTCGAGCAGAACGCCCATATGGCGCTGGCGACCGGCGAGTTGGGTTACGTCTTGGAGGTGGGGCGGATCGTCATGGAAGACAGTTGCGCCAACTTGATGAAAAGCGACGACGTCAAGGAGTTCTATCTTGGCATCAAAGACGAAGGCGCGCGCGGCAAGCGCCGCTGGAAACGCAAGAAGACCTGGCGGTAAGGGAGGCTTAAGAAACCAATGAACGCAATGACCCCCTCCCCCATCGTGATCGACGGCTGCGATACGGTCCCCAAACTGTTCCGCCAGCGGGTCCGAACCTTCGGCAAAGATATCGCCATGCGCGAGAAGGAACTCGGCATCTGGCGGCCGATCACCTGGGAAGACTACGGCCGCAAAGCCCAACAGGTGGGCATGGGCCTGATTGCCCTGGGCCTCGAAAAAGGCGACCGGGTGTCGATCTTGAGCGACAACAACAAAGAATGGCTGTTCGCCGACTTGGGCACCATCTGCGCCGGCGGCGTCAGTTCGGGCGTCTACACCACCGACTCGGCCAAGCAGTTGGCCTATCTGGTCAACGATTCCGATAGTAAGTTCCTGTTTGTCGAAAACGACGAACAGTTGGACAAGGCGCTGGCCATCCGCGAGCAATGTCCACAGCTTAAAAAGATCATCGTCTTCAATATGGAAGGCTTGCGGGATTTCCGCGACGAGCAGGTCATTTCCATGGAAGAGCTTTACGACCGGGGCCGCATCCATATCGCCGCCAACCCGGACCTGTGGGACGAGCGGATCGAGGATTCCAGCCAGGAAGACCTGATGATCCTGATTTACACCTCGGGCACCACCGGCCCGCCCAAGGGCGCGATGATCTGTCACCGCAACGTGATGTTCCAGATGAGCAACATCATGACCTATTTGCCGATCAAGCCCGGCGATTCATCGCTATCGTTCCTGCCGCTTTGCCACATCGCCGAGCGGATGTTTACGACGTTCTATCCGATGATGGCCCGCTCGACGGTCAACTTCGTCGAAGCGCCCGACACGGTGCCGGAAAATCTGCGCGAAGTGTCGCCCAGCGTCTTCTTCGCCGTCCCCCGCCTATGGGAGAAGTTTTATTCGGGCATCACCATCCGCTTGAAGGACGCCACCGGATTGGGACGTTGGGCCTACGAAAAAGCCATCGCCATCGGCATGCGGGCGGCCGACTACAAACTGGAAGGGCAACCGGTTCCCGGCGGTCTGGCTTTGATGCAGAAACTGGCCGACTGGCTGGTGCTTAAAAACGTCAAGGTGATGCTCGGGCTCGACAAGGCCCGCTGGGCGTTCACCGGGGCCGCCCCCATCTCGCCCGATCTGGTCCGTTGGTACATGGCGCTCGGCATCGAGATGTACGAGGTCTACGGCCAGACCGAAAATTGCGGCGTCACCACATCCAATATGCCGGGCAGGATCAAGCTCGGCACCATCGGCGTGGCGACCCCCAGCACGGAGGTCAGAATTTCCGAGCAGGGCGAAATCCTGTTGAAAGGCCCGCACGTCTTCATGGGGTACCTCAACCAACCGGAAAAGACCGCCGAAACGCTGGTCGACGGCTGGCTGCACACGGGCGACGTGGGCGAAATGGACAACGAAGGTTTCGTCAAGATCACCGACCGGATGAAGGACATCATCATCACGGCGGGCGGCAAAAACATCACGCCGACCGAAATCGAAAACCAGCTTAAGTTTTCGCCCTATGTATCCGACGCGGTGGTGATCGGCGACGGGCGGAAATACCTCACCTGCTTGGTGATGATCGACCAAGACAACGTTGAAAAGTTCGCCCAGGACCACGATGTGCCCTTTACCAACTATGCAAGCCTGTGCAAGGCGCCGGAGGTGATCAAATTGATCGAGGGCGAGATCGATACGGTGAATAAAAACGTCGCCCGAGTGGAATCGATCAAGAAGTTCCGCCTGATCGACCAACTGCTGACCGCCGAAGATGACGAGTTGACCCCGACGATGAAACTCAAACGGAGCTTTGTGAACGAGAAGTATAAGGACCTTATCGACAGTATGTATTAATCCGCGTAGTCTGATCGCAAAAGTATTTGA
>Ga0070727_10002333_pt1 | contig 18459 bp, 13 predicted proteins | sample tdAd472_FD_66722 | JGI IMG/M metagenome (GOLD analysis project Ga0070727, IMG submission 66722) | Marine sediment microbial communities from the Atlantic coast under amendment with organic carbon and nitrate - tdAd47.2 | ecosystem: Environmental > Aquatic > Marine > Coastal > Sediment | place...
GTGCACATGAACGCCCTCGTCGAGTCCGTCGTCCGCTTCTGCCGTTCGACCGTTGGGACCAAAGTGCTTATGGCCCTCACCGGTCTGGCACTGTTCGGCTTCCTGGTCGCCCACCTGGCCGGCAACCTGCAAATGCTCGCCGGCGACCACGCCCCCGAGCTGATGAACGCTTACGCGGCGAAGCTCAAGAGCCTGGGCCCGCTGCTGTGGGTGGCGCGGATCGGTTTGCTGGCGACCTTCGCGCTGCACATTGCGCTGGCGATTCGCTTGACCGCGCTGAACAAGTCCGCGCGCCCGGTGCCCTACGCCTACGAGTCGACGGTGCAGGCCAGCTGGGGCTCGCGGACCATGATCCTCACCGGCTCGCTGGTGGTGCTGTTCGTGCTGTTCCACCTGGCGCACTTCACCCTCGGCTTCACCCACCCCGAGCACTACGCGCTGGAAGACGCGCAAGGCCGCCACGACGTGTTCAACATGGTCGTCTCCGGCTTCAAGCTCCCGGCGGTCTCCGCGGGCTACGGGCTGGCCATGCTCGTCGTGGGCTTGCACCTCAGCCACGGGCTGGGCAGCCTGGCCCGCAGCCTCGGCCTCTCCAACCCGCGCCTGCAGGCCCTCGTGCAGCGCGGAGGCGTCGCGCTGGCGATCTTGATCGCCGTCGGGTTCGCCGCGATCCCCAGCGCCGTGCAAGCGGGCTGGGTCCAATCTGCCACCGTCGAAGGGAGCACCAAGTGAGCGCGGTCGACACCAAGCTGGACGCCAAGATCCCCGCGGGGCCAATCGGCGAGAAGTGGACGCGCTACCGCTTCGAGAACAAGCTCCTGGCGCCCAACAACAAGCGCAAGTTCCACGTGATCGTGGTCGGCTCGGGCCTCGCTGGCGGCAGCGCCGCGGCGACCCTCGCCGAGCAGGGCTACACCGTCACCTGCTTCTGCTTCCACGACAGCCCGCGCCGCGCCCACAGCGTCGCGGCCCAGGGCGGGATCAACGCGGCCAAGAACTACCAGAACGACGGCGACTCGGTGTTCCGCCTGTTCTACGACACGGTCAAGGGCGGCGACTTCCGCTCGCGTGAGGCCAACGTCTACCGCCTGGCCGAGGTCAGCTCGGAGATCATCGACCAGTGCGCGGCCCAGGGCGTGCCCTTCTCGCGGGAATACGGCGGGCTGCTCGCCAACCGCAGCTTCGGCGGCGCGCAGGTCTCGCGCACCTTCTACAGCCGCGGCCAGACCGGGCAGCAGCTGCTCCTCGGCTGCTACGCAGCGCTGAACCGCCAGATCAAGAACGGCGGGGTGACCATGGTCACCCGCAGCGAGCTGCTCGATATCGTGCAGGTCGACGGGCACGCGCGCGGGATCGTGACCCGCGACCTCAAGACCGGCGAGATCAGCTCGCACGCGGCGAACGCCGTGGTGCTCGCCACGGGCGGCTACTCGAACGTGTTCTACCTGTCCACCAACGCCATGGGCAGCAACGTCACCGCGACCTACCGCGCGTATCGCCGGGGCGCGTTCTTCGCGAACCCCTGCTTCACGCAGATCCACCCGACCTGCATTCCGGCGGCCGGCGACTACCAGTCCAAGCTGACCCTGATGTCCGAGTCGCTGCGCAACGACGGCCGGGTGTGGGTGCCGAAGAAGAAGGGCGACACCCGCCCGCCCGGGCAGATCCCCGAGGCCGAGCGCGACTACTACCTCGAGCGCAAGTACCCCAGCTTCGGGAACCTCGCTCCGCGGGATATCGCCTCGCGCGCGGCCAAGGAGGCCTGCGACGACGGGCGCGGCGTGGGGCCCGGCGGCCGCGGCGTCTACCTCGACTTCAAGGACGCGATCGCGCGCCTGGGCAAGGACAAGGTGGCCGGCCGCTACGGCAACCTGTTCGACATGTACAACCGGATCACCGGCGAGAACCCCTACGAGACGCCGTTTAGGATCTACCCCGCCCCGCACTACACCATGGGTGGGCTGTGGGTCGACTACAACCTGCAGAGCACGATCCCCGGCCTGTTCGTGATCGGCGAGGCGAACTACTCCGATCACGGCGCGAACCGCCTGGGCGCGAGCGCGCTGATGCAGGGGCTGGCCGACGGCTACTTCGTGCTCCCGGCGACGATCGCGCAGTATCTGGCGGGCTTCAAGGGGCTGGTCGTCGACACCAAGCCCGCCGCCTTCCGCGAGGTCGAGCAGGAGGTCAAGGGGCGCCTGGAGAAGCTGCTCAACGTCGGCGGCACCCAGAGCTCGGCGACCTTCCACCGCGAGCTGGGGCGGATCCTCTGGGACAAGTGCGGCATGAGCCGCACGGCGGCCGGGCTCGAGGAGGGGATCCAGCAGGTGCGCGAGCTGCGCGAGCGCTTCTGGAAGGAGGTCCGCGTCCCCGGGCGGATCGATCAGCTGAACCCCGCCCTCGAGGAGGCCAACCGCGTGGCCGACTTCCTCCACATGGGCGAGCTGATGTGCACCGACGCCCTGCAGCGCGACGAGTCGTGCGGCGCTCACTTCCGCGAGGAGCACCAGACGCCCGACGGCGAGGCCAAGCGCAACGACGCCGACTACTGCTACTCCAGCGCCTGGGAATTCAAGGGCGAGGGCGAGCAGCCCGAGCTCCACAAGGAACACCTCGAATACGAGAACGTCAAGCTGGCGGTAAGGAGCTACAAGTAGCCATGGACCTCACGCTCAACGTTTGGCGCCAGGACGACGCGAACGCCGACGGCAAGATCGTCAGCTACGACATGCCCGGGGTGGACGAGGAAATGTCCTTCCTGGAAATGATGGACGTGCTCAACGAGCGCCTGATCGAGAAGGGCGAAGAGCCGATCGCCTTCGAGCACGACTGCCGCGAAGGGATCTGCGGCGCCTGCTCGATGGTGATCAACGGCGTGCCCCACGGGCCGCAGCCCGAGACGACCACCTGCCAGCTCTACATGCGCCACTTCAAGCACGGCGACACGATCTTCGTCGAGCCGTTCCGCGCCAAGGCCTTCCCCGTGCTCCGCGACCTGATCGTGGACCGCAGCGCCTTCGACCGGATCCAGCAGGCCGGGGGCTACATTTCGATCAACACCGGCAACGCCCCCGACGCCAACGCGACCCCGGTCGCCAAGGACGCGAGCGAGGCCGCGATCGACGCCGCCCAGTGCATTGGCTGCGGCGCCTGCGTCGCGAGCTGCAAGAACGCCTCGGCCATGCTCTTCGTGGCCGCCAAGGTCTCGCACCTCTCGCTCTTGCCCCAGGGCCAGCCCGAGCGCCACAAGCGCGTGATCGACATGGTCGGGACCATGGACGAGGAGGGCTTCGGCGCCTGCACCAACCAGTCCGAGTGCGAAGCCGTGTGCCCCAAGGGGATCAGCGTCAGCTACATCGCCCGCATGAACCGCGACTACCTGCGAGCGAGCGTCAGCAGCACGGTCTGACGCACCCCTCCTGCCGACCCGCACCCCCGGTTCCCCGGGGGTGTTGCTTGTTTGGGCTCACCCCCAAATGCTAAAACCTTTAGTCGAGAGGGTTTTCGTGCGGTTGATCGAGATCATTGGCGAGAAGGGGGTGATCCCCCGGCTCCGCGCGACCACGCGCGACGAGGCGCTGCTCGAGATCGTCGACCACATGGTCGAAATGGGGCACGTCCCCGCCGAGCAGCGCGAAGAGATCCTGATGGCCCTGCTCAAGCGCGAGGCCCTCGGCGCGACGAGCATTGGCAACGCCGTCGCGATCCCCCACGTCAAGACCGACCTCGTGAGCAACTTCGTCGGCTCGATCGGGATCAGCCGCGACGGGATCCGCTTCGCCAAGGGCGAGCCCCTGGTGCATATCGTGATCCTGTTCCTCTCCCCGGAGCGCGCGGTCTCGGGCCACCTGCGCCTGCTGGCGCACATTGGCGGGATCCTCAACCACGACGGCTACGTGCGCCTGCTGCGCGACGCCCAGGGCCGCGCCGAGATCGTGGACCTGATCCGCGACGCCGAGCGCATGATCTTCGGCGAGGACCCGGGCGACCCCAACGAGCCCGGCGACGACAGCGGCACCCCCGTCTTGGCCTAGGGCCTGTCCCGCGCCGGCGCGACGTCCCCCGCGGGACAGGCGCTAGTGTCGGTTGGCCCAGGCCGAGGCAGGGTCGAACCCCAGCCTCCGCAGCCCCGCGAAGACCTCGCCCTCGAGGGCCATGTAGAACAGCTGCGCTTGCTGCCGCTCGCTGAGGATCCCCAGGTTTGGCGAACCGCGGCGAATCGTGAGCGTGGTGTGCGCCAGCTCGTTCGCGCTGATCCCGCAGGACGTGCTGCGCTCGAGGGCCGCGAAGGCCGCCGGCAGGGTGACCCGCTCGAGCTGCTCGCGCTCGAAGTCGCGGATCCGTGGCAGCAGCCAGGCCAGGAGCTCCCAGCCAAAGGTCGCGTGCAGCTGCTCGTCTCGCAGGATCTGGCGACCCACCGCCTCGGCCACGGGGTCCGTGGCCACGATCACCACCGCTTCGAGCAGCGGGCGCGAGATCGTCTCGCCCAAGCAACAGGCGATCAGCACCGCGCGCGCGGCCCAGGCGTAGATCTCCTGCTGATCGCCCTCGAGGGGGGCCTCCTCCCAGGGCGCCTGGGGCGTCGGCCAGCCTTGGGGCCTGGGAGCACCAGGGGCGCAGGCCGCGGCCATGCGCGCGCAGAGCTCGGCGTGCCGGACCTCGTCGGTGATCAAGCGAGCCAGCGCGCCCTGCACCTCGAGGGGCGCGCGGGCGACACAGAGCGCGTGGGAGACCTGGCTGAACTGGTGCACCGAACCGTGCTCGGCGCGGGCGCGCTCGGCCCAGTGCTCGGACGCCTCCTGCAGCAGAGCAACCGGGTAGGCGCTGGGGTCGAAACTCGAGAGGTCCGGCCAGGGCTCGCGCCCAATCTGATTGCGGTGCATGGCTGAGAGGCTGCTGCTGCAGACCTCCCCCATGGCCTCGAGGCCGCGCTCAGTCGTCGGCGTCACTCGGCTTCGCCTCGGGGCGCGTGCCTGCCTCTGGCCGCTCCGGACTCAGCGTCTGGCGGTTGGTGTTCACCCGAATCAGTCACTCGGGGGGAAGGGCTCCTCCTGCGAGTCCTCCGGCAGCGGCATGGGCCGGTTGGTGTTCACCCGAATCAGTCGCTCGGGGCGCAAGGGCTCCTCCTGCAAGTCCACCGGCGGCGGCATGGGCCGGTTGGTGTTGACCCGGATCGGTCGCTCCGGCGCCACCGGAGACGGCTCCGGCAGGCTCCCGGTCAGCTCTCCGCCGACGGGGACGTCCATGCTCGGCACGTCCTCGTCTGGGGCATGTGGTTCCTCGTTCATTGCGTCCTCCGTCCCCACTGCGTGCTACGAATGCCCTGCCACCCTAACCCCTTGCCCTGAGTCGAGCCCGTGCCCGGGCGGACACAGTGAATCCGTTTCGGGTCTCACGCCGCCCAGGCTGGACGCCGCTCACGGCCCTGGCCCTTTACAATCGCGCCCCCGGAGGCGCCGATGTCGACACGCTTCGCTTTGCTCAGCCTCGCGACCCTCGTCGTCGCGACCGGCTGGGCCCAGGACGCACCTGCCAAACGCACCACCGAGACCAGCGTGTGGGAGGTCTACCGCCTCGACGCGCAGGGTGAGCTCGCCCCGATCGGGAGCGAGACCGTGGAGATCGTACGCACCGCCGACCGGCTCGAGATCGCCTCGACCACCGGCCTGAAGCTCGGCCCCCAGCCCTTGGACATGACCCAACGCCTGGTGGTCGACGCCGAAGGCACGTTCGTCCGCTACCGCCTCAGCTCGCAGACCCACACCCTCACCTGCGAGCGCACCGACGCGGGGATCACCCTCCGCGGCCAGGTCATGGGAGGCGAGCAGGAGCGCACCCTCGAGCCCAAAGGCCTGGTGATCTGCCTCGACAACCTCGCCTGGTCGCACTACGACGTGCTCGGCCTGCACGCGGCCAAGCGCGGCAAGCCCTTCGACTTCACCGCCCTCGTGCCCCAGGCGCTCTTGGGGATCCCCGCGCGCTTCACCCCCGGCGCGGAGACCGAGGTCAGCGACGGCGAGGCGACCCGCCGCGCGCGAGAGGGCAAGCTCACGGTCAGCGGGCTGCTCGTCGAGTTCGTCTACGACCAGGGCAACGGGCGCGCCTACGAGATCCGCGTCCCCAGCCAGCGGCTGCTCGCCCGCCGTGGGAGCTGGCGCCTGACGAGCGAGGAGGAGCCCGTCGCCGCCGTCGAGCTGCCCGCCGGCCTGCGCGAGCTCGAGCTGACCCTGCCCACCCCCGGCTACGACCCCGGGCTCCCGGCCAAGCTGACCGTGCCCGCGGGGGACGGCCCCTTCGTGGGGGCGCTCTTGCTCTCGGGGTCGGGGCCCAACGACCTCGACGAGACGATCGGGCCCAACAAGCCCCTGCGCGACGTGGCCTGGCAGCTCGCCGCCCACGGCGTCGCCAGCCTGAGGTTCACCAAGCGCACCCGCCACGTCCTCGACCGCATGAAGCGAGCCAACGGCGCGGAGCAGCAGGCGCTCTCGGAGCAGCTCGCTGGCATGGGGCTGGAGGAGGAGTACCTCGCCGACGCGCAGGCCGCGCTGGTGTTCCTCCGCGCCCGGCCCGAGGTCCGCGACGACGCGCTCGTGGTCGTGGGCCACAGCCAGGGCGCGCTGATGGCCCCCGAGATCGCCGCCGCCGGCGAGACCCAGGGCGTGGTGCTGCTGGCGGGTCCCGGGCGGACCCTGGACGTCGTGATCGAGGACCAGATCCTCTCCAAGCAGCTCCGCCTGGGGGTCTCGGAGGAGGAGGCGCGAGCCGCCACCGCCGAGGCCCTGCGCCCGCTGGAGGGCCTCGCCGAGCGCGACGCCCCCGAGGGCCGCTTCATGGGCGCCTCCCTCGCGTACTGGAAGGACGTGTTCACCCGCGACCCGGTCGCCGGCGTGCGCGGACTGGCGCAGCCGGTGTGCGTGGTGTGGGGCGAGCGCGACATTCAGGTCACGCGCCCAGACTTCGAGGCCCTCGAGCGGGTCTACACCGAGCGCCAGAACCCTCGCGACGGGTTGCTCCGCTACCCCACCCTGAACCACCTGTTCATGCCCTGCGACGAGGGCGCCGCCGGTGAGGAGTACGCGACCCCGGCCCGCGTCGACCCCCGGGTCGGCGAGCAGGTCGCGACCTGGATCCACGCGGCGACCAAGGGCGAGTAGGCATGATCCAGATCACGGCCTACTCTCCGACCGCCGGGCTGACCCGCTCCGACACCCTGGAGGGCGCCCGCGAGGCGCTGGCCCTCGAGGGCAGCGTGGTGTGGGTCCACTTCAACCGGCGCAGCGAGATCTCCGACGCGATCCTCGGCGAGCTGTTCGGCTTTCACCCCCTGGCGATCGAGGACGTCTACAAGGGCGGCCACCGGGCCAAGGTCGAAGACTACGACCGCTACGTCTACCTGATCGTGCACGCGCTGGCCGACGGGCCCCCGAACCCGGCCGACCCCGAGCTGCGCGAGCTGGACCTGTTCCTCGGCGCGAACTTCCTCGTCAGCCACAGCGACGGCGCCGCGCAGGCCTTCGAGGCGGTCTCCCGCGCCCTCTCCGACGACCCCACGCCGATCTCTCGCGGCCCCGCCTACCTCGGCCACGCGATCCTCGACCGGGTGATGGATCGCTTCCGGCCCTTCGGCGACGCCTACGCCGGCGTGCTCGAGGGCCTCGAAGACCAGGTGCTCGCCAAGCGCCGGAGCACCGGCGAGGAGGCGCTGGAGCGGATCCTCGAGCTGACCCGCGCCCTGGTCCGCTTGCGCCGGCTGGCGATCGCGCAGAAGCCGGTGCTGAACCGCCTGGCGAAGGCCGAGTTCGACGAGATCCCCAAGGACGCCAAGCCGTTCTTCCGCGACGTCGCCGAGCACTTCACCGAGTTCCACGACGACGTCGAGATCCACCTCGACGAGGCGCGCGCGCTGTTCGACGCCTTCCACTCGCTGAGCAGCTACCGCATGAACGAGGTCATGCGTCTGCTGACGGTGATCAGCACGATCGTGCTCCCGCTGACCTTCCTCACCGGCGTCTACGGAATGAACTTCCCCGACATGCCGGAGTTCAGGATCCCCTACAGCTACGAGGTCGCCTGGGCGCTGATGCTCGGCCTCGCCGCGGCGCAGGTGGTCTGGTTCCGCCGCCGCGGCTGGCTGTAGCGGTCGGGCCGCGAACCAATAGACAAACCGGCCCGGGATTGGGCCGGTTGAGAGAGCTGAGCCTTCAGCCCCTTGGGGGTGAGCCCGAGCGGCTTTGCCGCGAGGGCGAGGGGGTCTTGGAAAGACCCCCTGAAAACTAGGAGTCGGCGGTCTCGGTCTCGGGCTGCTTCTCGGGCGGGATCACGACGGTCTCGTTGCGCTTGATCAGCTGACGGACCGTCTTCCAGTTGGTGAACGCGGGGCGCTTGCCGAGGTTGGGCTTACGGCCGTGGCTGCCCTTCTTGTTCTTCCAGCGAGTGAGCTTGGCTTTCTTGCCCGGGCGACTTCCGCGAGGCATGGCTGCCCTCCTTGTTGCGAGCCGCAGAGGTTACCACGCCCGAATCGCGAGTCCAGGATCAATCCTCGGCTCATCTCGATTCTTCCGAGCCCCCAAGACCCTGCCCTGTCGCTCGTTACACCCGCCGGAGGAGCTCCGCCAGCTCGGTGCTGCGCGCCGAGAGCAGGTGCCGGCGCAGGGCGCGCTCTCGCGCGGCGCCGCTGAGCCGTTGGCGCTCCGTGGGGTCGGCCAGGAGCTGCTCGAGGGCCACCCCGAACTCCTCCAGGGGCGCCAGCCGGCCGGCGGGGGGGTCACCCAGCGCGTCGGCGCCGCCGCCGTGGGGGACGGACAGGACCGCGAGCCCCCACGCCAGGTAGCGCAGGACCTTGTAGGCGCACTTCCCCCGCGCCCAGGGGGTGTCGGGCAGGGGGTAGAGCCCGATCTGCGCCCCGGCGAGCACCCGGTCCTCGGCCTCCAGGCTCCAGGGGTGGAACCGGTGCGGGACCCCGGGCAGCGCCGGCGCCTCCTCGGCGAGCACGTCGAGCTCCCAGCCAGGGTGGCGCTGGTGCACGGCGCGGAGGGTCGGCGCCAGGGCCTCCAGGTAGGGCAGCGTCGCCGCGCTCCCGGTCCACACCAACCGCGGCGGCTCCGCGTCGGCGGACGCCGACGCCTGCGGGATCGCGACCCCCGGTCGGAGCACGGCCACGTGCTTCGCCCCCCGCGTCTTGGCGGCCCGGGCGAGGTACTCCGACCCGGCGAGCACGAAGTCGACCTGACTCACGGTGTGCGCGAAGCGCCGCCGGGCGCGGCTGTCGGCCTTCCCGTGGGGGCGAGTGTAGAGCGCGTCGTCGATGTCGTAGAGCAGCCGGCGCGACGCCCGCCGCAGCGCGGCGAAGGTCACCCGGTCGAAGAGCTTGCGGTGCAGGACCACCGCGTCGACGTCGCGCAGGCGCCCCCAGGTGCGCAGCCGCGCCGCGGCGCCGCGGGGGATCGTCCACACCGCGGCGTCGACGCCGCCGGCCGCGAGGGCCGGGAGGTGCTCGTGCACGCGCACCCGCGCGCTGGCCGAGTCGGGGTCGGCGGTGAGGAACACGACCCTCACGCGCCGACGTGCTCCATCAGCTCGCGGGCGACCTGGTCCCAGCCGCGGCAGAATCCCGCGGCCGCGGTCTGGGCCGCCGCCGCCTGGGCTGGGTCGCAGAGCCGGGTGCAGGCCTCGACCAGCGCGGCGTGGTCCTCGGCGCAGTCGACCACCGCCCCGCGCTCTGCGGTCACGAACTGCGCGGCGCCGTCGGCGCGGGTGGTGACCACCCCCAGCCCGCTGGCCAACGCCTCGAGCACCACCAGCGAGCAGGGGTCGTAGCGGCTGGGGTGCAGGAGGAAGCTCGCCCCGCGATACAGCGCGGGCATGTCGTCGACGAAGCCGAGCGTGTGCACCCGCTCCGCCAGCGCCGCGGGCGCGCTCACCTGCGCGCCGACCAGCGCCAGGTGCAGGCCCTCGACCTGCTGCAGGGCGGCGAAGGCGGCGTCGAGGCCCTTGAGCCGGGGCGAGGTCGCCGCAAACAGCGCCAGCGGCGCGCCCTCCGGCGCCCCGGTCCGCGCGGCGAGCGCGCGCTGCGCCTCGCGCCGCGCCTCGGCGGTCGGCGGCGCGAAGCGCTCGGGGTCGACCCCGTTGGGTAGCACGGCCGCCGGCTCGAGCTCGAGGACCTCGCGGGCGTCGGCGGCCACGCGCTCGGAGAGCGCCAGGTAGCGCGCGCTGCCCTCGCGGCAGGCGCGGGCCTGCTCGCGCTCGATCCCGCCGAAGGTCCACTCCACCGGGCGCAGCTGCCGCAGCCCCACGGCGACCGCGGCGTGGAAGGCGCTGCGGCCGGCGCGGCTCTGCGCGTCGCGAGCGCAGGCGTGGACCCCGCTGTGGGACCAGATCAGCTCGGCGTCGAGCAGCTTCCCGCAGGCGATCCGGGTCGCGCCCTCAGCCGCGGCGGCGAGGGCGTAGGCCAGGTGCCGGGCCCGGGTCGCGCGGGGCAGCGGCTTCATGGGCAGGGGCACGAGGGTCGGCCCCTCGAGCGCCGGCCCCGCGCGGTCGCTGGGCACGTGCAGCTCGACCTCGACCCCCAGCCGGTGCAGCGCCTTGGCGGTGGCGCGGATCGCGCGCTCGGCGCCCCCGCGTCGGGGGTCGCCGCTCTCCGCCAGCAGGGCGACCTTGGTCACGCCTCGACGACGCGCACCGGCATGCCGGGCTCCAAGGGACCCCCCTCGAGGACCTTGCCGTAGACGCCACCTCGGCACTCCGGCCGCAGCGCGTCGTGCAGGCCGAGGGCCATGTCGTCCATCAGCTGGCAGGGCTTGGTCTCGCCGACGACCTCGATCCGCACGCCCCCGACGAAGAGCTGCTTGCCGATGCTGGCGCCCAGGTCGACCCCCTCGACCAGGAGGTTCGCCCGCCGGACTCCCGGGTCGAGGGTCTGGCCGAGCTCGGCGCAGGCCGCCTCCCAGCCCTCGCGACCGAGGAGCGTGATCTGCCGCTTCCCGGCGCCGGCGTGGTCGCCGACCAGCCCCGTGCCCGCCTCGGCCTCGACGCGCTCGACGGACTTGACGGGGGTGCGGCTCGAGGGCCGCAGGTAGATCGCTCGCAGGCTGCCGGTGTCGCTCATGGGGGCAAGCCTACCAGCTCAACCCGCCGCGTCGTCCGGCGTCCAGGGCACCGGCAGCCGGCCCGGGACCGGCCCCCCGGAGAGCGCCGCCGCGGCCGCGCGCTGGAGGGCAGGGCCGTCGCCGTAGGCCAACAGCAGCTGCGCGTCGTCGGCGAGGGCCGCGCTCAGGGGTCCCGGACCGCAGAGCCCGACCACCCGCGCCCGGGGGAAGGCGCGCACCAACTGCTCCAGGGGAGCAGCCAGGCCTGGGCGCCCCTTCCAGGCGCGCACGCGGCAGCCGACGACGAGCAGCAGCTGGCTAGCCTCCCCTGCCAGCTGGCGCGCTCGCGCCAGCTCGCCGGCGTCGCTCTCGGGGCGCACGGGCGCCAGGATCAGTTGGCAGCCGGCGTCGCTGAGGCTGGCGAGCAGCTCGTGGGCGAACCCCGGAACGTCGTCGTCGTCGAGCACGAGCGCCGTGAGCGGGAGCTGGGTGTCCAGCGGGGTCACCGGCGCCAGCGGCGCGGTCAGCGCGGCCTCGGCGAGCTGCTGGACCTCGAGCCGGCTCGGCTCCGGCGGCTGCCTCAGCCGGGCGAGGGCGGCGTCGATCCGCCGCGCCGCCTCGTGGATCCGCGCGGCGCCGTCCTCCGCGGCGGCCCAGCGCTCGACCGCCGCCGCGGTCGCGTCGGGGTCCGAGGGGTAGAGCAGCACGTCGCAGCCGGCGGCGAGGGCGGCGCAGGCCGCCGCGCCTTCGTCGCCGTCGGGCCCCTGCACGCCGGCCATCATCAGCGCGTCGGTGACCACCAGCCCCTGGAACCCCAGCCGGTCGCGCAGCAGATCGCGCACGATCTCGGGGGCGCGGGTCCCGGGCCCCTCGACCCCCAGCGCGGGGTAGGCCACGTGGGCGGTCATCACGCTCGCGACGCCGGCGGCGACCGCGGCCTGGAACGGGGCCAGGTCCCGGGCTTCCAGCCGCGCGAGGTCGTGCCCGACCCGGGGCAGGGTCGCGTGGGAGTCGTCGACGGTCCCCCCGTGCCCGGGGAAGTGCTTGGCGCAGGCCAGCGCGCCGGCGCGCTGGATCCCGCGCAGGTAAGCCGCGCCCAGGCCGGCCACGAGGGCCGGCTCGGCGCCGAGGGCGCGAGCCCCGACGATCGGGTTTCGCGGCTCGTCGGCGAGGTCGAGCACCGGGCCGAAGATCCAATCGATCCCCGCGGCGCGGGCGTCGGACCCCAGCGCGTAGCCCGCCGCTTCGGCGAGGTCGAGGCGCGCCGTGGCCCCCAGCGCCATGGCCGGCGGCCAGTGACGCGCCCCGCTGACCTGCTGCCCGACGCCGCGCTCGACGTCTGCGGCGATCAGCAATCCGGCCGGCGCCAGCGCGCGCAGACCCGCCAGCCGCTCGGGCAGCTCGGGCAGGCTCCCGCCGAACAGGATCAGCCCGCCGTAGCCAGCGCGCACCTGCGCCTCCGCGTTGGCCCAGGCGGCGTCGAGGTCCTGGCCCTCGCGCAGGTCGAGGATCGGCATGATCAGGCGGCGGATCTGGGCAGCGAGCTCGCTCATGGGAGTCGAGTATAGGGAGGGTGGGGGACCTGCACCGCCCGGGTTGACGGGCGCCGCCGGCGCACCGACACTCGCGCCTTCAAGGAGAACCCATGCGACCGATCACCGTCTCGATCACCGGCGCCGCCGGCAACATTGGCTACGCACTGCTCCCCCGGATCGCTTCGGGCGCGGTGTTTGGGCCCGACCAGCCCGTGACCCTCAAGCTGCTCGAGATCGAGCCGGCGATGAAGGCCCTCGAGGGCACCGCGATGGAGCTCTACGACTGCGCGCCCCCGCTGCTGCACGACGTGGTGTGCACCAGCGACCCCGAGGAGGCCTTCGGCGACGCCGAGGCGGTGTTCCTCGTGGGCGCCATGCCTCGCGGCCCCGGCATGGAGCGCAGCGATCTGCTGCGCGCCAACGGCCCGATCTTCACCGGACAGGGCGCGGCGATCGCCAAGGCCGCGTCGCAGGACGTGCGCGTGGTGGTCGTGGGCAACCCGGCCAACACCAACTGCCTGATCGCGATCCACGCGGCCAAGAAGCATGGCATGGGGCCCGAGCACTTCACCGCCATGACCCGGCTCGACATGAACCGCGCCACCGCGCAGCTCGCGATCAAGGCCAAGACCCAGATCCGCGACGTCTCGCACATGATCATTTGGGGCAACCACAGCCCGACCATGGTCCCCGACGTGACCCACGCGCGGATCAACGGCATGCCCGCCGCCGGCGTGATCGGCGACGACGCCTGGTTGAAGGACGCGTTCAGCCCCACCGTCCGCACCCGGGGCAAGGCGATCATCGACGCCCGCGGCAAGAGCTCGGCCAAGTCGGCGGCCCACGCCGCGATCGAGCACATGCGCCAGCTGAAGGTCGGCACGGCCCCCGGCACCTGGACCAGCATTGCGGTCTACAGCACCGGCGCGCACTACGACGTCCCCGAGGGGATCGTCTACTCGGTCCCCGTGACCTGCCCTGGCGACGGCAGCTACCGCGTGGTCGAGGGCCTCTCCTGCTCGGACGAGGTCAAGGCCCTGATGAAGGCCAGCGCCGACGAGCTGGTCAGCGAGCGCGAGGCCGTTCAGGACCTGCTCGGCTAGCGCCGCGGGCGCTCGCCCTGAGCCCGATCCACCCTGAAGAGGCCCCCCAGCGGGGCCTCTTCTCCTTTGTACCGGGTTCCTGTGGGGGGACAATCCGATTTTCCGGGCGCCCGAGCCACCTAACCGTCTGCCCTGCTATTGCTTAGCGCTCATCCCGCTCCCGCTGCCCGGATTGACAGGTCCGTGGCCCACAACTACGGTGAAGGCACGCGCCAAGAAGGACTTCCGCGGGGCTGGCCCACCCCAGGAGGAAGACCCCCTGCGCGTGAGGCAGATATCCCGACGCGGGGACCGAGCGCTTCATGACGACGATGACATTGAGCCGCAACGAGATCGAGTACGGGCGGCTAGCCGTGAGCCGCGGGTACGCGACTCAATCCCAATTGCAGGAGTGCGCGCAATTGCGCGCCCAGGGTGCGCAGGAGCACCTCGCGCGCCTGCTCGTGAGCCGCGGCTACCTCAACGAGGGCGTCGCCCGCCAGATCTACGACGAGCTCTCCCAACGCTCGGGCTCGCACCGCCTGACCCGCAGCGACAGCCGCCCCGCGCTGCCCGCCTCCCCTCAAGGCTCGGGCTTCGGCCAGCCCGCTGGCTCTGGCTTCGGCGCCCCGCCCCCTGCCGGCTCGGGCTTCGGCCAGCCCGCTGGCTCCGGCTTCGGCGCCCCGCCCCCTGGCTCGGGCTTCGGCCAACCCGCTGGCTCCGGCTTCGGCGCCCCCCCCCCTGGCTCGGGCTTCGGCCAGCCCCAGGGCTCGGGCTTCGGCGCGCCCCCCCCTGGCTCGGGCTTTGGCCAACCCAACGGCTCGGGCTTCGGCCAGCCCACCGGCTCTGGCTTCGGCGCCGGGAGCGGGAGCGGCTCGCAGAAGCTGCCTCCCAACGTCGCCGCCGACGACCCGATCGCCCACGCCATGGGCACGCGAGTCAACGCCGACGGTTCGGTGGAGACGGTGTTCGGCCCCTACGACATCCTGGGCGAGATCGCGCGCGGCGGCATGGGTATCGTCTACCGCGCCCGCCAGCGCAGCCTGAAGCGCATCGTCGCGCTGAAGGTGCTCAAGGAGGGCGAGAACGCCTCCGAGCGCCAGGTGCGCCGCTTCCGCCGTGAGACCGAGGCGGCCGCCAAGCTGCAGCACCCGAACATCGTCGCCGTGCACGAGGTCGGCTGCCACGAGGGCTTCCACTACTTCACCATGGACCTGATCGAGGGCGACCCCCTCGACGCGATCGTGAAGCGCAAGGAGAAGCTCCCGATCGAGCGTGTGCTGCACATGATCGAAGAGGTCGGGCGCGCGATCCACTACGCCCACGGCAAGGGGATCATTCACCGCGACCTCAAGCCCGCCAACGTGCTGCTCGACACCGACGGGCACCCCAAGGTCACCGACTTCGGCCTCGCCAAGAACCTCGACCACAAGTCGCTCTTGACCCGCACCGGCACCGTGGTCGGCACGCCGTTCTACATGCCGCCCGAGCAGGCCCGCGGCGACGTGACCATCGACCAGCGCGCCGACGTCTACGCCCTGGGCGTGATCCTCTACGAGCTGCTCACGCTCAAGCTGCCCTTCCACGGCGAGACGACCATGGAGGTCTATCACAAGATCCTCGAAGACGAGCCGCTCCCTCCCCGCAAGCACGACAGCCGCATCGACCGCGACGTGAACACGATCGTGCTCAAGGCGATGGAGAAGGAGGTCCAGGCCCGCTACCCCAGCGCCCTCGAGCTGGCCGAGGACATTCAGCGCTACCTCAACGGCGACCCGATCAAGGCCCGCCCCCTGGGCCCCGTCGGGCGCATGGTCAAGAAGGCCAAGAAGAACAAGCCCCTCGTCGCCGTGATCGCGGGCACGGTCCTCGCCTGCATCGCGATCCTCTCGGTGGGCGTCTACATTCACAAGAAGCACCAGCACGAGGAGCTGGTCGCCCACCAGCACACCGAGACCAACGACTTCAAGGACGCGGTGCGCGCGGAGCTCGAAGCGGCGAGCAGCAGCCTCGACGCAGGGATCAACCGGCTCAACGACCGCGACTCCACCGGGGCTCAGGTCTCGCTGGGCGAAGCCCTCGCGAGCCTCGACAGCCTCGAGGGGCTGGTCGAGGAATACACCCGCTGGAACACCCTGGACATGAACCTCGCGACCCTCGAGGAGTTCAAGACGGAGATCGAGTCCGGCTACCGCAGCAGCTACCTGCACCAGGCGCGCGCCTACGCCGAGCAGGATCAGTTCGACGAAGCGCTGGCGAGCCTCTCCCGCGGCTTGGAGCGCGACCCCGAGGCCTCCGACCTCGAACTCGAGCGCGGTCGGGTGTTCCTCGCCAAGGGCGCCCTCGACGAGGCCGAGGCGACCTTCGCCAAGCAGCTCGAGGCGAACCCCAACGACATCGACGCGCGCCTCGAGCTGGGCGTCGTTCAGGATCGCCGCGGGCGCTCCGAGGAGGCGCTGAAGAGCTTCACCTCCGTCGTCAACTTCCTCGAGGCGCCCCTCGAGCGCCGGCAACAGGTCCGCGCGCATCTGTTGCGCGGTCAGACCCTGTTCGGCGTCGAGCGCTACGAGGAGGCCCTCGACGACTTCCATCGGGTGATCGAGCTCAAGGAGGACAGCTTCCTCGGCTACGTGTGGCGTGGGCGCGCGGAGCACATGCTGGGCAGCTACGAGGAGGCGCTGACCGACCTCCGCGAGGCGGTCGAGCTCGACCCCACCCTGCCCGAGGGCCACTACTACCAGGGGCTGCTGAACCTCGACACCCGCCGCTTCGAAGAGGCCGCCAAGAACTTCGAGACCGCCAGCAAGCGCGCCCGCGACTACCACGCCGCGACCCTCGGCGAGGGGCGCGCCCGTGAGCACGAGCTGAAGTACGACATCGCCGAGCGGCACTACGAGGCGGTGCTCAACACCACCCACCCCGCCGCCAAGGCCGTGCACGCCGAGACCTACGCGGCCCTCGGCGAGCTGCTGAGGTTCCGCGCCGACGAGGTCGAGTGCATGCTCGAAGAAGAGACGCGGTTCCGCCAGGACAGCGCCACGGCCGAGGGCGAGCTGGGCCCTCCGCCCTCCCTCGACGAGCTGAAGGCCACCACCGAGGAGATCCTCGCCGACCGCCGCGAGCGCGCCGAGCGCGCCTACTCCAGGGCCCTCGAGCTCGACGACACGCAGATCGTGGCCTGGGTTGGCCGCGGTCGCTTGCGCCTGGACCAGGGTGACCTCGACGGCGCCTACAAGGACCTGCGCAAGGCCGACGCGCTCTGCGAGGCCAAGCTCAGCGAGAGCCTCGACAGCCCGTCCCGCGACGAAGAGGACGACGACTGGAACAACAAGTGGGAGGAAGAAGAGGAGTGGGACAGCGAGGAGGTCGAGATCTCCTCGACGAACATCGCCACCGAGTCCCGCGCCTTGCTGGGGCTGATCGCCCTGCAGAAGAAGGAATACAACGAGGCCAAGCGCTGGTTCGAGAGCGCCCTCGAGGCCGACGAATACTCCGCCTTCGCGACCCTCGGCCTGGCGCGGGTCGCCCTCGCCCGCGGCAAGCGCAAGCTCGCTCACGAGCTGTTCGCCGAGGGCCGCGAGCTGGTCGCCGAGGGCAACGACCTCGCCTCCTACTACTACAAGCAAGGGCTCGAGCAGCGCGACAGCGCCGACCGCGCCAAGAAGCCTGAGTTCTATCGCACCGCGCGCCGCGCCTTCGCGCGCGCGGCGGCCATGAATCCCCTGGACGGGGTCGCGCAGCTGCAGCGAGCGCAGCTCTGCGCCGACTGGGGCTCCCTCGACGTGGCCCTCGACCTCTGCCGCGCGGCCGCCGCCCGCGATCCGTTGCTCAGCGACGCCTACGAGACCGAGGGCTTCCTCCTCGCTCGCGACCTGCCCGTGGCCGCCGACCCCAAGACCGGGCGACCGGTGCAGCTGCGCGACCCGACCGCGGCGCGCGCGGCCTTCGACCGGGCGATCGAGAGCGCGGACCCCGACTCCCTCCCGCGGCACGCCCTCTACGGCCGGGCGCTGGCCCACCTCGCCCTCGCCGCCGCCGCCGACGGTGACCGTGAGCTGCAAGAGAAGGCCTGCAAGGACCTGGAGGCCGCGGTCGAGGACATTCCCCAGGAGCTGAACGACGTCGACCCCGAGGACGTAAACCGCCTGCGCCTCTACCTCAGGGAGCTGGTGGAGGTCTCCCGCGAGATGCAGAAGGAGCAGGAGGCGATCGAGCGCCAGCAAGACCTGAAGCTGCTCGAGCAGAAGGCCCTCGCCGCCGCGAAGCAGGAGCTCGACCAGGGCGAAGCGAAGCGCAACCAGCTCAACTACACCGAGGCGATCGAGCACTTCGACCGCGCCATCGCCCTCGACCCCGAGAACGGCGACGCCTACTTCAACCGCGGCACCTGCTACCTGAAGATCGGCAACTTCGTCCCCGGGATCCTCGACCTCTCACGGGCGCTCGAGCTCAACCCGCGGATCGCGGACGAGGTCTACAACAAGGTCTACCAGATCACCTACGTGGTCGACCTCCACCGGGTGATCACCGAGCTGAACAAGATCGTCTCGGACCATCCCGACGAAGCGCACGTGATCTTCCTCCGCGGCTTCTTCTACGTCGCCAAGGCGGAGTTCAAGGAGTACGACGAGGACGACCTGCTGAAGGGGATCTCGGACTTCAACCACTGCTTGAGCCTCAACACGACCCACGTGACCGCGATGCTCTACCGCGGGTTCCTCCAGTTCAAGCGCGCCAACCCGGAGTACGAGAAGACCC
>Ga0070727_10002335_pt1 | contig 18449 bp, 11 predicted proteins | sample tdAd472_FD_66722 | JGI IMG/M metagenome (GOLD analysis project Ga0070727, IMG submission 66722) | Marine sediment microbial communities from the Atlantic coast under amendment with organic carbon and nitrate - tdAd47.2 | ecosystem: Environmental > Aquatic > Marine > Coastal > Sediment | place...
GACGGCGACCGTGACTGTTCCCATCCTCGGCGACCTCGTCGCTGAATCGGACGAGATCTTCACGCTGGATCTCAGTAATGCCGTTAATGCATCACTGATCGACAATCAGGGCGAAGGTCGCATCCTCGACAACGATCCGCTGCAGATCGATGTCTTCCTGCTGTTTGACGATACCGGCAGCTTTGCGTCGGCCTCGCCGACGCTGTCGGCAGCATTTCCTCAGCTGATTACCACTCTGCAGACCAACTTCCCAACGGCCGACTTCGGGTTCGGTGTCGGTCGATTCGAAGATTATCCCATCTCGTTCTCCACGGAAGACGTGCCTTATATCCTCAATCAGCCCATCATCTCTGACAGTGAACCGGGCTTTCTCACGGCCATCAACGGGGCGCTGAATCGCAGCTCCCCGGGATTCGGTGGTTCTGGTCCTGAGAGTGCGATCGAAGGGCTGTTCCAGGTCGCAACTGGTGCCGGGTTCGACGGCAACGGCGATGGTGACACGACGGACAATGGCCCCGCCGGTCCGACTACGACTCAGGTCAACACGGGAACAACAGGCGACGTCCCGGCCTATTCGACGTTTGTGCCCGACCCCGCAGGGCCAGTTCTGGCACCGACACACCCCGTGTCGATGGCCAACGACGGCGTCAGTTTTCGCCCGGGGTCTCAGAAGTTCGTGCTGCTCGCGACGGACGCTCCGTTCACCGTCGAGCCCGACAACATCGATCCCTATGTCGGTGTCAATGGCGTCTCGGTTCCTGCGTCGGCAATCAATAACGGCTCTGACCCAATGAGCCCCGGTGGCCGGGGAGCGACCGTGCAGGCAACGGTCGACGAACTGATTTCCCGAGGCATTAAGGTGATCGGCCTGGGTGATCCAGGATTCTTTGGGACGACGAACATTCCCCGAGGGCCGCTGGAGGCTCTGTCGACATTGACCGGTGCCATTAACACGACCGGTGCTCCGGTGGAAAACGGTATCACTCCGGGGCCATCGGCCGATGACATTCAGCCAGGCGATCCGCTGTTCTTCCAGATCAATCCGAACGACGCTCCAGGTCTGGCCAACTCAATTGCGACTGCAATCACCGCCGGTGCCAATCTGGCCGAACCACCTCCACCTCCGCCGCCGGCCACTCCGCCGATTCTGGGCAATGTCGACGACACGATTTATGGAGGCCCCGGTGACGACACGATTCGAGCGGCGAGTTCCAATGACCTCATCGTCGGAAACTCGGGCGATGACCTGATCGAAGCTGGCGGGGGCGACGACACCGTTTATGGCGGTTCGGGGCACGATACGATCAACGGGTCGATCGGCGACGACCGGCTGTACGGCCAGGGTGGCGACGACGTGCTCAATGGGGGCCTTGGCGACGACACGCTCGGCTGGGACGGCGAAGGTCAGGGACAGGACAGCCTGTTTGGCGACGATGGTTTCAACACGGTCGAAGTTCAGGGCGACAATACGGACAACTCGTTTGTCGTTTCGCAGAATCTTGAGGGCGACCTGACGGTGACCGATGGTCCGGCCGTCCTGACCGTCGATCGCAGCTTCCGCAGCATCATCGTCAGCGGTGGCGGCGGCGATGACACGATCACTGTTCTTGAGGTCAACCGCGCCGGCCTCGCCGCGATCTCTCTTGACGGCAACGGAGGCAACGACCTCGTCGACGCCTCGGCCGCGGTCGTCGGCAGTGTCAAACTCCGTCTGAACGGAGACGCCGGTGACGACTCCCTGATCGGCAGCAACTTCGATGACCGGATCGATGGCGGCACGGGCGACGACTCACTGGTCGGCAACGACGGCAACGACAGCATCCTCGGCGGAGACGGCTCGGACACCGTGGCCGCAGGCGGCGGTGACGACACGGTCAACGGCGGCGAGAACAACGACCTGGTGTCCGGCGGCGACGGCAACGACAGCATCTTCGGCGGCCTCGACAATGACACGCTGATGGGTGACGACGGCGACGATACGCTGCTCGGCCAGTTCGGCGATGACCTGCTGATCGGCGGCAGCCACGCCGACTCGCTCGAAGGCTCATCCGGCAGTGACACGCTGCACGGCGGCGGCGGGCACGACTTCCTCGACGGCGGACGGAACAACGATGTCATCCGCGGACAGGCCGGCGACGACACGCTGCTCGGCGATCATGGCGACGATCTGATCGATGGCGACAGCGGCAATGATGAAATTGTCGCGGGCGACGGAGACGACACCGTCATGGGCGGCGACGGCCACGATGGAATCTCCGGCGGCGACGGCAACGACATCCTGAAGGGCGAGCTTGGACAGGACACAATTGTCGGCGGCGACGGTGATGACATGATCGTCGGCGGCGGCAGCAGCGACATCCTGCTGGGCAACCAGGGCATCGACGATCTCAACGGAAACAGCGGCAACGACATTGGAGCGACGGGTGAAGGCGACGATCCAACACCGCGGCGCATTGAGCTGATCGACGAGACGTTCGTGCTGACGCCCGCGATGCTCGCCAACCTGGATGGCCTGTGATCTGCTGCGAGTCGGAATCGACTTGACCGTCGATTCGCTGGTTGTCGGTAGCCGCGTTCGCGCAGAACGCGGGACTCAGCAGTCGGCCCGCATTCTGCGCGAATGCGGCGTCGGGACAGAGCACTTCGCACTGCAACCTGTTTCTGATCGTCGATCACCGGTAGCATCGTTCGCGACGCTGTCGCTCAAGTGAGGGCGGCTGCCAATCGGTGGAACATGACCAGGAACGGGTATCAGTTCGATGCTGCAAATTCAGCAACAGGCCCTGCGTTTGTGCGACCGAGTTTCCCGGCGCGAGGCCGTGCGTATTGGCGGCCTTGGGGCACTCGGACTCTCGCTGCCTCAACTGCTCAACCAAAGAGACGCGAACGGCGCGACAGCAACAAGCTCGGTATCGCAGCCAGGCGTCGCGTTCGGCAAGGCGAAATCCGTGATCCTGTTCTGGCTGGCCGGAGGACCTCCGCAGCACGAGACGTGGGATCCAAAGCCGAACGCTCCCGAAAACATCCGTGGACCGTTCGGCCCCATCCCGACGCAGACGCCGGGACTCTTTATCAGCGAGTTGATGCCGCGCACCGCTCAACTGACTGATCGCATCGCTGTATTGCGGGGCGTTGTGTCGGGTGACAACTCGCACTCGTCGAGCGGCTATCAGATGCTGACCGGCGTTCCTCATGTGCCGCTGAGCCGGGAGAACGCGACGGCGAAGGCTCCGAATCTCTGGCCGTCACTCGGTGCGATCACGCGCACGCTGCGCCCAGATCGAGGCGGTCTGCCTGCAGCCATCTCGCTGCCGAAACACATCGCCAACGTCGGCGACATTGTGTGGCCGGGACAGGACGCCGGCATCCTCGGGCGGCAGTACGACCCGTGGCTGCTGACCTGCGACCCCAGCGACGAGAACTTTCAGATTCCCGACCTTGCCCTGCCGACAGAAGTCCCGGCCGGTCGAGTCGATCGCCGCCGCGACCTGCTCGGACAGCTCGACAGCGTCTCACGACACCTCGACCAGCAGAACACCGTCCAGAACTTTTCGCGACGTTTCGGCCAGGCGTTTGACCTGATCAGCGGCAGCAAGGCCCGCGAAGCATTTGCGATCTCGCAGGAGTCGGACGCGACGCGCGACCGCTATGGCCGCTCGAAGTTCGCACAGTCCGTCCTGCTGTCGAGGCGGCTGGTCGAAGCCGGCGTCTCGCTGGTGCAGGTCAACTGGCAACAGATTGAAGGCAAGGAGAACAACGGCTCGTGGGACGTTCACAAGGACTTCGCGCCGAGCTGCAAGGACTTCCTCTGCCCGATCATGGACCAGTCATTCTCGGCGCTGCTTGAGGATCTCGAAGAACGCGGAATGCTCGACGAAACACTGGTCGCGTGGGTCGGTGAGTTCGGCCACACACCGAAGATCAACGCGCGAGCCGGGCGTGACCACTGGGGCTCGTGCTTCTCGATCGCCCTGGCTGGCGGCGGCATTCGCGGCGGAGTCGTTCACGGAGCGAGCGACCAGCACGCGGCACATCCTGTCAGTGGCCGAATCGAACCGCGCGACATCGCCGCGACGATCTTTCACTGCATGGGCTACGAACCCGAAACGCAGATGGTCGACCAGTCCGGCCGCCCAATGCCGATTACGCGCGGGCATGTGATCAACGAGATCCTGTAGCCGACCTCGCTTGGCCGTGAAGCTCCCACTGTCCCGTTGCGAAACTCGCGCAGAGTTTCGGCAGCCAGCCTCGCACCATCAACGTTTTGCACATGCGGCCCGTCATCAACGTCTGCCTGATGCTCGCCTTCTTCCTGGCGATCCCGATCATCCCGTTCCTGCTGCTGGGTGAATCATTCGAGCAGGACGTGCAGGCCTGGCTGCAGCAGGAACGCGAACAGGCGGCCGGCGTCCTCGCGGCAGCCGTCGTCGGGAGCCTCGCCAGCGACATCTTCCTGCCGATCCCGTCAAGTTCCGTCGTCACGTACGCGGGCGGAGTCCTCGGTCTGTGGCCCGCGACACTGTGGTCGTGGCTGGGGCTGACGGTCGGTTCGAGCTGTGGCTTCGGTTTGTCCAAGCTGCTCGGCAAACCCTTCGCGCGCCGCTTCGCCGAATCTGCCGATCTCGAGAAAGTCGAAGCCGCCGCGTCGCGCTACGGCCCCGCCATCCTGTTGCTGAGTCGCCCCCTGCCCATCCTCGCCGAAGCCTGCGTTCTGCTCTTTGGCACGACGGCCATGACCTGGCGTCAGTTCCTGCTGCCGGTCATCGTCGCGAACCTTGGCATCGCGTTCGTCTACGCCGCCTGCGGAGCTGGCTTCGAGGACCAGAAAACCCTCCTGATCGCCACCGTCGCTTCCGGCACACTGCCCTTGCTGGTGGCCCTCCTCATCCGCAAACGCCTGCCAACGCTGTCACTCGAAGACGATGAGGCGTCAGCGGGTTGACGTTCGGCAGCGCCACGAAAAAGCACGAAAAGCCACAAGAAGTGAGCACGGCTTTTCAGTTCACTTTTTGTGTCGTTTCGTGCCTCTTTGTGGCCAACTCTCCAACGTGTCCTCTCGAATGACGATCCACATTCCGCCACGCTCAGTCGGCCTTCAGCAACGGTTTGAGCTGCGGGACGGAATTCGGGATTGCGGCGGCGACGAGAGCGGCCATCTCGCGAGCCCCTTTGCGGGAGAAATGGGTGCGGTCGCTCGTTGACGGACTGAAGTCGGCGCTGCCGGTGTCGCCGAGTTCCTTGTACACGCGGAGACTCGCGGAGTGCAGATCGATGACCGGCGTCTTCGTTTCATTCCCGACGGCGAACATCGCATCCGCCCACGGCTGCAGTGTCGTTACCGGCTTCCCGTCACGAAACGTGCGGCGGGCGACGGGTGTGACAAGGACCGGAGTCGCACCGATCTTGCGCGCGCCACGGATGTAAAGCCGCAGGTTGTCGCGAAAGTCGCCTTCCGGATCGGTCGTGCGATCGCCCTTGCCCGGTTGGTCGTTATGGCCAAACTGAATAAAGACGTAATCGGGTTTCGTATCGAGCACCGGCTGCCAGCGTTTCTCGCGCAGAAAGCTTTTCGAGCTGCGACCGGACAGTGCGAAGTTCTGAACCTCGACCCGGTCGGTGAAGAACTCGCCGAAGACCTGTCCCCAGCCGGTCAGGTCAGGGCGATCCTTCGGCGGGTTTGCGTAGGAAGCGACGGTCGAGTCGCCGATCAAGGCGATGCGGACTCGGTCGTTTGCATCCGCGCCCTGCGCTGAAAGGACTGTATCGAAGCCAGTCAACACGGCCAGCGACAATAGAAACAGACGCAACATTCCAAGTCCTTTGATTGATTTCATGGCGGATGTTCCTGACGAACTATCGGGGCGAGGTGCGAACGCCGGCTCGAAAGCACGTACGCGTTCACGGGCTGCCGGCGTATCGGCTGCTCGTGGCGACGGTGTGTCGCGGAGGTGAGAAGGCTACGCTGTCGCCGGGAGCAGAATTGGGGTGGTTTGCCGTGCAGCCAGTCTTTTACTGACTCGGACAGGAACTCAGAAATCGATCGGCCCTGCTGGCGGCACGTCGCGATCACCGTCCCGATGCGTTCCAGCCAGCGGCGACCCCATTCGCTGCGGGTCCCCTGGGTCACCTTCCGGTCGAGCATGACAAACCGGACCGTCTGCTCGGCGACATTGTTAGTCGGATCGATTCCCGGATTGGTAATATACCGCAGGTAACTCTCACCGTGCTGCCGGAACCGGCTGGCCAGGCTCTCCCCTTCGCAGGTCTGAGGAACGCGCGTAATCGCTTCTCCCATGACCAGATTGTCGGCGTCTTCCAGCAGCGACGCGAAGTTCTCAGGCGAGTCATCTGCACGCCGATGGATCAGGGGAAAACTCTCTCGCACCGCCTTGAGGATACGTTTCCCATAACGCCGGTTGTGTTTCTCCGGGTGCTCCGCCAGAAACTGCAGGTCGCGGCTCAGGTGTGCCAGGCAGAACTGCAGGGTATTATCAACTACACACATATACTCAACTACATGCACTGAAATAGTGACACCCGATGACGCCCTCGAATTCCTCGCCCAGAACTTCTACTAACATCTTTGAGCCACGGGACTCGTCGATCCGGAACAGGCTGAGCAGAGCCGAGCGGAACACCCACGTCCACAGCCGCCGCCCCTTCTCTTTGTGTCCGGTTTCGTCGATGTTGAGGATCCGCTGAACCCGCAGGCTCTGCTTCAGTTTCTCATACGTCCGCTTCAGGATCCCGCTGACCTTGTGGCAGACTTTCGCCTGGAAGCCCGTGCTACGGCAGGAATGTGCTTAGGCACGGGGCCATCACTGCGTCAATCAAATCGGGAAGTCATTTCCGACGCGTTCCTTACAATTGGCTTGTGGAGCGGGCGACTCCAACGGGGGCAGGTGGAACGTGACGGAGCAGAACGACCAGTTTGTAGATCGTCCTCAGGCGAGTGCCGTCAGGCTGGCGTTTGTCGGCGTCTTCCTGCCTCTGTGCTGGCTGGGAATGATGGTCGTTCATGAGGGCGGACACGTTGTCGGTGCGATGCTGACTGGCGGGCGAGTGGTCAAGGTTGTTCTGCATCCGCTGGCGATCTCCCGGACCGACGTTCGGCCGAATCCGCATCCGAACGTCGTTGCGTGGTGCGGGCCGATTGCTGGCGTTGTCGTGCCAATTGGACTCTGGCAGGCGACGGTTCGCCTCAGGCGACGCTCAGCTTATCTGCTGCGTTTCTTCGCCGGATTCTGTCTGGTGGCGAATGGCCTGTATCTGGGAGTCGGGGCCTTTGATCGAGTCGGCGATGCTGGCGACCTGCTGCGATCGGGGGCTGATCTGTGGCAGCTGTGGGCATTCGGATGCGTCAGTGTGGTTGCCGGGTTTCTGTGCTGGAACGGCCAGGCCGGTCAATTCGGATTCGGTCCGCAAGCTCACGACGTTGACCCGCGCGACATGGCTGGTGTGACTGTGGCGCTCGCCATGCTGCTGGCCGCCGAGGTGCTGCTGATGTGAGACAATGTTGTGACAGAACAAACATCTGCTGCTGGCAAGTGAGCGGCTTTCGGCTGATCGACGCGTCGAATTCTGTCTGGTAGGCTTCCCGCTCTTTTCCTCATGTCCGGATTTCGGGCTGGTCATTTTCTGCTGTTCTGGAACCAAAATCCGATGGCCGATCCTCAGAAAGTTTTCAAGGTTGAACGGACTGGCGGCGCTTTGATTGTGCTGCCGCAGGGCCCGGCGCTGCACTTTCAACACAATGAAGTGCATGTGGAATCGAGCGCTCTGTACCGCTGCCTTGATGATCGTGCGATTGCCCATGTCATCGTCGATCTCAGCGACGTCGACTATGTCGATTCGGTCATCATCAGTTCGATTCTGCGCTGCCTGACGAAGGTCAAGCAGAAACGCGGCAAGTCAGTCTTCTGCTGCGCTTCGGAGAACATGCAGGAGCTTCTGAAGTGCATCAAACTTGGCAAGCTGTGGCCGTCGTTCGAGACGCGCAACGAAGCACTGACGTTTGTGGCGAGCTGAAGGACAGGTTCATAACAGCGTTGCCAGTGGTCTTTAACGGGATGCCGCGCGCTGGTCTGCCGTTACTGTCAGATTCGTGAAGGGATGGAGCCTTGGCGGTTTATCTGTTTGATATCGACGGCACGCTGCTGAACAGTGGCGGAGCCGGACAGGCAGCAATGGAAGTCGGGCTCGCCCGAGCGTTCGGAATTACGGCTCCGACGGAAGGCATCTCGGTCGCCGGTCGAACGGACTTCGCGATCATTGCCGACCTGCTGGAGTATCACGGTGTCGAGCCGACGGTCGAGAACCGTCGTCGCATCATCGACGAGTACCTCGCCCACCTGCCGATCGAACTGGCACAGCGCGAAGGACTGATTCTGCCCGGCGTCGTCGAACTGCTTGAGCAACTCAAGACGGTCACCCAGTCGCACCTTGGACTGCTGACCGGCAACCTGCGACGCGGTGCCGAGCTGAAGCTGACTCACTTCGAGCTGATGCAGCATTTCGAGGGCGGCGGTTTCGGCGACGATCACAGTCATCGTGACGATGTTGCCCGTGCCGCGCTGGCCGACGTCCAGGGAATCCGTCCGACTGCCCGCTCGGAAACCATCTGGGTCATCGGCGACACGCCAGCCGATGTGCAGTGCGGCCGGGCAATCGGTGCAACGGTTCTTGCAGTCGCGACCGGGCTGTATTCGACCGAGCAACTGGCCGAGACCGAGCCGGACTACCTTGTCGACAACTTCTCGGAGGTCGACCGGATCCTTGAGTTGCTGGCTTGACGTGGGGCCAACGATGGCCGAGCGTTCGGCGGTCGGGCTGCCCGAATCATCACCTGTTGAAGGAGTACTGTGATGTCGCCGCGAGGTGCCCGCTGGGCATGGGGAGTGTTGCTGGGAAGTTGTGCCGTTGCCGTTCTGCTGACCGTGCTGCAGCGCGGGCGGGCTCAGGAAGCGACATCAAAGCCGGTCGAAGAGCTGCTGCCGCGCGACACCGTGCTGCTGATCCGCTACGACGGCAGTGAGCGACACGCGGAGAGCTATGAGCAGACGGCCGCGTACGAAGCGCTGTACGAATCCGGCCTCATGCCCCTGATCGCAAAGACCTTCAGCCAGATGGCGGCGTCCGCCGGCAACAAAGATCAGGCTCAGGAACTGCTGACGAGCCTCATCGACGCCGTCGCGAAGCAGGGCGTGTCGGTTTCCGTCACGCTGCCGCCGCCGGCTCCCGGCGGGCCGCCAATCCCACTTCCGCAGGCGCTGATCATCGTGCCCGACAGCGGCCGACATGCCGAGACCGTTGCCGGCATGGCGAGCGGCGGACCTCGTCTGCAGATCGAGAAACGAGACGTCGCGGACCGGACAGTCTGGACGACGCTGCTGCCGGACACGCCCGGCGTCGAAGTGGCACTGTGGAACGAAGGCGGGCATCTGGCGATTTCCGCCGGCATCGGGGCTCTGCAGAATCACCTGGCCGTCGCGTCGGGAGATGCACCGAACCTCGTCGGCAGTCCGCTGTGGAAGGAGTTCGGTCCGGACAACGCGGACTATGACCAGACCACGCTGTTCTGGTTCGACATTGGTCGAGTTCGCGACACGTTTGCCCCCATGCCGCTGCCGGTTCCCGTGCCGGGCCCCGACGGCGGGCCAATGACCATCGCCGACGCCGCCAGGTCGCTGGGACTCGACAATCTTGGCGCGATCGTCTGTGAGAGCGGGTATCGCGACCGTGCTCTGTGGACGGAGACGATGGTCCAGATTGACGGTGAGCGCCGCGGCCTGCTCGCGCTGATGGATCATGAAAAGATGACGCTCGACGACCTGCCGCCGCTGCCCGCAGACACGACAGCCTTTGCAGCGACGAGTTTCAGTCTTTCCAAATTCTACGACGATCTGCTGGCAGCAATTCGCGAAGGTCTGAAGTCCGCGCCGCCGGAAGTTCAGCAACAGTTTGAGCAGCAGGTTGGGTCGCTGCCGCTGATGCTCGGCTTTGATCCGCAGGCCGACCTGTTCGACACGCTGGGCAACGTGATTGCTCCGTTCGTCGAGCCAGGCCAGAACTTTCTATGGTTCGGCGGCTGCGGAGTCGCCGTCGAAGTCAAGGATGCCGTGAAGCTGCGGCGGACTCTCGATCAGATTCTGGCAATGGCGGAAGCCATGTCGGGCGGCGACTTCAAGACGATTCGTACTGCGAAACACGGTCGCGAGATAATCACGTTTCATATGGAAGACGTGGAAGCCGGCGGGCTTGTTGTTGACGACGACTGGCTCGTGCTGGGGCTCGTCCCCCAGACGGTTGAATCGTTCCTGCTGCGAATTGATGGCAAGCTGCCGCGCTGGACCGTGTCGCGAGAGGTCGCAGCTGCTCTGGAGAAGATGCCGCGGGAGTTCACATCGATCGCCGTCTCGAATCCGCGAGCGACTTACCGAGCGCTGCTGGCGTACGCCCCGTTGCTGGCAATCGGGGCTCAGCAGGCGATCAATGAATCGCGAATGTTTCCGCCGGGAACCGATCTGCCGCTGAAGCTGGCCGACATTCCGCCGACCGAAGTCATCGTGCAGCCGCTGTTTCCCAACGTGATCATCGGCACGTCAAACGGCAACGGTTTTCAGTGGTACAGCCGCTCGTCGATGCCATCGATTCCGTTTGTCGGAGGTGCGGGCGGAGTGGCCACGCTCGGAGTCGCCACAGCGCTGCTGCTGCCCGCCGTCCAGCAGGCACGAACAGCCGCGCGACGCAGCCAGTCGAAGAACCACCTCAAAATGCTGGGCCTTGCGTTGCACAACTATCACGCGGTCCATCGCGCATTTCCGGCAGGAACGATTGAGGAATCGGCTGACGCTCCCGATGAACGGCTCAGCTGGCTCGTTTCTGTTCTGCCGTTTCTTGAAGAGACTGCTTTGTATGAAAGCATTGACAAAGAGTCGGCCTGGAACAGCGTGAGCAATCGCCGGGCAACCGGCACCGTGATTCCGGGTTTTCTGAATCCTGGGGACGCAGATCAGGGGCAGTCGCAGACGCACTACATCGGAATGGCCGGACTCGGCAAAGGAGCTGAAGACCTGCCGGTTACGTCTCCTCGAGCTGGCGTCTTTGGGACAAACCGGCGAACCAGAATTCGCGACATCCGGGACGGAACCGTGAACACGATCGCGGTCACCGAGGGCAGTGGCGAGCACGGCCCCTGGGCTCAAGGGGGGAAGGCCACAATCCGGCCGCTGACACAGAAGCCGTACATCAACGGGCCGGACGGCATTGGTGGGCCGTTCCGCGGAGGCGTCCAGGTTCTCATGATGGACGGCTCTGTCCGATTCGTTTCAGAGAACATTGACCCGCAGGTCTTCGAGGCGCTCATGACGATCAACGGCGGCGAGCGCATTCCGGCATTCTGAATCGCTCGTCAGGCATTTCCGCTCGATCGACTGCAAACAGCAGGTGGCTCACTTGAGCTGCCTGCTGTTTTTTTTCTGGGATCATTCGTGTCGCGATGCACGATGCACGATGCAGCGGGGCACGATGCAGCGGGGCGGGCAGGTTTGGCTGACCCGAACAGGCGGAGCGGCAGGATCAGTTTTCGCGCCCGGCACAGCTCTCTCGCTCTGCACAGGTTGTTCCTCCCGCAGAGCTTGCTCCTTCTGCACGACGATCGCGTGCGAGGCAGAAACCGGCGTTCGAGCCAGTCGCTGCTTGGGAGCGGCTTTGCACGCGGGTAAGATCGGCTGCTTCGTTTTCACGAAGAAACCCACCGAGAGATTCTCAATCGGCTCCTGCCGGAGACATCCCCATGCCAAGCTCGCTGAACCGTTCACTCTGTTTCCACACCGCGTGTCTCGCGGTCGTCGTTGCTGTTTCATTTCTGGCGCCGGCAAATCACGCTGTCGCTGCCGAGTCGGCATCTCAGATCTACGGACAGGCTGTGACCGCCTGGCAGGACGGAGATTATCAAACGACCGACCGTCTGCTGAGCGGCCTGATCGCTGACGAAACCAACGATCCGCGCGTCTATTACTTTCGCGGTCTGTCGCGGTACGCGGCGGGAAATGAAGATGCGGCCGCGATTGATTTCGAGGCCGGAGCGCAGCTGGAATTGAGCGGCTCGTCAGGCGTCAACATTCCGAAATCCCTCGAGCCCGTGCAGGGGCCGGCGCGGCGCCTGCTGGAGAAATATCGTCGAGAAGCACGCCGTGATGCCGATCTGCAGGCCGGTTTTTATCGGAGTGATCGAGCGAAGCAGCAGCTTTACTCTGCGGCAAGGTCGGCGTATTTCCGCGACGACTTTGCCACAACGGTCGAGCTGCTGGACCGGGTGATTGAAGACGAAACCCGGGATCCTCGCGCTTACTACTTCCGCGGTCTGGCACTGCGGGAACTTGACCGGTCCGAAGACGCTCAGACGGACTTTGCACGAGCCGTCTCGCTGGAGACTGCGCCGGGCAATCAGATCGACGTCGACCGTGCTCTGGAACGAGTCCAGGGGCCGGCCCGCCGTGCTCTCGAAGAACAGCGTGGCGTCGTCATGCTCGCCCTGCGGCAGAAGGAACTCGAAAAACGCCGCGCGATGATCGCTTCAATTCTTGAACGACGGACCAACGCCGGTCCGGGAAGCGGCACGGGTGCGACAGCCGAATCGGCACTCAACGCCCCGCCGTCCGCGCCCGCCGTGGCCAGCACGACACCGGCTGCGCAACCTGCGACGACAACGCCAGCAGCGTCCGCGCCCGCCGCTCAGAGCCCGATCGCCATCAGCACGGCATGGCTCGACCCGGAAACCGAAGTCGTCATCAACGTCCGCGTTGCCGACATCTGGAACTCGCCACTCGTCCGCCAGTTCCATGACAACGAGGACCTGAAGAACTCCATCGCTGAGATGCAGGCCGCCACCGGCCTGACTCCAGCCAGCATCAATTCCGTGACCGTCGGACTCACTGGTGTGAACGAACTGGCCGCCGCAGCCGGACCGGCTGCCGTCGCCGGACCGGCTGCACTCATGGCAGGCCAGCAGACCGCGTCCCAGGCTCGGGAAAAAGCGGTCATCGTTGTCCGCACGCGATACCCGTTCGACACGGCTCCAATCGACAGCCAGACCGAACTGTTCGAGAAGTCGTCGTACAACGGCAAGTCCTACTACCGATCTCTCGATCCGGAGCAGGGGCCGTGCATTTACCTCGCCGATCTGAACACGCTGGTCATGGCAGACGAACTTCCGTTGCAGCAGGCGATGGATCGCGGTGGCGAGGCTGCTCCGCGTCCGGAGTTTTCGTTCGTCGATCCCGCCAAACAAGTGGCGATCGTGTTTGCTCCAGCCGATCCGTTCGCGCTGACAGACGGCATTCCCGATGACGGCGGCAGCGGCTCTCCGGGAATCGATGCCCTGGCTGCTGCGGTCAAAGGTCAGACTCTGGCCGCCGGACTTGGCATTGGCCTGACGACCAACCTGGAGATCGAAGCCGCCGTTCTGGGCATTGATGACACGGCGGCCAGCAAGATGAATGTTGCGTTCGAAGACGTTCTCGACGAACTCAAAGGCATGTGGGATCTGAGCAAGGCACTGGCCCCCGAACCCATTGTCCCGCTGGTCGACAGTCTGCTGCGGTCCACCCGTGGCGAGACGCGCGGCGAGGTCTTCGCCGTCAGCACGAGCATCAGCCAGGGACAGATCGAGAATCTGGTCGCCGACCTTCAGGAAATGCTGCCCGGCCTGATGATGGGTGCTCTGATGGGGGGCGGACCGGGCGGTGGCCTGCCCGGAGGAACCGTTCCGCCGGGAGCGTTCCCGCCAGGAGGTCAGCCAGCCGCTACGCCACCGCCGCAGGCCGATCGAACAGCAGCCGGTCTGCAGGTGACGGCAGCCGCTCATGTGGGACAGTTTCCTGAGTTCATCGACGGTAAGCAGATCAAGCCGATCGAACTGAATCTCGACATCGTCGGCGAGGACGCTGCTAAGGCGTCCGGTTACGGGTTTGTCGAATTGCAGACCGCCACCGACAACAACGGCAATGCTCTGGCGCTGGCGGGCAACGGACTGTCGTTTGGAGCGGACGTTGCCGAGATCGACCATGACGACTTCTTTGTCGAACATCCCGAAAATGGATGCCGGGCAACCATTCGCCTGCTCCCGCCTGCGGACGCTCCCGCCGCCATCGCATCAGCTCAGGGCAAGCTGAAACTGTTTGTCACCGAAGAGAGTTCCGACGTCGTGATCGACAATGTTAAGTCACTGCTCGGCCAGACGATCAACAACCCGGTGCTGGCCGCGGCGGGGTTCGAGTTGAAGATTTCCGAGGTCACTGAAGACGGCAACACGGTCTGGAAGATCGAATGGGCCAACCCGCCTGGCGACATCAACAAAGCCCAGCAGATGATCAGCGGCGTCGGCCAGGGCATTGGCGCGCCGGAACTCGTTGACGCGGACGGCAACTCGGTCGCCGGTTTCAACTACTCGACGTTTGGCTTTGGAAATCAGGTCTCCGTCGAATGGTCTGCGGCTGTCGATCCCGACAACCCATTCCCTGACGACGTGCGTCTGCAGATCAAGGTGAATTCCAAAGTCACCATTGTCGACGTTCCCTTCAACGTCCAGAACGTCGCGGTGTCGACCGAAGAATGACCTCGCCTGAACGTCGAGCCGACGATGGAATGCCGCGGTCTGAACGCCCGCGAGAGTGGTGTCCGCTCCGACGGCCATTCCGAGAACTCCACTGGCTGCTGCGCTGCAAGTCTCCCGTGAATTACGGGCCTGCGTTTGAGAATCTCGTCCAGCGTCCTGAAGGTTGCCGAATTCCGGCCATCTCTTCATAACGACTGGCCTTGAGCACCAACGCATCCCAGCACGATTCGAACTTATGACGCGCGACCAGAAACTCTGCTCGGCGGATGACGCCGTGGCTTTGATCAAGGACGGGGCGACGGTTGCCGTCAGTGGGTTCGTTGGAGCCGCTCACCCGGAGGCTTTGACGGCGGCGATCGAGCGGCGGTTTCTGGTTGGCGGCCAGCCTCGGGGACTGTGCCTGGTTTACGGAGCTGGCCAGGGCGACGGGAAGACTCGCGGGCTCAACCATCTGGCGTACGAGGATCTCCTGCGGCGGGTTGTCGGCGGACACTGGGGGTTGTGTCCGGGGCTCGGACGGCTGGCACTCGACGGGAAAATCGAAGCGTACAACTTTCCTCAGGGAGTGATCTGCCAGTTGCTGCGCGACATCGCTGCTGGCCGGCCTGGCTGCCTGACGCACGTCGGACTCGGAACGTTTATCGATCCGGTCAACGACGGCGGGCGACTCAATGACCGAACGCCAGCCGGCGCCGTCGAGCGGGTGGAACTCGACGGCCGCACCTGGCTGCTCTTCAGATCGTTTCCGATCCACGTCGGGCTGATTCGAGCGACCGCCGCCGACCCGCGCGGCAACCTGGTCATGGATAACGAAGCCGTCGTTGGTGAGGTCCTGCCGATCGCTCAGGCGGCGAAGAATCACGGTGGCCTGGTGATCGCTCAGGTGCGTGAACTGCGTGACGAGCCCGCGCCGCCGCATCTCGTCCGAGTGCCGGGGACGCTCGTTGACCGGATCGTTGTCGCAGCAGACGGCGAGCACGATCAGACGTTTGGCGAAGCGTTCAACGCGGCGTACTGCTCGGCAAACGGTGACATGGCGGGCGGGATTCTCACCGAGCCGCTGCCGTTTGGCGTGCGGCGAATCATTGGCTCGCGAGCCTGCGACGAACTGCAGCCTGGAAACGTCGTCAATCTGGGAATCGGCATTCCCGAAGCCATCGCGCGGATCGCTGCCGAGCGCGGGCTGCTGAAGTCCGTGACGCTGACCGTCGAGTCAGGTCCAATCGGCGGGATGCCGGCGGGCGGATTGAGTTTCGGGGCGGCGGTGCATCCGGACGCGATCGTCGATCAGCCCTCGCAGTTCGACTGGTACGACGGCGGCGGGCTGGACTTTGCGGCGCTGGGAGCGGCTCAGGTCGACGTGCAGGGCAACGTCAACGTCTCGAAGTTCGGCAGCCGACTGGCTGGAGTCGGCGGGTTTGTAAACATCACGCAGAACGCCCGGCGGCTCGTGTTCTGCACCCCACTCACCGCCGACGGCCTCGACGTCGCCTGGCAGAACGGCCGTCTGCAGATCGTGAGCGAAGGCCGCATCCCGAAATTCGTCGACCGTGTCGAGCACCTCTCATTCAGCGCCGACCAGGCCCGCCAACGCGGCCAGCACGTCCTCTACATCACCGAACGAGCCGTCTTCGAACTCGCCCCCGAAGGCGGCCTGCGCCTGATCGAAACCGCCCCCGGCATCGCTCCGGAAGAGTCCATCCTCCCCCACATGTCCTTCCGCCCGAAGATCGGCCCGTTGCGAGAGATGGCAACCAGCCATTTCAGCCAATCGTAGAAACCATGGATGTCACCGCAGGTCGCCCCAGTTCAGTGGGTTGAAACGCGACCTGCGGTGCCATCCATTCTTTCTCTGGGATGTCGCAGCCGAAGTGCCCGCAACTCGTTGTTTTATTGAGGGTTACGAAGAGCAGCGGGCACTTCGCCAGCGGTGACATCCATATCAGGGTGAGTGGAGCGGACGCAGGCCGAAGAGGGTGCGTTACGCGGGCAGTTTTCGAGAATTGGCAGACGTTCTTTTGCCCGACAGCCGTCCGCGCAACGCACCGCTCCCATCAATCGAGCCCGCTCCACGCACCCTACAGGACTGCTGGCTTGACAGCAGTGTGCCGCATCGGCCCAAGTACTGCCGGACAAGCTGGCAGTGGTATCCCGGCGCCGGAGACGTGCATCAGATCAACAGCGTTCGGATCGATTTCGATGAATCTGTCACGACAACGGAAAATTGGTGACACGTCCATGGTTCGAGTTCGTTAAGCAGGTAGAGAATGGAGCAATCGTCTCCACTTCAAATGATTGCGAGTCTTTTCAGGAGGACCTAAATGACAGCGCGTGGCACATGGGTAATTTTGACGGTCGGTGAATCTGAACTGGAACTCGGACCAGAAACGAGCCACAGCGAAGGCTGGGTGGTAACAAGAGATGGTCAGAACTTTGCAGTTCTCAATGGGCGGATGGTGGTGGCGGGGGCGAACTCAGGGCGTTCAAAGTATCCGCGTTGCGATCTGAGGTCGAAGGAAGAAATGCTGTTGGATATCGAGAAGCTCGCCGGAAAGGTGACGATTACAGCTGAAACTCGAACAGCAATTCTGTCGTGGATAAACCGATAATCGCTGTGTCGAATCGTATCGGAGTTGTAGAAGTCTCCCGGGGGCCACTGCTGGCATACCAGCAGTGTGTCGCTTCGGATGCGAGTACTGCCGGACATGCCAGCAGTGGCATCCGACGCCGGGGACTGGCTCAGATCAGCCAACGTCGGGGAGAGTTCCAATCAGACGCTGGATGCGGTCCAGCGGGTAGAGGCACCAGGGGAACTCTCGGCTGGTGAGGATTTGGTTGGCGGTGAGTTGGTCTCGGGTTGCTGCGAGTTCGTCGCGGGTCAGGGCGCGGCGCTGGGTGGTGTGGTCGGCGAGCTGGCGGTTGATCTCGGGAATGCGGCGGTAGCGGTGCAGGCCGGGAACGGTGGCGGCGTGTTGTTCGGTGATGAGCTGTTGCTTTTCGGCGATCAACGGCGCGGCGGTCTGGTTGTTGGCGGGGATGTAGCGTTGGGGGTTGTGTTCGAGTTCGCGGAGTAGCTGGCGGAGGCGGCCTTCTTCGTCTCGGGTCACCGGGAAGGGTTCGGCGAACGGCAGGTACGCGGTCGCGGAGAGGGTCAGGAAGCCGGGTGGGTCGACGCCGAAGAAGCGGGACAGGATGCGATCGGTCATCTCGTCGTACTTCGCGCCGCCGATGCCGTGAATGAACAGGTCGCCGAGGATCAGTCGCGAGTAGATCGTTGTTGCGAGGGCTCGCGGACGGACGCGGTAGCCACGCTCGGCCAGCAGCGTCAGGACGTGCCGGGTGCTTGCCGGGTCGTCGGCCATTGATGGCGAGAGACCGGCGACGGCGGCGGATTCGTCGGGCGCGGTTGCAAGGAGCACTTCGGGCGAACCCGGTCGGACGAAGGCTCGCTGACGGACGGTGTCGCCGCTCTTCCAGATCCAGAACGGAGCTTCGATCCAGCCGTTCTGCTCGGACAGTTCGGGGACCGGGTGCGTGTGGCTGCGGACGCGGTTAACGCGTCGGAACTCGGCCAGCACGGCGTTGTGGACTTCGCGAAACTCAGCGGCGCGACCGAGCATCTCGGCGATAAACGCTCCGAACGACGGCTGCATCGCGAGGTGGCGGATCGGCAGTTCGAGGTTGCCGAAGCCGAGCACCTGTTCGAGCCGCGCGCGGGCGGCACTCAGGCAGTCGCCGAGGTTCTGCGTCTTGCGGGAATGCTCGACGGCAAACGGCCAGACCTTCTGCGCCAGCGGAGCGGGCATCGGCCAGTGAGCCATCGCCTGCTGCA
>Ga0070727_10002341_pt1 | contig 18425 bp, 12 predicted proteins | sample tdAd472_FD_66722 | JGI IMG/M metagenome (GOLD analysis project Ga0070727, IMG submission 66722) | Marine sediment microbial communities from the Atlantic coast under amendment with organic carbon and nitrate - tdAd47.2 | ecosystem: Environmental > Aquatic > Marine > Coastal > Sediment | place...
AGCGCCTGCCAGGTGTACTTGAGGCGAGCCACAATCCACGTTCCATTGACGGACTGTTACTGGGCATGATGGATGCGTCTTTTAACGTGCGCTACAGCTGCACAAGGGCACTGGCACGCATGCGCGCAAGAAGTACGGCACTGAAAATTCCCCGCGAAACGGTTTATTCGGCAATTCGCGAAGAACTCAAGGCGTCAATGGAAGAATGGGAGTCACGCAGCATGGAGTTGAACCTGGGTGATACTCCGGTAGAAAACTCAGCATGTCCGCATATCAACCGCAACATGGAACATGTGTTCACCCTGCTGTCACTCACCCTTGACCCGGATGCCGTACACATGTCCATGCAGGCCGCTTTTAGCAAGGACATCAACCTGCGCGGTACCGCACTCGAATACCTGGAAAATGTTTTGCCCATGGATCTTTACAAGGCGCTCGTGCAGCGTCTCGGCATCAGCGAGGAAGGACGCAGTGGCACGCGTTCACTGCGCGAGGTCATGAAAGAACTGAAATCCGTTGTGAAGCAGGCAGGGCCGCAGAAGACAGACCAATCCTGACAGTTCAAGCCAAAGGCGACCTTTGCGGGTTGGCCGGGGCAATTGTCAATAATTTTTACATATCTGTGCGGCTGTCTCAGCGATGAATGGTCGCCATGCGTCGAAGCCGGGGTGATGCCACTAAAGTACTGATTAATATATAATTATATGAAATAAGAGGCAAAAGGACAGGAAGCTGACAATAATGCGACCTTCACTGGCAACTGGCCAGAAGTTGTCTACACTTTAACTGCAGAGACAAGATTCGCCGAGACCAGTATTCCCATTTGTCATTTTTTGATATTTCTGCTGGTGTTTTTAGAATGAATTTGTTTCTCCGGCTGGTTACTAGCCAGCATGCAATATCCAAATATGTTCGGTCAAAATATAGTTAAGACTGGCAATGCTAATAGTTGGATTATAGGGAGGTTGTATCATGGAGAGATTCCGTCTGTTGGGAGTAGTGTGCATCTGCGCCATAGCCCTTGTAAGTGCATCTATCAATTCAAATAATCCTCTTGTCTCAACTCTGCTTAATGCAGTTTTTATAATAAGTTGTGGAGTGATAGGGCTTTGGCTGCTACATAAAACGAATTTAAGTAATACCCTGAGGGTAAGGAAAAAAGATAGTCGTCGTTTTGATCTGCCCGTTGACTTTCCGCTAACGGATAGTCGAAACGTTACTGTAATTCAGGATCGGAGACGATTGGTTGATCGACGTAAAATAATAAATGATTTCGTTTCTCAAAAGGGCATACATACGAAAATGGCCAGTAACTGAGGGGATTACCTGCTACAGACGGGTGTGGGATGTTAGCTAATTGTTCTGTGTCACCCCCCCCTCTTTCTGTCAATAATTTTTACAGATTGCCGGCTTAATGCCCAGTCAAGTTGTTGACTAGCTTGGCAAGTATTAGATTCACAAGACTCTTGTAAAAACTGGTTCGAATCTTGCATCTGTCTATATATGGGGCCACATATTAGACAGGTGGGGGATACGATGGAGGAGAGGAGAATCAACAAAACTGATCGTCGTCAACACGCTGAAAAATTACCACTCCGGGATAATGACGGAGTTAGAGTAGTTATGGAGCGTCGTTACTTCCCTGATAGACGAAAGAGTCACTATAATCCAAAATGGTGAGCCAGGGGACAGACCACGTTTTCAGAAGTTTCATGACTGAAAATGTGGCCTGTCCCTTTTTTGTATACATGTATTCGGCCCCTTATTCATTTTATGGTTAAAGCTGGTGTCCCGGTTTCTCAGCCGGTACTTCGATAACAACCGGTTCAAGTGGTGGTACCGGGTTGGCCTTTTCGATAAGCCGGTGAATCCGCATTCCCATTGTTTGATGATCAACAGCAGAATTCACACGCAGGATATTTGAAATCAGTGTTGCGATGTAATGCAGCCTGCGGCCATCGTTGGAGTTTTCCACGATCGCGACCGAGTTCATGTAGTTCTTTTTATTGCCCATATACTTGCCGCATTTGAAGCCTTCTTCTTTCTGGCAGCTGTAGAGGGAGCCGGATTTGAAATACACGGCTGAATCCCTGAGTGCCGGCGCCGAGGCATAGCGAATACGCCGCTCTGTCATGTAGAGCAGGCGTTTGATCTCGCGGCTGGAAAATTCATCTACCAGCCGGCCCTGTTCCATGCGCAGGGTGAACAACATCAGTTCCCGGGCAGTGCCGTAGCTGTTACCACCACCGGGTACTTTTATCTTGCCGGTACGCGTGAAGAAGCTTCCCTGGCGCAGCTTGGTGATATCCAGGCCGTTGCGTGTGATCGGGTCAAAAAAGGTAGCCTGGAACAATGCCGTCAGTTCCTTTTTCGGGGTTTCCCTGAAGAACCGCTGTATTTCTTCTTCCGATGGCGGGTAGGCCTTGCCATATTGCTTCAGCAGCATGGCATTACGCATGGTCATGGCGGCGGCGGCGTTGGAGCTGACGGACAGTGTCCAGTCGAGGTATTCCCAGAGTGAACCGTAGTCACCGTCTTTCATGGTGCGGCGGGTCAGTTTTTTCGCATCGACATCGAAGATGCGGATCTTGTGATGGTCCCAGTGGCAGAATTCATCTGCGGTAATAAACGTGTTTTTCAGAATGTCCCTGCGCTTCTCAAGGTCATCCGGCCAGGCATCGGCGAGTGCCTGGAACAGGCCAAGTGCCACAACTACCTTGCCGACACTGCCTACATTCTGCCTGTAGTCACCACGGTGCTCTGCGTAACGCGGGTTTTCAGGTTTACTCAGATCCAGTACGGCAATACCGTAACGGTCTGCGTTTTTACCCAGTAATTTCAGGATCTCCCTGTTAAATGCAGGATCCGGCGCAGGCAGATCAATGTCCGGGTAATCCAGCAGGCGCAGATCAACTTCTGGTGTCGACAGCAGTGCGCCGGGTGGTTGCTTGCGTCCGGGCACAATGCCCTCATTCGCCATGCGCGCACCTTCAACGCGGCGGATACCGGTATCTTCATAGCCATCGAGCGGATAGGCGCTTGTCAGTGACGGGATACCGAGCACCAGCAACAGCGGCACCATTAAATAGTTCTTCATCGTGGAATCTCCTGCATGTTCACTTTCTGGTCAAGATGGCCTTCCAGGGCCTTGTCCATGTTATTCAGATAACTGCTGCCGCGCGCCTGCTTGCTTTCCAGGAAGGGGCGCAATTGAAACAGGTTGAGTTTTCCATCGAGAAAACCGAACTCGACATCTGCCGGAGCCGGGTTGCCTTCATCATCGGTAATCGAAGGAAACTTTTGCGGCAGTTCTTTTGCAAACTGAATGAGCTGTTTGATTTCGCCCGGTTGTAACACGGTATCACTGCCGCTGGTCGGGACCTTCTCGACGCCGCCGCTCATGACCGGGTTACGGCGCCAGGGTGCCGTGGCCATGGCCAGTACCCGCACGGAACCATCACGGGTGTTGATACGAATTGATTCCGCAGACTGGCCATCGACTGCGCCACCGACGCCTTCATTGACGGCGACCGAGAGTATTGTGCGATCACCCGTGTCGATGTCCTGGGTTACCATCACGCCGGACTTGTCATTTGATACCGACTGTAGCAACAACACGGCCGGGTACACATGCTCCGGCGTATCCATGTGCGACTGGCGCCATGCAAAGGCCCGCGCGGTGAAGGGTGATGCCCATACCCGCGGGATGGCATTGATGACATTGTCCACGCCGATGACGTTCGGCAGGGTCAGGTTCAGGCCGGCACCGGTAAAACCGGCGAGGTCCTCGACGTTGGTGTCGGAACGCACAAAGACACCGTACTGACCGGTCCCGAAGGCATCGGCCATTGCCTTGCGCAGTCCTTTCCTGAACTTGCTGTCCAGTTTTGATGATGCAATCCGTTCATAGACCTCGGCCCGGAATTTTTCCGTATAGGCACGTCTCTGCGGCGAGTCCTCCGGCATGCCCTGCATGTGGCGATACTGCTCCACCATCCATTCGAACATGGTCTTGCCGGTCTTCTTGTAGGGCTTGTCGAGCACGGTCTCCTTGAACACGCCAAAGGGAATCGCTACACCCTGTGCCACGGCTTTCGGGTATGCATGGCGTAATTCGCCGAGCTTGGCCGCCTTTGGTCCGACCGTGCGGCCGGAGTCATCCGCACGCAGATCGTCCAGGTTGAGGAAGTTCTTCACGGACAGGTCCAGTTTTTCCAGGTCCGGACGGATGGCGGCACCGCTGATCTGTTTGTCCTTGCCAAAGACCGCGTCCCAGTTTGCGCCATCCGGTTCCAGTTCGACCAGTCCAGCCGGGCTGACGGCCATTACCACGGCCTGGCCGTCGTGTTTGCGTATCGACGGGATCAGGTCCTCGTCTACGCCGACATTGGGAATACCCAGGTTACGGGCAAGCAGTTGCACATGTGAAAGCGGATTGCCTTCACCGGCCGTCATGATGCCGGCGATGGGTGGCAGCTCGGAGATGGTTTCCGGCAACAGGTAGATTCCGTGCGGATCGAAATCGGCATGTTCATCGAGGTCCGGGGTGGCATGCAGGGTGCCGCGTGCCAGCCCCGGATTCAGGGCACGAAAGCCGACACCGATTTCCTTTCCAAACAGCCTGTGCTGTACGCCGGCAAGACGGTTGGCATCCTGTAAAAGCCCGTCAAGGATTTGCGAGTAAAACAACAACGGACTGCCGCGCAACTGGTCCTGTATGAAGAGCAGCGCCAGCGGTTCAATGGCTGCCAGCTTGTCCATGGAGCCGTAGAACTGGAAACGCAGGCCCTGGGTTCCCCAACCGGGCACCCGTCCGAGGTAGCTCAGCGTGTCCATGTATGCATCCAGCGTAATCGATGAGCTACCCAGTTCGTCCAGCGAATTGTTCAGTTCACGGCGTCCCCGTTGATTAATGCTGCCGGTGCCATAGGCGGCATTCACCGCCGCCTTGAGCCACTCGACACGTTGATGCCGTGTTGCCTTTGGCATTTTAGCGCGCAGCCCGGCGCTGGCACTGAAGTTCACGGTTTCAACGGCGAGGCCCAGGTCGAGTATCCGCAAACGCGCCGAGGCGGTATTGATGCGGGGCAGGGTGTCGCGCAACTCGGCGAGCAGCTTTGCCGTCACCGTGTATTGATGTTCGGCAGACGGGTCCTGTTCCAGCTGTTGCGCGGCCGAACGCAGGATCTTCTGCAGCCAGGGGCCCGCGGTAAAGACTTCGGCGGTTTCCCTGAGTTGCGCCGGTAGCGGGACAGCCTGGTATACCAGGTCGATATCCACGGCGAGGGCTTCATATTTTTCCTTTAATGCAGGATCGCTGACTTTGCTTGCATAGTCGCGCACCAGTGTTGCATCGCTTGCCTCAGGGGTTCCATGAATCTTGCCGCGAATATCCTTGAAGCCCTTGTCTTCCTCTGACAACGAGGCCGAGACCTGGCGGACCTTTTGAACGGACGCGGTATCCTCACCATGCGGCAGCAGGGCCGTGCCGATACGCAGGGCCGGGTAACGGAAACCAATCCAGTTCGGATCAGCTGCCAGGGTCAGCAATAACGCCCGCCCACCGTCACGCTCACCTTCCTCCTGGATGGCGCCACGGTAGAAGAGGGCGCGGCGCAGTATCCAGCCGTTGTCCACGCGCACCAGGAATTTCTCGATCAACAGCTGGTTATAGGCGTCGATGAATTCAGGCTCGTTGATGGCGACGTCTGTGTCGTAGCCGGCCAGGAAGTTTGCAATCAGGTAACCCTCGCCGCGAAGCTTTCTTGTTTTGTCACTCCAATCGCCATGCTGATGCCCGCCACCGTGTTTGGCGCAGGCATAGGCCTTCGGCGGAAATATCGTCCCGTCATTACAGAACCAGCGCAGCTGTTTGAAGGGGCCGCGTTCACGGGTCTTCATTTCCTCGATCCACTGCCGGTATTCGGGGTTGTTTTTAGCTGAGCCCGTCGAGCTGCCGGATGAGGCAGAGCTAGCGGCTGATATACATGTGCCGAGGGCGAATAAAATTATCAACAAACGAACTTTCATCGACTACTCCATGGAAAAGGATGATTAACGGGTCAGGCGGCGAAGAATAACAAAATGGAGGGGATACGGCATCTGCAGGGCGTTCCGTTCGTACCTGAAACAGTACGTAGCCGGATTATTCGGGGTCTTCTAGAAAGTGCGTATACCCCTGTTAACAGGACGTTGCCGGAAAACAAGAACCTGCCCCGAGGCATCCTGAAGGATTAATTCAGACTGGTTCCTGGCAAACGTGTACTGCATCAGTCCGCCGGTCTTGGGTGTGAACAGGTTAACAATATTATTCTCAATGCGAACAATGCCGCTAATGGTTAATTGCCTGTTCCGTAAACGAAACTTGTTTCCCCTGACCTCGAGGATTTCTCCCGTATCGCCAAACCAGCGGCCACCCAGTAATGAATTTGAGGCATATTGTGCCGGATAGGGATAGTTCTGCTGTCCATAGGCGCTATTGTTGTAACCGGGAAACATGGCGGGGTTAGCCCCTCTCAAAAAAGGATTGCTCCAGGGATTGCTCATCATGGGTGAAGACCAGGGCGACATCCCCATGCTATTCATAGGCATGCCACCGAGGCCGGACCAGGGACTCATACCACCCATCCCGCTCATCATCGGCAGTGCTGTCATCCCCGTGCCGAAGGAATTCATGCCGCCCCAGCCAGAGTCACCCCAGCCAGAGTCACCCTCGTCATCATCCATAACGTCCGACACGGCATCCATCATGCTGAGCATCATGCGAAACATCAGGCCCATCATGCTGCCAAATTCATCGGCCGAGGCAGGCCGGGCAAACGACAGGATGCAGATGAGCAGGTAAATGGCAGGTCTGTTTTTCATCTTGATAGTTGTTTCGGAAGCGCCCTTATAAAATAAGTGTAGGAAATGCAGCTGCTGGCAGGCAGTTATATCGCGATGATACTATATGTAGTGGTTACTCGCCAAAGACACACGATATTTGGTGTTGGTGTCGTTATGACTGTCCGGCTGGATAACAGGACGCTGATCGAGATAATGAATTGATATCTAAGGATATCTTTACGCGGATAAACAATAAAACTCTGTTAGACTTTGACAAATCTCTCTATTTCACTGAAAAAAATGACAAAAATCACCGAAATTCTGGACGAACGCATCCTCTTTCTGGACGGTGCCATGGGCACCATGATCCAGCGCCACAAGCTGGACGAGGCCGATTATCGCGGTGAGCGGTTTGCAGACTGGCCCTCCGACCTGAAGGGTAATAACGATCTGCTTAGCCTGACCCAGTCAGCGATCATCCGTGATATCCACACGCAGTATCTCGAGGCCGGCGCGGACATTATCGAGACCAATACCTTTAACTCGACGCGTGTTGCCATGGCCGACTATGGCATGGAAGACCTGAGCTTTGAGATCAATGCCGCCTCGGCACGCATTGCACGCGAGGCGGCAGACGCGCTGACTGCAAAAACACCAGACAAACCACGCTTTGTCGCCGGCGTACTGGGGCCGACGAACCGCACGGCCTCGATATCTCCCGATGTCAACGACCCGGGTTTCCGCAATATCAGTTTTGATGAACTGGTCGAGGCCTACACCGAGTCGACGCGCGCACTGATTGAAGGTGGCGTTGACATCATCCTGATCGAAACTATTTTCGATACCCTGAATGCAAAAGCCGCGGTATTTGCAGTCGAGCAATATTTTGAGGAATCCGGTAAACGCCTGCCTGTGATGATATCCGGCACCATCACCGATGCCTCCGGCCGCACACTCACCGGACAGGTAACCGAGGCATTTCTGAATTCGTTGCGCCATGCAAGACCAATGTCCATTGGACTCAACTGCGCGCTTGGCGCCGAGCAGTTACGCCAGTATGTCGATGAACTGTCACGGCTTGCGGATATCCGTATCTCGGCACACCCGAATGCCGGCCTGCCAAATGAATTTGGCGAATACGATGAAACCCCGGCGGAGATTGCCGCTGAACTGGGTGACTGGGCAGCGAGTGGCTACCTGAATATTGTCGGTGGCTGCTGCGGCACGACCCCGGACCATATAAAGGCGATCGTCGAGGCCGTCAGCCAGCACCCGCCGCGCAAGGTGCCCGTTATCGAGAAGCAATGCCGCCTGGCAGGTCTTGAGCCCTGCAACATTGGCAAGGATTCTCTGTTCGTCAACGTCGGTGAGCGCACCAACGTTACCGGTTCGGCGCGCTTCAAGCGTCTCATCATGGAAGGCGATTATGAAACCGCCCTGGATGTTGCGCGCCAACAGGTTGAAAACGGTGCGCAGATCATCGATATCAACATGGATGAGGGCATGCTGGAGTCAAAGGAAGCGATGGTGCGCTTCATTAACCTGATTTCAGCAGAACCGGATATTTCCCGGGTGCCGATCATGATTGACTCATCCAAGTGGGACATCATCGAGGCCGGACTGAAGTGCATACAGGGTAAAGGCGTCGTAAATTCCATCAGCCTCAAGGAAGGCGAAGAAGAATTCATCAAGCATGCAACGCTTGTCCAGCGCTACGGTGCTGCCGCCATCGTCATGGCCTTCGATGAAAAAGGCCAGGCCGATACACAGGCCCGCAAGGTCGAGATCTGCACGCGGGCCTACAAGGTATTGACTGAGAAAGTCGGTTTTGCACCGGAAGATATCATCTTCGATCCGAATATCTTCGCGATTGCCACCGGCATCGAGGAGCACGACAACTATGGCCATGATTTCATCGAGGCCACCCGTGAAATAAAAGAGACCCTGCCGTATGCGCTGATATCCGGTGGCGTTTCCAACGTTTCGTTCTCGTTCCGCGGTAATAATCCGGTACGTGAGGCGATTCATGCCGTTTTCCTCTATCACGCGATCAAGGCCGGTATGGACATGGGTATTGTCAATGCAGGGCAGCTGGCCATTTACGAAGACATCCCCAATGAGCTGCGCGAACGTGTTGAAGATGTCGTATTGAATCGCCGCGAGGATGCGACTGAACGCCTGCTGGAAATCGCCGCTGATTATGCAGGCTCAGGCCAGCAGGCGCACATTGCAGAAGACCCGGAATGGCGTCAATGGGATATTCACAAGCGCCTGGAACATTCCCTGGTCAAGGGTATTACCGAATTCATTGAGGAAGATACCGAGGAGGCCCGTCTCGCCGCCGAGAAGCCACTGCATGTGATTGAAGGGCCCCTGATGGACGGCATGAATGTGGTTGGCGACCTGTTTGGCGCCGGCAAGATGTTCCTGCCACAGGTGGTCAAGTCTGCGCGTGTCATGAAAAAGGCCGTGGCCCACCTGATGCCTTACATGGAAACGGGAGAGGGTGAAGAGATACAGAGTAATGGCCGCATCCTGATGGCGACCGTAAAGGGTGATGTGCATGATATTGGCAAAAATATCGTTGGGGTCGTCCTGCAGTGCAACAGTTTCGAGGTCATCGATCTCGGTGTCATGGTCCCGGCCGAAACCATTCTCAAGACGGCGCGCGAAAAAAATGTCGATATCATTGGCCTGTCGGGCCTGATTACGCCCTCACTGGACGAAATGGTGCACCTCGGCAAGGAAATGCAGCGCCAGGGCTTTGATGTGCCGCTGTTGATTGGCGGGGCCACGACGTCACAAATTCATACCTCGGTAAAAATTGACCCGCAATACAAGGGAGCGGTGGTGTACGTCGCCGATGCCTCACGCGCAGTTGGTGTTGCCAGCACGCTGTTAAGTGAAGACAGGCGCAAGGAATACATTTCCGGGATCAAGGAAAGATACCGGCAGCTGCGTGAGCAACGTGCTGGCCAGCAACAGTCACGGCAGCTCGCCACACTTTTTGATGCGCGCGCAAATAAATTCAGCACCGACTGGAGCAAGTACCAGCCGGCAACACCGGAATTTCTTGGCCTGAAGGTGTTCGATGACTATCCATTGGCCGAGCTGGCCAGTCACATTGACTGGAGCCCGTTTTTCAAGGCATGGGAGCTGGCTGGCAAATACCCGAAAATCCTCGATGATGAAGTTGTCGGCAAGCAGGCAACCAGCCTGTTCAACGATGCGCAAGCCATGCTGGAGAAGATTGTCAGCGAAAAATGGCTGCAGGCGAGGGCAGTCATCGGCCTGTTTCCTGCCAACACCATCAATGATGATGACGTGGAACTCTACACGGATGATAGCCGTACAGAGGTGCAGGCCGTGTTGCATTTCCTGCGCCAGCAGATGAATCGGCGCAAGCAGGCGCCCAACTACAGCCTCGCTGACTTCATTGCACCGAAAGAATCTGGCGTAAAGGACTACATGGGTGCATTTGCGGTCACCGCAGGTATTGGCATTGAAGACAGGATTGCCGGGTTTGAGGCAGACCATGATGATTACAGCAGCATCTTGCTAAAAGCACTTGCAGACCGGTTGGCCGAGGCCTTTGCTGAACGCATGCACGAACGTATGCGCAAGGAATTCTGGGGTTACGCAACGGCTGAAAACCTCAGCAACGAGGAACTGATAAAAGAAGAATACCGGGGTATCCGCCCGGCGCCGGGGTACCCGGCCTGCCCCGATCATACGGAGAAGGGGCTGCTCTGGGATTTGATAGATCCGGCTGCCAATGCGGGTATAACGATCACAGAGAGTTTCGCCATGTTGCCCACGGCCTCTGTCTCCGGATTTTATTTCTCCCACCCGGAAGCCCGTTATTTTGGTACCGGCAAAATATCGCGTGAGCAGGTCGAGGAATACGCGGCACGAAAAGCCATGAAGACAGAGGAAGTCGAACGCTGGTTGGCATCCGTGCTCGGCTACGATTCATAGTCCTGCAAACGGCCGGCAAACTTTTGTGCCCGCAGATGGACTTAGCGCGTACAATCCTGTCATGAACTCAGCAAAATTCAAGGCGGCCTGTGCCACAGGCCAGGACTGGCAGTCCATTACCGGGCAATGCCTTGCAGACCTGGGGCCGGAACCATCGGCAGCGAACCTGGGCCTGATATACCTGACCGAGCCACTGGCCCCCTACCTGCAAAATATGCTTGATTTCCTGCAGGAGAAAACAGGCATCAGTGACTGGGTCGGCACGGTTGGCAGTGGCATATGTTTTAGTGGTCTGGAAGTTTACGATGAGCCGGCAGCCGCCATTATGCTGGCCACATTACCCGACGACAGTTTTCGCCTGATTCCGGCAGGTCTCGAAGCACTGACCGACATGCTCGGTAACAACAGGAACTGGATAGCCGAGCACTCTGCACATTTCTGTATCGTGCATGGTGACCCGCGCAATACCCATGTTGCACAATTGATTGAGTCCCTTTCTGCAGAACTCGACCCCGGTTTTCTTGTTGGGGGCCTGTCTTCTGCTGAAAATGAAGACTACCAGCTACAGGTTGCCGGCGACATTTGTGAACAGGGCCTGTCAGGCGTGCTTTTCTCGTCCGAAATCCAGGTTATTTCCTCGGTGACGCAGGGTTGTCTGCCGCTGGGAGAGAAACACAGGATTTCCGGTTGCCAGGGTAATATCGCCAGTGAACTTGATGGCAGGCCGGCGCTTGATGTATTCAAGGAAGATATTGGCGAGGTGCTGGCAAAAGACCTGTCACGTGTTGCAGGTTATATTTTTGCCGGGCTGCCGGTAAGCGGGTCTGATACCGGTGATTACCTGGTGCGAAACCTGATCGGCATAGACCCTGAACAAAACCTGGTTGCCGTTGGGGACATCCTTGAAGAAGACGCGACCATCATGTTCTGCAAACGTGATGCCGATGCTGCACGCGAGGATATGGTGCGCATGTTACAGGACCTGAGAAAGCGTGCCACGGGAGAGATCAAGGGCGGGGTGTACTACAGTTGCCTTGGCCGCGGCCGCAACCAGTTTGGCGGAAATTCAGAAGAACTAAAGCTGATCCACGATCAATTGGGTGATTTCCCGCTGGTCGGTTTTTTTGCCAATGGCGAGATTTCACACAATCGCCTCTATGGCTATACCGGGGTGTTAACCCTGTTCCTGTAAGGTTGCCTGCTTTTCCTTGCATTGCCATTGTAGGAGCGGATCGCATCCGCGATGCTCTGTTCGTGCAAACTTCTATCGCGCTTGCGAAGCGCTCCTACAGATCATTTTTTATTGGTATTTTGAGAGCCTAGTCCTTCCAGTATTGCTCCGTAGTAATCTGCCCCGGGTCACGGCGTTTGTTCTTTTTCAGGCCTCGTGCTTCAAGTACGATTTGTGTGTCACGCACCATGGCCGGGTTGCCGCAGATCATCACCTGTGAATTGTCGGCAGAGAATTCCAACCCGGTGTGTTGTTCCAGCTGTCCATTCTCTATAGCAACCGGAACACGGCCCTTGATGGCGTAATCCGTATCCTCGCGACTGACAAAAGGGACGAACTGCAGCTGGTCCGAATGCTGTGCCAGCTGGTGTTTGATTTCATCACTGTGTGTCAGTTCTGCAACTGTACGCACGGCATGTACCAGTACAATATTTTTATGCCTTTTCCAGGCAGCCTCTGTTTTCATGATGGAAAGAAATGGTCCGATACCTGTGCCGGTAGATAACATCCACAGCGTGTCGGCTTCAGGGACCTCGTCAAGCACAAAAAACCCCGCACCATTTGCGGCAATAAATAGCGGGTCGCCCGGCTTCAACTTGATCAGTTCGCCGGTCAGGGGGCCGTCCCTGACGGTTACGAAATAGAATTCACAGGTAGAATCACCGGGGCCATTGACGAAAGAGTAGGGCCGGGCAACCATTTCCCCATCAATTTCCAGTGCAAGCCGGGTGAACTGGCCGGCGGTGAACGGAGAAATCTCTGCTTCAAGCTGTATGGAATAGAGCTCGGCAGTCCATGGGCGCAAATTGGTGACCTTGCCTTCAACCCATTTACTCATGTGTTTTCCACCGGTGCAATAGCAGCCTGCAGGAGTGCTTCGCAAGCGCAACAACCCTGCATAGTTACGCATCGCGCTTGCGAAGCGCTCCTACAGTACATGCACAAATAAATCTCCAAATCGATATGGCGGATGCCGTATCATATCCTGAGTATATACCCTCTCCCGGAGGGGGAGGAAGTTAAGGAAAATACGTGAGGTTTAACAGCTATGGATCAGATGTCCACATGGGAAATGTTACTGCTGGGTGCACTGGTGGTGCTGGTGCTGTTCTGGTTTGGCCCGGGCGTCAAGGCGTCGCTGGAACAGAGCCGCAAGGCAGAGAAGAAGGACTGGGCCGGGGTGCTCGTTCCTGTTGCTGTGGTCGTATTGTTTGTAATTTTCCTGATAATGATGGTGTAAGTACGTGACCAACGCTTTAACAATCAAGGATCTCAGGAAAACCTACAAGGGTGGTCACGAGGCCCTGAAAGGCATCAGCCTGGAAGTAAAGCCGGGAGATTTCTTCGGCTTGCTGGGCCCGAACGGTGCGGGCAAGACCACCATGATCGGCATCATTACCTCGCTGGTAAATAAAACCAGCGGCTCGGTATCCATCTACGGCCATGACCTTGACACCGAACCATCTGCAGCAAAGTCCTTTCTCGGGCTGGTGCCGCAGGAATTCAATTTTAATATGTTTGACCCGGTCATCGAGGTTGTCGCGAACCAGGCAGGTTACTACGGCATCGAGCGCAAGCTGGCATTCGAGCGTGCGGAGGAGTATTTGAAGCGTCTCGACCTGTGGGACAAGAGGCGTGTTATGGCGCGTACCATCTCGGGAGGCATGAAGCGGCGGCTGATGATTGCACGTGCACTCGTTCATCGGCCCCGGCTACTGATCCTGGATGAACCAACTGCCGGTGTTGATATCGAAATCCGGCGCTCCATGTGGCAATACCTTCGTGAAATAAATGCAGCGGGTACGACCATCATCCTGACAACCCACTATCTCGAAGAGGCCGAGAGTCTCTGCAGGAATATCGCCATTCTGGACAAGGGGGAATTGATCAAAAATACCAGCACCAGGGAATTGCTGAACACGCTGCACATGGAAACATTTATCCTGGATATCGAGTCACCGCTCACACGGCTTCCGGCAACGGGCGACCTCAAGATGACGCTGGTTGATGAACGCACCATCGAGGCGGAAATATGCAGGGGTGATTCAATAAACGAATTATTCTCGGAACTCTCAAACGCAGGCGTAAAGATACTCAGCATGCGCAACAAAACCAATCGCCTCGAAGAATTGTTCATGAATCTTGTAGAAAGCAGTAATGATAGCGGCATACGCTCATGACAACACATGATAAATGGATTGCTCTGAAAACCATCGCGATCAAGGAGATCCTGCGATTTTCACGGATCTGGGTGCAAACCATTCTGCCACCGGTGATGACGACAGCTCTCTACTTCATTATTTTCGGAAACCTCATTGGCCCGCGCATCGGGGAAATGGAGGGCTTCGGCTACATGGAATTCATTATTCCCGGCCTCATTATGATGGCCGTCATTACCAATTCCTATTCCAATGTAGTTTCATCCTTTTACGGATCGAAATTCCAGCGGCATATTGAGGAAATGCTGATATCGCCAATACCGAACTACATTATCTTGATCGGGTTCCTGACAGGTGGTGTTGCACGGGGATTAATGGTGGGAATTGCTGTTACCGTGGTTTCCCTGCTGTTCAATCCGTTAAATGTCCACAGCATCCCGGTCATGTTTAGCATGATCATACTGACCGCCATCCTGTTCTCACTGGCAGGGCTTATTAACGGTGTCTATGCAAACAGCTTTGATGATATTTCAATCGTCCCGACGTTTGTACTGACGCCGCTGACCTACCTGGGCGGGATATTCTATTCAATCAGTATGCTTCCGGATTTCTGGCAAAGCGCATCCCTGCTGAACCCGATCCTCTACATGGTTAATGCATTCCGCTATGGCTTCCTCGGGATATCGGATATCAGCCTGCTCATATCCTATGGCATCAGTATCGGGTTTATTGTTGTGTTGTATGTATTCTGCCTGTACCTGTTACGCAAGGGGCATGGGATACGGACCTAGCCTTTAGGAGTGGGCCATGTCCATGGTAAATTCTTTCGCGCATGAGATGCGCTCCTACAACAATAGACACACCTGTAGGAGCGGATCTAATCCGCGATTAGCTTTGTAAGACCAGTTCTCCGTTTTTGACCGCCAGATCCAGATCCCCATTCAACAGCGCCTGCAATTGGTCCCCAATAAGCTTCTTGCGCCAGCCTTGCATGAGTGACGAGTCAGTCTCGCCCACCAGCAGTTTTTCCAGGTGTTTTCTTGTCGCCAGCACTGCCGGATTTAGCGAATTATTCTCGGCACTGATACGAACAACGGCCATCATTACATCAACGAGGGCATCCTGGGACGGCGACAGGCGTTGCCTGAGCTCTCTATCGGCTAACTGTTGCGGTTGTTTCTTTTTTGCATCCTCAACAAGCCCAAGCAGGTAATCGCCATTTCGTTTTACCAGGCCTTCACCAATTCCGCGTATTGTCCCGAGCGACGGGATCGAATCAGGTTGCAGTCGTGCCAGGTCAATCAGCACATCGTCGCGCATTAACCAGCCTTTCGGGATATTTTTCTTCTGCGCCGTTTTTTCACGCCAGGCTGCAAAGGCCTGCAGTACCGACAGGCTTGTACCTTTCAGGCGCTTGCCACCTTTCACCTTGAACCATGCCTTGTCAGGGTCATTCTTGTACAGGTCCGTACTGGTGAGCCGCTCGAAATCACCGTTTAACCACTCCAGCCTTTGCAGACTGTTCAGCTTCTCCAGCAGATGCTTGTATACATCCACCAGGTACACCACATCGTCAGCGGCATACTGTACCTGGTCCTTTGACAGGGGACGTAGTGACCAGTCAGCGCGGGTGTGTTTTTTTTCCAGGCTCACGCCAAGCGTCTCTTTTACAAGGTTCCCGTAACCGATCTGGTCCGGGTAGCCAAGCAGCAGGGCGGCTATCTGCGTGTCAAAAACCGGGACAGGAACAGAGCCCTGAATGTTGAAAAGGATTTCCAGGTCCTGGCGTGCCGCATGCATCACCTTTGTGATGCGGGCATCAAAAATAACATCGAGCAGCGGTGACAGGTCATCCAGTGCAATCGGGTCAATACAGGCGACGACCTCGGTTGTTGCTATCTGTAGCAGGCACAGTTTCGGGTAGTAGGTTTTTTCTCTCAGGAATTCCGTATCAAGCGCAATCCAGTCTGCGCCCGAGATCTGTTCTGAAAACAGCCGTAGCGCATCCGGTGTATCGATGTACTGGATGTCAGGCGTACTCAACTGTCACCCTCGATTTCATCAACATCGACCTGGCCAGTCATGCGGCGTCGCACGTGTGACCAGGAAATTCCGATGGCGAGTATCCCGGAGACTATAACGAGCACGATATAGGTGATGGCCGTGACGCTGCCAGCGGGCACAATGTCCCAGTCGATCAGCATCCATAACAGGGCGCCAAAAAAAGCAGCCGCGAGGATAAGACCGAATGCGCCAAGCGAACGACCGGTTGCACGCAGAAATATTACCCAGCCGATAATCAGGACAATACCTGCCAGGGCCATTATCGGATCAAAATTTGGCGGGTTGTCGGTCACCCAGTGAAAGTAGGACCAGCCTGAGGGATTATAGGTGGAAAAAACCAGTGTAACCGCTATCAGCAGGCGCATAAAAAACCCCGCCCAGCTCAAACCCTTGTATGCAGCCATATCATTAGTCCCCGGAACATGGCCGTTGGCAGGAAGCAACGCGCCTTGAATGCGTGCGCATTTTATTCGCCGTTGAGACCTCATACAAGCAGTTCACAAGTATTGATTTACAGGCAAACACGATAGAATGATTACAGTACGGACAGTGCACCACCGCAGCTAAATCGCGCTGCTGCATTTCCCCCGGGCTGAAAGGCTCATGTATTTTATTGATTAGAACCATATCTGACTGTTTTTCATGTGATTAGATAAATGAAAATTGTATTAATAAATCCCTACGAAATCGGCCGCCAGCCATTTGGACTGGCCCAGCCGGCCGCGTGGCTGGTCAACGAGGGCTGCACGGTTGAATGCCTGGACCTGTCGATACAGAAACTGGAGCAGGCCGTGCTTGAAGATGCGGCGCTGATCGCCCTCTATGTGCCCATGCACACCGCGACCCGCATTGCAGCTGAGGCGATTCCCAAAATCAGGCGCATCTCACCGGATGCGAGCCTGTGCGTGTTCGGTTTGTATGCCCCCATGAATGCCGAGCTGTTTGAATCGCTCGGCGTCGAGTCGATTCTGGGTGGTGAAGTCGAGCCCGGCATGGTCGCACTGATCAGGCGGTTGAAGGCGGGTAAACAGCAGACACAGAGTGAAACAAGCGTCTGCCTGGACAAGATTGACTTTCTTGCACCTGATCGCTCCAAACTGCCACCACTTAGCAAGTATGCACAACTGATCATGCCGGATGGCAACAGGAAGACCGTTGGTTTTGGCGAGGCGACGCGCGGCTGCAAGTACCTGTGTAAACACTGTCCGGTAGCACCTGTTTACAAGGGTGTCTTCCGGGTTATACCCGAGAACATCGTGCTGGATGATCTTCGCGGCCAGATCAAACAGGGCGCCACGCACATCTCCTTTGGCGACCCGGATTTCTTCAATGGCCCGGGGCACGCACTCAGGATTGTTCGCAAGCTGCATGCTGAATTTCCCGAAGTAAGCTATGACGCGACCATCAAGATAGAACACATCGTCAACTACCCGGATGAAATACGTGAACTCAAGCAAACCGGTTGCCTGTTTATTGTCTCGGCCGTCGAGTCGGTAGATAACCGGGTACTGGCATACCTCGACAAGGGGCATAGCCGCGATGACTTTATCGAGGCGCTGGCATTCCTGCGCCAGACCGGTATTGCCATGTCGCCGACTTTTGTCGCTTTTAACCCGTGGACCACCCTCACGGGATACTGTGATCTACTGCAGCATATTTTTGATCTGCGTTTGATTGAAAGCGTGGCGCCTGTTCAACTCGCCATTCGCCTGCTGATACCACAGGGTTCATTCATCCTTGAGCTTGACGGCCTGGATGATGTGATCAGCGACTTTGACCCGGTGACACTGGGATACCAGTGGAAAAACCCGGATCCTGAGGTAGATAAGCTGCAGGGCGAGGTTATGTCATGGGTCATGCAGGCAGAAGCGGACAACATGCCGCGCCTGGATATTTTTGAGGGTGTCTGGAAGCTTGCCCACCGGCACGCAGGACTGCCGGCACCGGCCTTGCCGCGGAACGCCAGCGGTGAACCGATCCCCCGCTTGTCCGAGAACTGGTATTGCTGTGCCGAGCCAACCAGTCAACAGCTCGCATCGTTTTAAGAGACTTTTGATACTTCGTCGTTGAAAAGAATCATTTTCACCCCCGGCAAAAACATAAAACCGGATGGAAACCTGCACAAACAGCAACTGCTGCGTTGTTTGCTGCATTCCGTAGGCCAGCTG
>Ga0070727_10002342_pt1 | contig 18415 bp, 17 predicted proteins | sample tdAd472_FD_66722 | JGI IMG/M metagenome (GOLD analysis project Ga0070727, IMG submission 66722) | Marine sediment microbial communities from the Atlantic coast under amendment with organic carbon and nitrate - tdAd47.2 | ecosystem: Environmental > Aquatic > Marine > Coastal > Sediment | place...
GACCTACGTATCGTCCGCCCCATTGCTCGCACGCTCGGATACATCCTGGCTGACCGAGTGGAGGCGGACGCTTGATTGGGGTCTGGTCGGCGGTGCTTTATTCCTCATGGCCATTGGCATGTTGTTGTCGCTCGCTGCCGGGCCCAGCGCGGCCGCGCGCATCGGCTATGACAATGAATATTACTTCGTTTTCCGGCAGGCGATCTTCGTGGCCGCCAGCGGCGTGATCATGATCGGCGTCAGCATGCTGGACAGGTCCTGGGCAAGGCGCTTTGCAACGCTGGTCTTCATGGGCGGACTGGCGATGATGTTCTTCATCCTGGTCTGGGGGCATGAGGCAAAGGGCGCGCAGCGCTGGCTGCTGGTGGCAGGGTTCACCGTACAGCCGAGCGAAGTGGTCAAGCCTGCCCTGATCGTGCTGAGCGGCTGGCTGCTGGCCCAGCGGGAGCTGTATCCCAGCGGGCCATGGGCGATCATTGCCTTCCTCTTCTATGCGGTAACGCTGGGCCTTTTGCTGCTGCAGCCGGATGTGGGTCAGTCCGCCTTGCTGACGGCGGCCTTTGTGGTCACCTTCTTTGTCAGTGGGCTGCCCTGGCGCTGGGCGGCAGGATTCGGCGTGGGCGGGATCAGCCTGTCGGCGCTGCTCTACATGCTGCTGCCGCATGTGCGCGTGCGCATCAACAGCTTCATCGACCCGTCTTCGGCAGATACCTACCAGATCGACAAGGCGGCGGAGGCCATTGGCCGGGGTGGCCTGTTCGGCGTTGGTCCGGGGGAGGGGCAGGTCAAGCTGCACCTGCCGGATGCGCATACCGATTTCATCTTCGCCGTCATGGCCGAAGAATATGGCCTGATTGCCGCCCTGGTGCTGATGAGTATTTTCGTTCTGGTGATTATCCGGGGCTTTCGCGCCAGTGCGCGCGTGGATGATGGGTATGCCCGCGCTGCGAGCGCCGGACTCTTCACGCTTTTTGGTCTTCAGGCTGCCATAAATATAGCCGTTAATCTGGCCTTGATCCCGCCAAAGGGGATGACACTGCCATTTGTTTCCAGTGGTGGCTCATCCATGATCGGCACGGGATTGACACTTGGCCTCGCCCTGGCACTTGTGCGCGGACAAGGTACGCGCACAAGGGGCCGGTATGGTTGAAGGCAGAGACAAGCTCGTCATCATTGCAGCAGGTGGTACCGGGGGGCATCTGTTCCCGGCCAGGGCCTTTGCCGATGAGATGCGTGAGCGTGGCTGGAAGGTCGGCCTGATCTCTGACAAGCGCGGCGTGAAATATGCCGAGGGCTTCCCCGCCAAATGGATGGAGCAGGTGCAGGCGGCCTCCCCAAATTTCCGCAAGCCCTGGACCGTTCCGGGCGCAGCCCTGAAGATCAATGCGGGCATTTCCCGCGCGGTGACGCTGATCCGCGAGACACAGCCCCTGCTAGTGGCCGGCTTTGGCGGCTATCCGGCCTTTCCGGCGCTGGCGGCGGCGCGCCGTCAGAAAGTGCCGATCATCATTCATGAGCAAAACGCTGTGCTGGGCCGGGTGAACCGCCAGTTCGCCAAACATGCCAAACTGGTCGCCAGCGGCTTTGACCGGCTGGACCGCCTGCCGAACTGGAGCGCGCATCTGGCGGTCGGCAATCCGGTGCGGGCGCCCATTCTTGCCCGCCGGGAAGACCCGTATCCCTCCACGGATGGCAAGCTGACGATCCTGATTACCGGCGGTAGTCAGGGCTCCAAGATCATTGGAGACATCATCCCCTCCGCCATTGCCGATCATGTGCCCCCGCCGTTGCAGGCTCGCCTCAAGGTGATCCAGCAGGTGCGCAAGGAGCAATATGCCTTTGTCGACAATATGTATCGCCGGATGAAGATTGAGGCAGAGCTCGCGCCCTTCTTCTCCGACATGCCGGAGAAACTCTCAGAGGCCCATCTTGTAATCGCGCGGTCTGGCGCGGGCACTGTGTCAGAGATCGCGGCGGTTGGGCGGCCCTCCATCCTGATCCCGCTGGCAATTGCCATGGATGACCATCAGGCCGCCAATGCCGAAGCGCTGGTCGATGTTGGCGCAGCGGACATGGTGCTGGAAAGCAATCTCTACCCGAAACTGCTCGGCGCGCTGATCACGGCGCGCTTGCAGGATACGGATGATCTGAAGGCCCGCGCCGCCGCCGCAAAGGCCTCAGCGAAAATCAACGCGACCCGTGATCTCGCCGACATGGCCGAGCGCGTGGCAGAACTCTAAGCCGCTGAGGGGCGGCAGGCATGGGTGCGATGCATCTTTGCGTCGCGCAGCCAGTCCCATCCGAACGCGAAGTCTGAGTCTCCGTCGCGCTGGCGTGCGGCCAGTCGCTCCAGGGCCTCGTCCAGTGTCGGCTGATGGCCCGGCTCTACCCACCACATGACGAAATGCATGCCGCCGAGGATTTCGAACCATTCCTCACGGCGCTCATAGAATTTGCGGTGCACTGTGCCCCACACAAAGCGTTCGAGGCTTTCCACATCTTCCCAGACGGTGAGGTTGGACACGAATTGCGGATCGCCGCCGATCTTGTTCTCGGTATTGCCTTTGCCCGGCTCGCCAGAGCCTTCCATCATCCAGACAAAGCCCGGCATCTGCTTGCCCAGACCATTGATGAAATCGAGATTGTCCATGAATTCCTTGACGCGCGGATCGTCGGTTGGCGCAATCAGGCGGCCGATATTGAGTTCTGCGAGATGCATTTCCATCGGCTTTTTCATTTCAGTCTCATGCGTCATAAACAACCTCCTGTTGCGCCAATGAATAGCCACGATTCAAAAGGATGCTCAACGCACCTTGGCAGGCCGTTCTGTCGCAGGAGAGACGGCTGACTTTGAATCGCCCGGAACGCTTGCCACTCCAATGTGCAGCAAGGTAACGCTGTGTCTTGTGTTTTCTCTGATTGAGCGGATTTCTGTATGACATCTCCCACGCCTTTCGATCTCGGCCCGGCCCATATTGTCGGTATTGGCGGCATTGGCATGTCGGGCATTGCCGATGTGATGATCACGATGGGCTATGAAGTGCAGGGCTCTGACATCAGGGAGTCCGACAATATCCAGCGCCTGCGGGATCGTGGCGCGAAGATTTTCATCGGCCATTCCGGAGAGAATGTGAAAGGGGCGGGCACCGTCATCATCTCTTCCGCCATCAAGGGCAACAATCCGGAAGTTGCGGCTGCGCGCGCGGCAGGTATCCCCGTGGTGCGCCGGGCCAATATGCTGGCAGAGATCACGCGCCTGAAATACACGGTCTGCATTGCCGGCACACATGGCAAGACGACGACGACCTCCATGGTGGCTGCGCTGCTGGATGGTTCCGGTATCGACCCGACCGTCATCAATGGCGGGATCATTCATGCCTATGGCTCCAACTACAAGGCGGGCGAAAGCGACTGGATGGTCGTGGAAAGCGATGAGAGTGACGGCACGTTCGCAAAGCTGCACCCGACCTGCGCCGTGGTCACGAATATCGATCCCGAGCACATGGATCATTATGGCTCCATGGAAAAACTGCGCGAGGCGTTTGATGTCTTCGTCGAGAATTTGCCCTTCTACGGTTTTGCGGTGCTGTGCACGGACCACCCAGAAGTGCAGGGCCTTGCCTCCCGCGTGACAGACCGCCGACGCATTACCTATGGCTTCAACCGCCAGGCCGATGTACGGGCCGTGAACCTCAATACAGACCTCTCTGGCGCGCATTTTGATGTGGCGCTGCGCTGTCCGGGCTCTGCCCAGCCGCGCATGATCGAGGGGCTGACCCTGCCCATGGCGGGGGAGCACAATGTCCAGAACGCGCTGGCCGCCATCGCTGTGGCACTGGAGCTGGGCGCGAGTGATGAGCACATCCGCACCTCCCTCAACCAGTTTGGCGGGGTGAAACGCCGTTTCACACCGGTAGGGGAGTGGACGCCTGTCGACGGCGAGGCGCCTGTGCGCATCATTGATGATTATGGCCATCACCCGGTCGAGATCGAGGCCGTGCTGAAAGCCGCCCGCGCGATGCTGGGCCAGGGCCAGTTGATCGCCGTCTGCCAGCCGCACCGCTACACCCGCCTTCGGGACCTTTTCGAAGATTTCTCGCGCTGCTTTGATCAAGCCGACAATGTGCTGGTCGCGCCGGTCTATGAGGCCGGGGAGAGCCCCATTGAGGGTATCACGCATGAAAGCCTCGTCACCAGCATTGCCCGTAACGGTCATCGGGGCGCGCAGGCTCTGTCGTCGTTGGACGTGCTGCCAGATGCGCTGAAAGCGCTGGCTCAGCCGGGCGCGATGGTGGTCTGTCTGGGCGCCGGGGACATCACGCGTTACGCGGGTGAACTGGCGGAAAAGCTACAGTCCTGACGCCGCGACAAGGTTAAAACGGCTTTCCCTTTGCCCGCGAATGTCGCAGGTTCTTCTCCAGCGTCCGATAGAGGCGAAGTGGAGGATACCGAATGACTGAGACATCACTGTCACCCGGCCAGGATGAAGAAGCGGCGATTGTCGCAGCCAAGCAGGGTGTGGTGCCAGGCGGTGAAGGCGGCGCTTTCGGCAAGACGGGCTTTGCCTGGGCCTGGTTCGAATGGGCGCGCAATCCCTACTACATTCTCATCATCATCTATGTCTTCGCGCCCTATTTCGCGCGCGACATTATCGGCGCAGACATTCTGGCCAGCGGACAGCTGGACGGCCTGGATGCGGACACGGCTGCGCAGCTGGCAGGGGCGAAAGGGCAGGCGGTGGTGGCCTCCCTGTCGAAATGGGCTGGCGCGATTGCGGCGCTGACGGCGCCCTTTTTGGGCGCGGCCTTTGACCGGGGCCTGCGTCGCAAGCCGCTGCTGCTTTTAGTTCTCGGGGGGCTTTCGGTGCTCAGCTTCCTGCTCTGGTGGGCTATTCCCGGCGAGGAGGGGCTGCCCACGGGCGCGATCATTGGCATCCTGATTGCGGCTTATGTCTGCTATACATTCAGCGAAGTGACGCACAATTCCATGCTGCCGGATGCGGCACGGCCCTCCGCCTTGCCTGCGGTGTCGGGCATGGGCCTCGCGCTCGGCAATGCAGCCTCGACCGTTTTGTTTATTGCCATCGTCTTCATGTTCGCCCTGCCGGACATGATGCATTGGCCGTTCGCAGAGCCGCTGTTCGGCATTGATACGTCGGAATATGAGCATTTCCGGATTGCGGGCCCGATCTGTGCCGTCTGGCTGATCGTGATGATCATCCCCTTCTTCCTCTATGCGAAAGATACCGGCCGCAAGGGCACGAAATTCTTCCCGTCGGTCAAGCAGGGGGCCCAGAATGTCATTCGTACGGTGCGCAAGGCCAGCCAGCACCGCGAAGCATTCAAATTCCTGATCGCGCGGACGATCTATGCCGATGGCATGTTTGCCCTGCTGGCGCTGGCGGCGGTCTATGTCAGCCTGTTCCTCGGTTGGGGCATTGTCGAGCTGACCGTGTATGCGATCTGGGCATCGGTCTGGGCCGCCGTTGGCGGTGTAGCCGGTGGCTGGTTCGACTCAAAACTGGGCCCCAAGAATGCCCTTCTGATGGAATTGATGGCGATCGTGCTGATCATGTTCCTCAGCCTGTCGGTCACGCGGGACTCCATCTTCTACGGCCTGATCGAGAACCGGGAATTGTGGAACACGCCAGTCTTCTCCAGCCTGTCGGATGTGACCTATCTGATGACCGGGGCGCTGATCGGTGTCTTTGCGACAGCGAACATTTCCTCCAGCCGTTCCATGCTGGTGCATGTCGCGCCCAAGCATATGCGGGGGGAGTTTTTCGGCCTCTACGCCATTGCCGGTACGGTGACAGTCTGGATCGGGCCGCTGCTGATTGAATTGTTTACGACATGGTCAAACAGCCAGCGGGTCGGCATGTCTGCCATCGCGCTTTTGTTCTTTTGCGGCTTCGCTGTTCTGACCCGGGTGCGCGTCAGCAAGACCCCTGCGGAATAGGGCAGGGGCGATCCCCATCAGACTTAGCTGGTCGGGCCGAAAACGGACCCGCCACCTGAGACGCGCTCGATTTCGCGAACCCGGCGTGGACGCAGATAGAACTGGCTGCGCAAATTCTTGTCATTGGTCAGGAAGCCCCCAAGGGCACCATCATAATTGTATTCGACTTCTGAAAAGATCACCGAACCGGGAGACGAAATGATGCCATCCGGAACAGCCAGGATTGTGCCCTTGGAATATGGTGTCATCAGGTAGGCATCTGACCAGGCCACGCGGGCATTGCCGTCGCCATTGTCGACGATGCTGGTGATCCGCATGCGGGCGGTCCGGGCGCTATAGGGCTGCATCATCACGTCAGCGGCTGCGAACATCTCGCGCATGTCATCATCGGTTACTTTAGCGAGACGGGCTGTCAGGTCACCCAGGCTGGAGCTGGTTGAGGTGACCCGCCGGTCCACCCGCATCAACAGGCTGAGCTCAACAGCGCCGAGATAAAGCAGAATGAGAATGGGGGCGATGAGGGCAAACTCAACGGCCGAGACACCTTTTTCATTATAGCGGATGCCCCGCACGCCGCGCCATTTCAGACGCGGGTTCAGCCGGGAAAGAAGGGATTTCTTGGCCATGTCCATCAGTCTCCGAAAGGCTCGTTGCGGAATACGGCATTGGCCTGAAGCAGGTGCCGATTGTCGGGAAGGTTTGCCAGAGGGGCAGAAATGATCGGCGTAATCAGTGGCCATTCATAATAGACCCGAACCGCCACGATCTCGTTTGCATCACCCGGATCGTAGATGAAGCCGACATCATCCAGATTGCCGTCTGCGTCCTTGGGGGTGCTCATGTCTGCGGCGCTGAATTTGGTCATGGAGCGGACATCAATATGAAGCTTGTTGTCACAGCTCAGCAGGTTGAAGAACTCATTGCAGATGTCACGTCGGAACTCGACTTCCGTATACCCGCTTTCTTGAGCCTGCCCTGTGCGGACTTTACGGGCGGCCTCGCTGACCGAATTTTCGAGGACGGTCGACATGATGAAGATCAGGCAGACTTCAAGAATGCCGAAGATCAGGAAGAAGAACGGGATGGCCACCAGCGCGAACTCGACTGCGGCGGCCCCTTTGTGGTCCTGGCACCAGGCTTCCGCCTTGCGCCGCAGGCGAGCGGTCAGGATTGTAAACGGCATGGTCATTGCGCGGCTTCCCCAAAAGGACATGCGGGTCCAGATGGGACTGTAGCAAAGCACAGTTTTCAGGCCGTTGCAGACTTAGATGAAATTTTACAAAATCCCGCAGGCGGCCATGATCCCGGGGCAGGGTAGGGCGCTATTTGCCCTGTGCGCGCCGATCGAGACTGTTTTCCTGGCCGATCACTGTGGAGAAGAAGCTGCGCTCATCTCCCAGGGAGGGCATTGGCACGCATTCTGGCGCGCAATCATATGTATAGTCTTCGCCGGAGCGATTAACCGTGACGAGATTGCTCGTATCGACCGTGACAGTGATGTCGACCGCATAGATTTGGTCACCGTTTTCATTGAAAACCATGACATTCGTCGTGCCTGCCGAGCGACCGGTAATGAAGATCAGGTTTTCATTATGAACCGCAACATCGGCAATTCTCTGATTGCCGAGCACGACGCTGTTGGCTTTCCCATGCAGCTTGACGGGAACCGTTGTGTTAGCTTGCAGCGTCAAGGGCTCCGCCATGGCCATTTGTGCCATAAGGGCGCCCGCCAGCGGCAATGCGCAAAGTTTCCCCGCGAACTTCATGTCTGCCGTCTCCAGAGTAAATCAGCCTTTCGACATTCGCTGAATAAGGTTGCGCCTTTCCTAATAGGGTTTCCAGAAGGTCATCAGGAAGGACGGTCTATACTTTATAAGTGTACTGAGGCACTAAGGCGGCGAATCAAAAAGGCCAATATTTGCAGGGCTTCAATTGGTAAACGAATCACTCATTTGCCTTTATGGATTTTCTGTTTTCTTTCACCTGATATTGAGACTGATACCCTAATGTGATCACTGTTCCGGGCAGAGAAATCCAAAACCGGGGCAGTTAGAAATGCATGATGGGAGTTTCCAAATGTTTGCACGTTTTCTTAAAGACGAGTCTGGCGCCACGGCTATCGAATACGGCCTGATCGCTGCTCTGATTGCTGTTGCTATCATCGGCGGTGTTACCGCTCTTGGTACGGCTACGAACGCTAAGTTCACTGAAGTTTCGACCGCAATCGGCTAAGCTTTAAACGCTTAACCGCTTCATAAAGGGCCGCCAGGTTTTCGCCTGGCGGCTTTTTTCATATCTGTCCGGATAAAACTTCCTTCAATCTTTTTCGGCATGGTTCGGGAAAGTCAAAGCTTGGGGAAGCGAGATCATGATCCTGACAATTCTTGGCGGCCTGTTCTTGGCGCTCTGTGTGTTTGCCGCCCTTCATGATGTAAACCGCCTGACCATTCCGAACTGGCTGAACCTAACCCTGGCGGCCTTGTTTGTTCCGGCCGCGTTTGTCTCTGGCTTGCCTCTCGAAATTCTTGGCGGTCATCTTCTTGCCGCGCTGTGTGCGTTCGTCATCGCCTTTGCCCTGTTCGCCTTCAATGTCTTCGGGGGAGGGGATGCCAAGATGATCCCTGCCGTGATGTTATGGCTCGGCCCCAACGTGGCCTTTGAATTCCTGTTTGCGATGGCTATCGCGGGCGGGGTCTGTGCCCTGTTGATCCTGCTGGTGCGCAAGACCATGCCGGTGGAAGCGTTGCCGGGGGCTGTCCGCGCGCCTTTTCAGGAAAAGGCAGGTGTTCCGTATGGGGTGGCGATTGCCATTGGCGTTTTCGTCGCTGGCTCCGGATCTCCATTCCTTAGCGGAGTCTTAAGGCAGATCAGTTTTTTCGGTTAACGATGCTTTAGGCCCGGTGTGAAATTGTCGAGTCAAATCGGGTGGGTACATGATGCAAGTGTGTCTACTCGGAACATGTATCTAGGGGAGTGACATCTGATGTCGCCGATACGTTTGATCATTCTTGTTGGTGCCGCTATTGCAGCCATCGCCGCGGCGTTTCTTGTGCGCAACATGGCGCAGGCTCCCGCGCCGCAAGCGCCTGCGCCGGTCGTTGAGACCCGGGAGATTTCCCAGACGCGGGTCCTGGTTGCCAAGCGCAACCTGCAGGTTGGCGAGATGATCGTGCCGGAGGACATGCGCTGGGCCGATTGGCCGGAGAGCAATGTTCTCAACACGTACAGCACGGAGGCCGCCGACCCGGACGCGATGCAGAAACTGTCCGGCAGTATCGTGCGTATCCCGATCTATGAAAAAGAGCCGATCATGGATACCAAGCTGGTCATGAAAGGCGATACAGGCACCATGGCCGCGCTGCTGACGCCTGGCATGCGTGCCATCGCCGTGGAGATTTCGGTGGAATCTGCAACGGGCGGGTTCATCCTGCCAAATGACCATGTTGACGTCATTCTCACCTATGAGGTCGATGCAGGCTCAAGTGGCGGATCAAGCGATGACAAGATGCCGATCACCAAAACCGTACTTCAGAACGTGCGTGTTCTGGCAATCGACCAAGTTTACAATATGGATGAGTTCGGCGGTGCGACGCAGATTGGCAGCACCGCGACGCTGGAAGTTACCGGGGAAGAGGCCGAACTGATTGCCTATTCTGAGCGCCGGGGCGTCCTGTCCCTCTCGCTTCGCTCCTGGTCCGATGTGGGAGAGGGGGAAAGCCGTAAGGCACGGTCAGATTTGCTCAACTCTGCAGGCAATACGCCGATGGAGAGTGGGGTGGTTGTTTACAAGAATGGACAGCCGGATATGCCGAGTCGGCCTTGGGGACGCTGAACATGAAATCACGCAACAGCATTACGGGCCTCTTCGTCTTGGCCATGGCGGCATCAATGCCGTCCTTTGCGTATGCCGAGCCGGGTACGCAGGGAACACGGATTACCTATCCGGGCGAGTCTGACTACAGCCAGCGCGTCACGCTGGGCCTCAACAAGTCCATGGTGATCGACCTGGACCAGCCAGCCGCGGATGTCGTGATTACGAATCCCAAGATTGCAGATGCGGTTGTGCAGACGGCGCAGCGGATCATTTTCCGCGGAGTCAGCTATGGTCAGACGAACGCGTTCGTCTTTGACCAGTATGGCAACCAGATGCTGAATCTCGAAATTGGCGTCGAAATGGACATGGCAAATCTGCACGCGACCATTGCGCGGTTGGTGCCCGGCGCACGCGTCAAGGTCGAGGGCATGAATGGTAATATCGTCATTACCGGGAATGCCAGCAATCTGACGGAATTCAATACGGTTGAGCGCCTCGTCAAGGCCTATGTAGGCTCTGGCAATGATGCCGAAATTGTCAATATGATGAGTATCTCCGCCAAGGACCAGGTGCTGCTGGAAGTGCGCATCGTGGAAATGCAGCGCAATGCGGTAAAGCAGCTTGGCGTCAATCTGAGCGGCAGTCCAACTTTCGGAGACCTCGGAAAGCTGGTTGAACAACAGCTTTTTTCTCCAAATGAGGATGGCGTTTTCGTCGATCAGGATACGACGGCTTTGGGCCCGGGTCTGCCGTTCGATTATTCGGGCAAGATTGACACCGGTCTGGGCTTTCCTGTGCAGGGGAGAAGCATTGGCGGTCTGGATACGTCCTTCAATTATGCAAACTATGTCGGAGAAAACCTTCAGTCTGCGGTCGGTGTAACGATCAACGCGCTGGAGCGGATTGGTGTTGTCAAGACGTTGGCCGAGCCAAACATGGTCGCCATGTCCGGAGAGAGCGCAAAATTCCTGGCGGGCGGTGAGTTCCCTGTGCCTATCGGCCAGGACAATAATGGCCGTATCACGATTGAGTTCAAACCCTACGGCGTCGGCCTCGGCTTTACGCCAGTCGTGCTGTCAGAAGGCCGTATCTCTCTCAAAGTGTCCACGGAAGTTTCCGAGCTGAGTTCGCAAGGGGCCTATCAGGCTGCCAGCACGACAACGGTCGACAGTGATGGCAATGTGGTCACGCAGGAGGGGGTTACCCTGCCGGCGCTGACGGTCCGGCGCGCAGAATCCACGATCGAGTTGCCGTCCGGTGGCTCCATGATGATGGCCGGTCTGATCCAGTCCCGGTCCCGTCAGAATCTGGATCAGCTGCCCGGTCTGAAGAAGCTCCCGGTTCTGGGCGCGCTGTTCCAGTCGCGGGACTTCCTGCAGGAGGAAACCGAACTGGTCGTGATCGTGACGCCATATCTGGTAGACCCGGCTGCCAAGAACCAGTTGCGCACACCGGCAGATGGCTATGCGAACGCATCGGACGCGAAGACAATCTTCTTCGGTAAGCTGAACGAACAATATGGCAAGGATGGCGCCCCGGTGGACGCCTCCGATTATCGCAGCCCTGTTGGCTTCATTGAGGAGTAGGGGACGAGGAATGAGCAGGTTGAAGACACTATCTCTTGGTCTGGCCGCAGTGACGGGACTGGGCGCGCTGGCGGCCTGTTCCAATTATGCGCCAACAGCTGTGCCGCAATCCTACCTTCAGGGTACGGCGCTCGACCGCAACCCGATCGGCGTTGCCAAGCGCACCGAGTTTCTGGAAATCGAACTGGACACGTCGGGCAGCGAACTGAGCCTGGTCGACAAGGCGCGGATCAATAATTTCGTGGTCGACTATCGCCAGAAGGGCCATGGCCCGCTGGTCATGTCGCTACCGGCCTCATCCGCCAATCCGCAGCTGGCAGTCGCCGCGATCACCGAGGCGCGTACCATCGCTTGGGAGAATGGCGTTCAATATGAAGAGATTTCGGATACGCATCATGGCACTGAAGAAGACCTGACAGAGCCGCTGATCCTGGCCTACCAGACATATGATGCTATCGCGCCGGACTGTCCGTCCATGGCCAGCATGGATTTTGCTGACATTACCTCCAACAATGAGCAGCCGACGCTTGGCTGCTCGGTTCGCACGAACCTGGCCGCCATGATTGCCGATCCGGCCGACCTGCTGGGGCAGCGCCCGCTGGATGCGGCAGATCCGCTACGCCGCAGCGTTATTCTTGAGAAATTCCGCCAAGGTGAAGTCACAGGCGCTGACCGGTCCGACAATGAATCGGGGACTGTTTCCACCGCGGTTGGAAATTAGACCGGGCGAGAGAGGATTGGGCTGAACATGTCACATGACAAAGCACTTTTCGACGACGAGATCGATCCCGATTTCGAGGACGTCTTTGCAGAAGATCCGCTGGCGGATCTGGTCAACCCGTCTGCGGAGCCTGCGGCTGATACGGGTGCCATGCCTGCTGAAGCGGTGACTCCGCCGGCTGCAGACAATGATGCGTTCCGGTTCAGTGCCGTTGATCGTGCGGGCGGCGACAGCATGCTGCCTGCCATCTCCATCAAGCTGTTCTATGAGCGAGATGAAACGCGCCAATTGCTTGAAACCTGTGCCAATGATCGCCGTATGGGCCGGGCTACCGTGGAATCCATTCCCGGCGGCATTCCGGCCGCGATTGCCTATATGAGCGAGAACCCGACGCCGAACCTGTTGCTGATCGAATCGTCTGATTCTGCCGGTCAGGTACTGCGGGAGATTGATCAGCTGGCAGAGCATTGTGATGAGACCGTGAAGGTCATGGTCATCGGCAGCGTCAATGACATCATGCTGTACCGCCAATTGATTGCGCGCGGCGTCAGCGAGTATCTGGTGCCGCCATTCGAACCGCTTCAGATCATCCGGTCCATTGGAGAGCTGTTCCACAATCCGGATGCGCCCTTTGTCGGAAAGCAGATTTCCGTAGTTGGCGCCAAGGGCGGGGTAGGGGCCTCCACAATTGCCCACAATCTGGCCTGGGCCCTTGCAGAAAATGTGAAGGTCAGCACCACGCTGGTGGATTTGGACCTGTCCTTCGGCACAACGGCGCTGGACTTCAATCAGGAGACACCGCAGACCATTGCAGATGCCCTGCTGGCACCGGAGCGTGCCGATGATGCTGTTGTCGAGCGCCTGCTGGCAAAGCCAACGGAGCGTCTGTCACTGTTCACCGCGCCCGCCACGATCAACCAGATCATGGATATCCCGGACGAGTCCTATTCCATGGTGATCGACGTCGTGCGCCGCAACGTACCCTATGTGGTGCTGGACCTGCCGCATGTCTGGTCCGCCTGGATGCTGGAGACGCTGGTGGCGTCCGATGAGGTGATCGTTGTTTGCCAGCCAGACCTTGCCTCCCTGCGCAATGGCAAGAATTTTATCGATCAGCTGAAGGCCAAACGGCCGAATGACAATCCGCCCCGCCTCGTGCTGAACATGAGCGGTGTGCCGAAACGTCCGGAAATTCCGGTCAAGGATTTCGCGGCCGCCATCGGTGTCGAGCCAGAGATCATTCTCCCGTTCGAGCCCGAGCTGTTTGGGACGGCGGCCAATAATGGCCAGATGATTTCCGAGACGGACGCGGCGTCCAAATCCTCTCAGGCCATTGATCATCTGGCCTGCACCATGTCTGGCCGGACAATCGAACCGGTCGAGAAATCCTTCTTCAAGAAACTGCTTGGCAAATAGCCCATTAGGGAGCCCTGAATGGCCTTCGGCAAACGATCAGCATCCAGCACACCTGCGTCGGCGCCCGTTGCGCCGAAGCCCAAGGCTGCGCCTGCTGCTGTGCCGCGTCCCCAGACCCAAAAGCCGAAGACCCCCGCGCCGGTTGCCGTAAAGGGTGCGCCCAAGCCGCCCTCCGCGCAGGCAAAGCCTGTTCAGGTCAAGACACCGGAGCCAAAGCCGGAACCTGTGCGTCAGGTGAATCAGCAGTCTGAGCAATACTACGCCACCAAGACGACCATCTTCAACGCGCTGATCGATACGATCGACCTGTCGCAGCTGGCGCAGCTGGATGCGGAGAGCGCGCGCGAAGAGATCCGCGACATTGTCGTCGAGATCATCAGTATCAAGAATGTGGTGATGTCGATTTCGGAGCAGGAACAGCTGCTCGATGACATCTGTAATGACGTACTGGGCTACGGCCCGCTGGAGCCTCTGCTCGCGCGCGATGACATTGCTGATATCATGGTGAATGGTGCCGACACGACCTATATCGAGGTCAACGGCAAGATCGAACGGACCAATATCCGCTTCCGGGACAATGCGCAGCTGATGAACATCTGTCAGCGCATTGTGAGCCAGGTTGGCCGCCGCGTTGATGACTCCTCGCCAATCTGTGACGCGCGTCTTCTGGATGGCTCCCGTGTCAACGTCATCGCGCCGCCCCTGGCGATTGACGGTCCGACCCTTACCATTCGTAAGTTCAAGAAAGACAAGCTGAAGCTGCAGGACCTTGTAAACTTTGGCTCCATTTCCGAGCCGGGGGCAGAGATCCTGCGCATCATCGGCCATGCCCGCTGTAATGTGCTGATTTCCGGCGGTACGGGCTCCGGTAAAACAACGCTCCTGAACTGCCTGACAGGCTTCATTGACCCGACCGAGCGCGTTATCACCTGTGAAGACTCCGCCGAGCTTCAGTTGCAGCAGCCGCATGTCGTGCGTCTGGAAACCCGCCCGCCGAACATTGAAGGCTCCGGCGAAGTCACAATGCGCGATCTGGTAAAGAACTGTCTGCGTATGCGTCCGGAACGCATCATCGTGGGCGAGGTGCGTGGCCCGGAGGCGTTTGACCTGTTGCAGGCCATGAACACGGGCCATGACGGCTCGATGGGAACCCTGCACGCCAACAGTCCGCGCGAAGCATTGTCCCGTGTGGAATCCATGATCACGATGGGCGGCTTCTCCCTGCCGGCCAAGACGATCCGTGAAATGATTGTCGGCTCGATTGATGTTGTCGTACAGGCCTCCCGCCTGCGCGATGGCTCTCGCCGTATCATGAACATCACAGAGGTGATGGGTCTGGAAGGGGATACGATCGTGCTTCAGGATGTGCTGAAATACGAGATCGAAGGCGAAGACGAAAACGGCCGGGTGCTCGGTACACATCGTGGCACAGGCGTTGGTCGTCCGCGCTTCTGGGAACGCGCTTCTTACTACAACATGGAACGAGAGCTGGCCGCTGCGCTGGACGCCGTGGGGAATTGAGGCATGGGCAGTGACATGATCATCTACATGGTCGCCGCGCTGGCCTTCCTCGCGATTGCCGGCATTGGCGTTGCCATGACCTCAGAAAAGAACGAGGCCGCCCGCAAGCGCGTGAAGGCCATCGGCTCAGGGCAGACCGTCAATGGCAAGGGTCGCGATACACGCATTCTGGATGAGAATGCCAAGCGCCGCCAGAAGACGCAGGAAATGCTGGACAAGCTGCGCAAGCAGGACCAAGAGCGCCGTAAATCCGTTCGCCCGCAAGATCTGAAAACCAAGCTGACCCAGGCCGGTCTCGATATCTCGCCTACCATGTTCTGGCTGTTCTCTTTGGTGGCCGGTGTATTTTGTGGCGGCTTCCTCTATCTCACCGGCTTTGATGGGCTGACGATCAGCGGAATTGTCCTGAAGAGCCAGCCAGTCATTGTGGCCGGCGCCTTTTTTGCCGGCATGTTCGGGTTTCCGCGTTTCCTGATCAATCTGCTGACCAATCGTCGCAACAAGAAGATGATCAACCAGTTTGCCGATGGACTGGACATCATCGTGCGGGGTGTGAAGTCTGGTCTGCCGCTGAACGAATGTGTACGGATCATTGCCAAGGAAAGTCCGGAGCCGCTGCGTACCGAATTTGCCATTCTGGCTGACAATCTGGCCATGGGCGCAGGCATGGAGCGCTCGCTGAACAGTTTCTACAAGCGTGTTCCTCTGCAGGAAGTGAACTTCTTTGTCATCGTGCTGCTGATCCAGTCCAAGGCCGGGGGTAACCTGTCGGAGGCCCTGAACAACCTTTCCAATGTGATCCGTTCCCGGAAAATGATGCGGGAGAAGGTCAAGGCAATGTCTTCCGAGGCGAAGGCGTCTGCCATGATTATCGGGTCCCTGCCCTTCGTGGTCGGCTTTCTCGTCTTCCTGACGACCCCTGCCTACATCATGCTGCTCTTTACCGAAGAGACCGGGCATTTGTTTATCGCTATCGGCTTTGTGCTGATGACCTTGGGCGTCCTGACGATGCGCAAGATGATCAATTTCGACATGTAGGGGAGGGGCGCGATGTACAGCACACTTGTTTCGCTGGCCCGTCCTGAGGCCATCGCGTCCATTCTGGTGGCGCTGGCCGTATTCGGCACAGTCCTGTCCATCATGCTGCCCTATCTGAAGACGGACAAACTCGAAACGCGCCTCAAGGCGGTGACGGAGCAGCGCGAGAAATTGCGCAAGCAGAACCGCGCCGCACTGGAGAATCGCGGGCTTCGTCGCACCGATGACTCCATGGTCGGGAACATCTCGTCCAAGCTGAACCTGGCCAAGGCCCTTGAAGACCCGAACGTTACTGCAACGCTCAGCAAGGCAGGCCTGCGTGGCCCCGGGCCGCTGTCTGCCTTCTATTTTGCGCGGATGACGCTGCCCTTTGTCGGTGCGTTCCTGATGTTCCTCTACATCTTCTATGTGAATGATCACGGTCTGCAGGGGCCGATGCGCTATGGCTCGCTGCTGTTTGGCGCGGCGGCGGGGTTCTATGCGCCCAACATTTACGTCTCGAACCTGGCCCAGAAGCGTCAGAAGTCGATCATGCGCGCCTTTCCGGATGCACTGGACATGCTGCTGATCTGTGTCGAATCCGGCATGTCGATCGAGGTGGGTTTTTCCAAGGTCAGCCAGGAAATCGGCTCTGCCTCTCCCGAACTGGCCGAAGAGTTCGGCCTGACCGTGGCGGAACTCGCCTATCTGCCGGAACGCCGCCAGGCCTATGAGAATCTTGCGAAGCGGACCGGGCATGAGGGTGTGAAGGCCGTCTGTATGGCCCTTGGACAGGCAGAGCGTTACGGGACGCCGCTGGGCGATGCCCTGCGCGTCATGGCCAAGGAAAACCGCGACATGCGCATGGCGCAGGCTGAAAAGAAGGCCGCCGCGCTGCCAGCCCAGCTGACCGTGCCGATGATCCTGTTCTTCCTGCCGGTTCTGTTTCTTGTGGTGCTGGGCCCGGCCTATCTCACCTTCAAGAAATCACAGCTGAATGAAGAGCCGCCGGCGCCTGTTACGCGCCAGTCCTGATCTGCTGCAGCTCTTCCTGATTTTCGAAATACTACTCGCCGGAGCGTCGCAGACGCAGGCCTGTTGAGCTGGCTTCCGGCGCACTGTCTTCTGCCTCAGCGGCAGCAGGCGGCGTGACCGGCTTTGGCCTGGTTTTCTTGACAGGCGTTACTGCAGGCTTGGCCGCCGGTGTCTCGGTCTCCAGCGCTTCCCATGAACGCACCGGCTGGATCATGTCCTGAAGCAGTTTTGCGTTCTGTTCCACCACGCCTTGCGGAGCGTGACGGCTGCTGATCTCGGCCATTTCGTCATATTTGCCCTGCAGCCCCAGGATGAGGGCCAGGTTTTCCGTTACGCGCACATCCGCATCCGGTTGCGCGGCGGCCAGGCGCAGCTTTTCCTCTGCGCTGTTCAGGTCTCCGCTGAGGGCCAGGGACAGGCCGTAATTTGTCAGCGTGGAGGTGCGGGTCGGCTCCAGTAGCAGGGCCTGCGTATAGGCCAGCTGTGCATCCTTGTGACGGTCCAGCTTGTCCAGAGACGTGCCGAGCGCAGCCCAGGCTTCAGCCCGGTCCGGCGCGGTGCGGGTTGCCTGTTCAAAGGCGCGGGCAGAGGCCACAATGTCATTCTTCGCAGAGAGCGCCTTGCCCAGCGCAATCAGCAGGTCTGGATCACCGGGATGCACGACCAGAACCTGAGAGAGAACTTCAATCGCCCGCTCATCAGAGCCGATGCCACGCAGCGCGCTGGCAAAGGTCAGCGCCTTTTCCAGATTGTCCGGGTCCTTGGCATGTTCCTTGGCCCAGAAATTGGCCTTGGTCAGAGGGTCGGCGCGGTTGGCCGCGGCGACTTCTTCTTCCGTGGCAGGCTGCATGGCGGCTTCGACAGCGCGCGCATAGTCCTGCTCTGCCTGTTCAGCCGGGTCCGGACTGGTCGCGCAGGCGCTCAGCACGACAGCGAGTGCAGCCAGTGACGTTTTGGCTCTGGACATGGACAAGCTCCGGGTTTGTATCAGTTATAGCCACAGGGACTCTGGCGGCATGGCGTCAAGGATCAGTTAACGCCCCGGCAGTTTCCATTAACTCTCGCCGCTGAAAGGCCTGTTTGAATGCATAAGAGTTTCACCGCCGACCCCACGGGCGCCGTTGACGTCTTCCTCTACACATCTGCCGCCTTCAAGAGTCTTGAGAACGATCCGTTCCCGTCCGCCCGTGCGACGGCCAAGGCGCTTGGCTTTACCGCAGCGGCGGGACAGGTGGCGATGATCCCCGGGGAAGGGGGCACGCTGGCAAAGGTGTTGTTCGGTCTGGGCAAGGGACAGGATGCGCTGGCCGTCGCGGCCCTGTCAGGCAAGCTGCCCAAGGGTGTTTA
>Ga0070727_10002345_pt1 | contig 18404 bp, 17 predicted proteins | sample tdAd472_FD_66722 | JGI IMG/M metagenome (GOLD analysis project Ga0070727, IMG submission 66722) | Marine sediment microbial communities from the Atlantic coast under amendment with organic carbon and nitrate - tdAd47.2 | ecosystem: Environmental > Aquatic > Marine > Coastal > Sediment | place...
GAAGAACAACACGTGCGAGGCATGCAGCTGGTGCTCGAACCAGATTCAGACGCAGAAACGGATCTAGCAATGAGCGATTCATTTGATGGTAGTGGGCATGAAGAAGAAGAGTGAAAGTACGCGCTCGTGAATGCGTTCCTTTGATCCACTTGCATCAACAACCTTCCATCCAGCGCCAGCGATCTTTGCGTATGACGTCATCACAGCGCCCTGAAAGTCTGCGCGCTCGTAGCGTTCATCGCCGTACCCCGGACGTTGCTGCAACTGTTCCGCGCTGGCTCGCAAAAACACCACCACATCTGGCACAAGCAATCCCTGATCAGCTGATTGACACCACGTCTGGCTCAGTCCCTTGGCCATGCTGTATGCAATACCGCTGTATGAGTAGCGGTCCACAATGAGTGTTTTGCCCGCTGCCAGCTCGCGCTCCATGTCTGCGAGGACCTCCCAGCGGTTGGCGCTAAACAAGAGGTGGAGAGCGTGCTCATCCATCTCTGTGCTTGTGCGCAGATATTCGTCAATCAGCTTGCCCGTGACGGCGCTGGTGCGATCTGGAAAGCGACGCTCCACGACATCTTCGCCGCGCTCTCGAAACGCTTGAGCAAGCAGCGCTGCTTGCGTTGTCTTTCCCACGCGATCCGGTCCCTCAAATAGAATGAAGCGACCCCTCTTCATTTTTTTTCAAGTGGTGCGGAAAGGGGTTCGCATGTCAAAAAAACGCCAACGCCCATTGACGACGTACGTTGTGGTCATTGAGACCAACGACACTGTAGAAAACAGCTACTATGCTGCAGATGTCAACAACCTCGATGATGACGCGCTACAAGCAGTCCGCGCCGTAGCTGGCAAGGATTCATCTGCTGCCACAGAAGTAGAATGCTGGCGCGCCACATGCTTTGATACCAACGGCCACATTCCGCTTGCGCCATGGTTTGTTGTTGACGTAGAGTTTCTGCTCGATCCACCCGATCCCATCTCGTGCGTGGCAACGGTGCATGAATTTGAATGAATGTTTTTTTACTCGGCACCTTCCGAGCCGCTGTTGACTTCATCCAACTCCAACTCATCATCCACGTGCTCGAGATACTTGCTGCTCCTGCGTCTCTTGCAGCACCCATTCTTGCTGTAGTAACACCCGCCCAGGAAAATTGTATACACCAGCGACGTTACACCACAGATAACCGCCACCACGCACGTCTGCCCGAGCGTAAGAACTCCCGCTGGCGTGTCGCTGATCCAATGTATCATGAGCACCGCGCATGCAGCACTTCCTGCAATGGATGGTAGCGATAGCAGTAATCCCAAGAGGATGCGGTTACTGCGACCCATTGTTGTTTAATCACTTTTTTCCAGAGCCCATGCGCGTCGCATGTCTTCCGCTTCGTCGCTCCGTGTTTTCTTTTTCCCTTCAATCGCCAGCGCTGGAATAATCGACGATTGATGAGATTCCATATACTGTACCATGCGCGCATGACCATCAATCTGCTCTTGGATCAAAGGCACCACCTGGTTCGCATAAATCTCTCTGAATCTGCTAATGAGCGGCCTGTCGATATCCATCACGCGTCTCTCTTCCTCTTGAAACTGCGCAATGCGCATCGGAGCTTCCTCGATTGCTTTTGGCAGGCGAAACATTGATGAAACGTTGAGATTCTGAAGTTCTTTGGCGGTATCCTTGAGCATTGTTCGCGCATTCTGTGCCATGCCCAACAGCCCTGGAAGCCCGCCCACTGCAATGTTAACGACGGATGCCATGGCAGCGTCAGCGGTGAAAATAAACTTGATTCCGTGTCGCGCGATTACACCTCCAATCAACCACACTGCCTCCCAGAGAGCCCAGATGGTTTCGTTTCCCCACACTTTGAGAGATTCTCCCCAAGTTGTGTGAATACGACGAAACGTCTCGAGTTTCCGATTCTCCGAGTTTGCTGCCATGAAATTGACAATCCATGAGCTCAGAAAGGCGGTGCCCAGATAGACGGTGTACCCGACGTAGTACCCGGCCTGAATAAACCCACTGAGGTTTTTCAAGTACGTGGTCGCAGATAGCGCAGCCGTCGCGGTAGATACACCCGGTTTTGAAAAGAGCCTACCATATGCTAGAACGCTCCGATAATCGGCATCATCGAGCACGTTTTTCAACCCAGATAGCACCGTGGTAGTAGACCAGAGCTTTGAGAGAGCACCAACCAGTGACCATTCAGCATCTGCTGCGAGCACAGAAATTTCAGGCACGTCACGTGACGCAATCCACATCATGTAAAAGTACAACGCCGTACGCGCAGCAATGATGAGGAGCAAAATGTGAATGGCCAGCTTTGTGTTTCGTCCCACCGTAGAGCGCTGAATAATCGCACGGCGTACTGCCTGAAGCCGTCCCGTGGCGCCATATGCCGCTCCGTATGCTTCAAAGAGAGCATCTTCCATCGTTTTGAACGATCGGAGCTGTTGGCGAATATCTTCTTGGCTCAGTCCAGTCCGTCTTAAAACCGTCTTCACCCGTTCATGCACAAGTCGAAGCATTGCAGACTCACGAACGTCATCCCGGTTCATCAAGTCCAACTGTGTTGGAGCCACATTTCCACGATGCGTTTCAACCACCTTGGTAACTTCCCCCATCATGGCAACGTGCAGCGTCTTTTCCGTGTCACCGTATTTTCCGCCCGTTTCCGAGATTATGCGTTTCAGCTCTGTCATTGCACCGTCAAACGTGTCCTTGTTTGCATCAAATGAGTCGCTAAGCTGTTGCATCGTTGTCAAGTCCACGTCATTGACAGCAACTTGATATTCGCGCAGCGACAATCCTTCCAGCCTTCCTCCTGCACGCAGATGACGCCGCACATCATTTCGGACTGATGAATCATCATCATCGTCATCGTCATCACTTCCAGCGTTGACGGGACGCGGTCGCCCAAACTGACGAAACGCTTCCTGTTTCTTCTTGCCGCGGGCTTCGAGATCTTTGCTTACCGCAGAGAAGACTGCAAAATGTGTTGCGCTTGCCATTTCGAGCGCACCCTTGCGAATTTGTGCCACTTGCCACGGTGATGCAGCAGCCGTTGCGTTTTGAGATAGATATCGTATGCCCTCAACGACTGCAGCGTCTGAAGAAGAATTTCCAAACGCAGCACCGTAGAGGTTCTTTGTGACGCGTGCAAACTCAACATTGTCCTGCACAATCTTTCGGTCCGAAGCACCACCGCGAGCGGCAAGTGATGTTGCTTGTTGTGCACGCTCAGCAAATGTGTCTGCGTCATCCAGTGCCTTGAGCGCACCCTCAACAGCGGTGCGGTTCTTGCCTCTGACCAGATCTGATTTGAGCATCGCCTTCAACGCGCTGCGCGTAACATCTGCGTTGTACGCATCGGAAACCGAGTCGTGGCTAATCCCCAGCGAAAGTGTCGCCTCTAGCTCTTGGAATTCACGCACATCTTCTTGCATCGCACGCACCTCGTCATTGACGGGCTTCATGACGAGCGACGACAGCGGGGCAAGCAGTGGAAATGATGAAATGAGTGCAGTGGTTGAAGATTCCATGATGCGGTAGATGCGAACAACCCAATACGAGACGGTGTCGATGATCCACTGAAAGAGTCCGCCGAAAAAGCTTGCCACACGATGACCAAACGGCTTAATGGCGTTATCGAGCGCGTCATCAGACACACGCACTCCCTTGTCAAGCATCAAATTGGAGATACGTTCCAGCGATAGCGCAAACCGTCGGCGTGCTGCAGCTTCAAAGCGAACCATTGCATCAGGACCTTCGACACGCATGATGTTCAGTCGGTCCTCGGTGATGGACATTGATAGAAAGACGATCCCGCGCAGATGATCGCGTACGACGTCGGTCGTTTTGTACGCTGCAGTCGCTGCACCATACAACAGAGCAGACGCGTGATTCATGGCCGTGTGGACCAGCTTGCGAAGCGCCACGAAAATGTTGCGCAGCACACCCGTCACCGCGTGAACAAGTACCGAAAACAGCGAGGAGACCCCCCATGACATGTAGCGTTGAAAGAGGCCTTCCGACTCACCAGACGCCTGCGCAACAGCGTCTGGCACACGCTTGAACAGCGACATGATGTAACGCCACAGCGATTGGGCATACTCGCCAATGAATCCAAGCTTGCGCTGCACGCGTGAAGGATCATCACCCAGCGTTGAATCAATCGTGTTGATGGCACGGTCGAGATCGGAAAGGTTCTCAACAATGTCCCTGTCGAGTCCACCCACCACCACGCTGCGCCACGGAACACTGGAAACATGTTGCGCCGCGCGCTTGCCAACGTCTTCCATCGCACCACCCACCAGGTCCCATGCGCGCTTGTGATCTGCTGCGGCACCCACGACTTGAGACCCGACGAGCACAACAGGAACAACATCAGCGTCCATCTTATCGTAGCTCATGTCTTCTAGTGCACGCAATAGTGGTGCGCGCTCATTGACACCATAATGTTTTGCAACAAGATCACGCATGCCTGCGCAAGCCAAAATGTAATAAACATGTGGCGGACAAAAAATGACTTATAGATTGCCCCTGTTATTCTTCTCCCTCTCCAGCGCAGCAACGGACCGTTCCAACGCACCAAGTTCGTGTCCAATAAGCTCCAGATGATCATCTGCATCTGAAGCATTCAACGCATGTTCCAGTGCGCCAAGTCGTTCGTGTGTAAGCTGTGTGAGAGAGACACTGTCGCCATCACCAGGGACGATTTGTGTGACGGCATCAGCAATAATTGCTGCAAAATCAGCGTCTTGCGCATCGTATGCATCACTGACGCGCTTCCATTGTTTTTTGGCAACATTGATGCTGGTTGAATCATGAATCACCGCGGCAGAGAGAAACATTTGAAAAAGCGCATAGTAATATCCGACAGGCGCAATGGTACGACCGTCATTACTGAAACGGACCCTGTAACCACCCTCTAGATAGCTAGAATTCGTCTGATCTGCAGATACATACATCTTTTGTGGCGAATCGCGATCTGAAATGACACGACGAAGCGTGTATGACCGTGGCTGCCAAAATGGGGCGTCTTTCCAGAGCTTGACAAGTGTTTTGCGAGTATCAGCGTCGTTATCCAGCGCGGCAGCCATTTGAGAAATAACACGAACGGGCTGCTGGGCGACGTCCATGTCTATGAACTGTGTCAAATCCTGGGATTTGAGATTTGATAACAATGGTCGTAAAGACTTGAGCACAACATCTGCAGTGGAGTAAGCCAATGCAGGTCCACTCTTTCGTCCAGCGGAAGCAACGCGCTCTTGATACGCTCGATAAAGCCCATCAATGTCACTCAGCACGTCGCGCCGCGCGTATGATGCATTGTAGCTGGGCAATACGTTGATCTGCTGATACGGTCCAGCGGGAACCTTGGTACCCACAATCATCGATGCAAAATAGCGATGAAACAGCACGTTTGACATACCGAGCACAGAAACGTGTGCTGCATCGTGGCCAAGACGCAAGCGGCGCTCTGGAAGAGGATCCAAAAGTCTCCGAATCAGCACCAACCCTTGATTTCCGACGCGCGCGATAATTGCAGCTTGAATGCGCTCTGTCGCATAAGAGCGCATGTTGAATGCAGCACGATATGCAGCAGCTTGAATGTCAGAGTCAAAGTCCTTGGTAGGATCAATGGGCACACCAATGTCTAGCATAAGTCGTAGCACTTTGACCAAATCCTGAAAGAATTCGAACCGCTTACCAAACGTGCGTTTGATCATTGGCACAACATCTTCGCGCATCAATGCGTCACGAAAGTATTCCTTGCGCCCATGAAACGGCGGATGTCCTCTTCGCATTGCCATTCGATATTCGTTATCTGCAGACCCATCAAGCGCAGCGCCATCAAGCGCCATGGCGCACATGATGAGGCCGAGAGCAAACATGTCCCCGGCTTCTGGGATGTATGCTGTCCTGCGGTCATCACGCGACACGTCTACAGCTGAATAAATGGGCGTATGCACCGTACTGTAGTTTGTTGGATTGCCTAGAAGCGCTCTAGGCTGATACATTTCCTCGACAGGTCGTGCTGCAGAAGCACTAACCGAACCGAGATCAATGATGCGCACACTCACCGTTGATGTGATTCCAAAGACATCCGCGAGCCCTCGCTGCCGTTCCACTTGAAACACAAGGTCTTGTGCTTTCGTGTTGTCAAACATGATGTTCTCCGGCTTCAAATCACCATGCACAAGTCCATATGTGTTGTTTGCCACCGTGAGTGCCCACGCCAGCTGAAACATGATGCTTTGAATCCGCGAGCTATCATTGAGTCCATCCACGTCGGTCAATAGCTGCGAGCCCGCCCGCTCCAGTGCTGTAACGAACCGTTCCATACCACCGACGCGCATGTTCTTCCAGCAGTCATGTTCGGATGTCTTCTTTGGAGGTTCGCGCGTCAGCAATGACCCCATGTGAGCCGCATTGTCAGATGCACATGCAGCAATCTGAACCCAAAATGCGTGTGCTCCGGGAAGCCGCTGTGGTTTCAACAACTCGCCAACGACACATTCTCGAATACCATCTTGGACGCCACGCCTGTCGCGGTATGCCTTGAGGAAACGAATCACCCCATCGTAGCGACCTTGATAGACGCATCCAAAGGTACCCGCTCCTGCAAATGTCAACTTTCCATCTTTGGCTAGTTTGGTCGAGACATCGGGCTCGTACGGTATCAGAGGCTGCATTCCGGCCCGTTTTTACACAATTACTTCACAGCAAGATGCCTTTATCCAGTAGCACTTTTCTTATCTCATTGCGTTAGGCGCTGAACAACTTCGGGGCCCATGAAAATGAGAGCGCGGCGAATGTCTGTCTGTGTGTCCGCATCATCAGCCAGGTAGCGATCCAGCGCGTAGAGTGCAGCCGCCATGATTGCTGGATCATTGCGCGCTTCCTCACGTAATGATTGTTGAATGTTGACAACAAGTTCGCTATTTCGTTTGTAGATCACAAACATGTCGACCACGACACGATACTCGTCTACATCTTTGTCTGGCATCTTTCCTGGAAGTTGTAGAGCCAGATCATCCCAACGTTTGCTGGCAGCAAACTTGACCAGCGCCGGATTTGTCACTACAAACCCAGGAGCTTCTTTGCTTGACCACGTTTCTTGTGGTTGTTGCTGCAAAACTCGCGGAAGCGCATCCACCTCATCAGCACGCAGGTAGATGTATGCGCGCGTGTAAAATCCACGTATTCCAGCTGACTGCAGCTCCGCAGGCACACCACCATCTGCAGTACGCGGTACGTTTGCCCATTTTGAACCAATGCCATCATACACCCACCATTGATCTGTTGATGGGTCGCGCACGGCACCAATCCAGTGCGCGAGACCAAGTTCTTCACCACCCTCGCGAAATTGCAATGCCGGATCAACACCATTGAAGAGCAGCGCGCCGTGCAGGCGAAATTGACCCTTGTTGATATACTCATCAGCACGAATGTTGCGTCCCATAACGGGCATTACAATGACCGCCGTGTTTTGCTCGACAATGATACGTTCATCATCTGGGAATGCGGTCAACATGGCTCCGTCATAAAACTCGCTCAGGTCATTGAGCATAATGAGCGAATCTCCACCTCGTGCGAAATTTGGATCGCGCACAAAGCATTTCTCCCAAATAAAAGGCAATGTGCACTTTCGACCAGCAACACCGCTGCGTTGATCCTCCATGAATGAAATTTCATCCAGCAACGTTTCGTGAATCGCATTTGCGTTCTGTACACCGCATTCTGGCTTGAGCGGTGATGTGCGCATCTCGCGCGCAGAACGAATCATGCGTTGAAAGTAGAGATTGGGAATTTTGAAGAGCACAAACATGAGCGCATCAAATGGGCATGAAGCATCACCTTGAAGCAGTAGCTTAACGCGATCATCCACAAACGGCACAACTTGCGCGATTTTCTCGCTAGTTTGCATATCTTGCGTACCTCGATTCTGTAGCTCGATGAAAACGTCCACTACAAGGACACGCGGTTGGCCGCGTGAGTTGAGTACGTTGCGTACACCCCGCAACCGGTTCGCTGCACTTTGCAAATCCGCAGTTGGGTCATCAGACACGTAAGCTGAATACATATCCGCAGAAAATCTGTCCCAATCATCACTCAGCGCTGCAGACTCTGGAAGAATTGCACGCGATTGATCGTAGACGTCTTGAATCTGTTGCGTGGTCCATCCGGGTACATGACCAGGCAACAACGCCAATGCGCCACGTCCTTGTGCCCACGCATTGTCATTGCGCACATTGCTCAGTGCAGCAGCCAAGACACGAAAAGCGTCTGCACCTGCTTGTCGAAGGCGTTGCGCTTCTTCTTCCGCAAAACGCCGAGCACGTTCAACTTCAGCAGCTCTCTCCTCTTCAGCAGCTCGCGCACGCGCAGCACGTTCACGCTCCTCGCGATCCATGAGGTCAAGCACGCGCTCCACTTCATCCGGCAGTGCGCGCGCTGCGTCTTGAGCCACTTGAGTGGCACGTGTCATTCCACGCGTTGCAGTGGGTACATCAAAGGTGGCATCGTCCCGAATGCGTTGATTGATGCGACCTTGCGCTTGTTGAATGACAAGTGTGAGTGCACGCACCTGTTCGCGATATTGGTCAAACAGTGCGCTTGTTCCAGGCAGGCGTGTCGTGGCATCGGTAATGGCCAGCTCAAGCGCCGTCTTGATGTTGAGCGCCTCTTGAAGCGCCGCCAAGAGAGGGCGCAACTCGCGCGCTGTTGCAGGAATGTGCTGCTCCGCGTCACGCTGCAAGCGCTGCACGTCGGCGCCATTGAGTAGACCGGGACGCAACAGCTCAATGAGCGTGCCATCTGGCAACACCACCTCATACATGGAGCGGAGCGCACCATGCACACTGCGTCCTGCTGCCATTTGAAAGATGACATTGTCCACGAACCCGTACCAGCGTTCCTTGGTGGCCGCGGGGCTCTCATAGTCGACCGTTTGGGGAGCATTGAACAGCACGACGGAATCCACCAGCGAGCACAGCTCGCTCATTGTCTTGGCATCCACCAGCTGATGGGCGTCAATTTCGACGCGACGCAGCAGCGCCGGCAGCAGCTGATCCACCATGATGCGCGCCAGTTTTGGAGCAACCTCAGCAGCGAGACGCTGAATAGCTTGATGCAGCGTGCGGTAATACACGGGAGACTGAAACGCAGTGCCGACAATCATGTTGTTGCGCATCCATTGCGCAATGGCTTCAGCCTTGACTTCTCGAATGACGCCATCTTCCAGCGCACGCCAAACCGATAATGTGGGTGCATCCCACCACATTTTGTAGGGGCGAACCTGCCCGTAATCATTGTCGGGCACAAGCGCTGTCCAACATCCCGCTGAATCGAGTGGTCGCTGACAGCATGCGGTGAGCGGGCGCGTGGGAAGTGAAAGGTCGACACCCCAGTGGCGTGACGGGTCCAGCCCGCTGCCTTGCATCGCATCACCATATGGGTCACTCCCAGATCCGCTCGCGTTGATTGGGATCAGCTGGGAGCGCCAGCGAAAGTCATTCACGCCATCGACGCGAAACTTGTCCCACAAAAAACGATCAGATCCACCACGATCAAGCAGTACGCTAGAATCGCGCGGGAGCTGTGTGAGCGTCGCCTCATCGCCTCCCAGTTGAGTAAGAATGAGCTCTGCGTCGTTGAGCGAGAGCAGACGTGACATGCAGCGGTAGTAGACACGTGATGGCTGGCGCATTTCTGCATCTGATAGTGAGTGCGCCGTTCCTCCGTATCGCTCTTGGTACTCGCGCACGGCGCGCAAGTATTCTTGTGCATCTTGTGCAGCTGAACCCGTTGCGCTCCAGCGCTCGCGTGCCATGACCAACTCGAGCGTGCGAATGCCTTGCAGCATCACTCGTGCCAACGGATCTGTGGCATCTGCTGCGGATGCTGCGGCAAATGCGGGATCACCATCATTTGTGGCACGCAGCGCGTTCAAATCAATTTGTGTCTGCACAAAGAGCGGAGGACACTCATCACGCTCGGGTGGAAGGGTGTGCCATGAACCAGATGCCACTAATGCCATGTTGTCGTGAGACTTAATTGTAAAAGAAATGCGGGGCGAACAATCACATATAGCAGGTTCTTGCTATTTCCACTCGCTTCTGCAGAAACACAAAAAAAGAGAGAGTGAGAGCGGTCAATGGATAGTGCAGTGGTTGTGACGGGCAGATGTGCTGCATACACAGAGAGTACGGGCAAGCCATGTGGAAACAGAGCCAAACACACGCGCGACTCTGATGGTGTCAAGTTGTGCGGTGTTCACTTTCGCACCAAGCTGCCCGCAAAAACAGTGGCTGCTGATGCGCAACCATGGTTGGTATACCGCTTGCCGGCACCATACGCAGGGACTCGTGTTTCGATGGTGCAAAAGATTCGCAGACGCCTCTCAAAGGATGCGCGTGACAAGGAGCTTGGCGCCGACGAGGGAAGCATTTACATGTACCAGCTAGCGCGCGAGCACAAGCAAGGCATCGACATGTGGAAAGTGGGCCAAACATCACGCGCTGCAGATGTGCGCCTCGCAGAGTGGGCAGAATCACACAAGCAAGAAGTGGTGCTTTGCACCGAGTGGCACGTGCTGCGTGGGTGCAAATGGCTGGAACGCTTAACGCACGCATATTTGGATCGCGTGCGCGTGTTGCGTTACGAGGATGGTGCGCAACTGCACTCGTTTTGGTACGATGATGGCAAGCCAGTCAATCAGCGCACAGACACAGAGCAAGGCCGAGTAGATGCGCTCCACAAACACACAGAGTGGTTTTGCGCGCCACGCGATGAGATTGAGGGTATCATTTGCTCCATCATTGGCGCATTTGGACTGGCACGAGAGTAGTAATAGTGTTAAATTTGCTGCAGCCGTTCATTCACTTGACGCAGAATGTCAATCGCTTGCGGGTTCGCAGTTAGCTGCGCAACCACCATGTCCATCACAACTACGGCACCATTTTGCTGCACACAACGGGCCATGGCAGCCAGTATCGCGACAATGGGGTCCGCCCTCCGCGTAGCATGCTGCACGTGAATTGCGCCCGTGTGATCTTGAAATAGGATGATAATGTGCTGCCCCGTTGATTCTGCCACGTAGTTGAGCAATTCCGACCGGCAATCAAACTTGAGCTGAGCAATGATTTGGGCAATTTCTTCTGTCGGGGTGCGTCCTACACCACCCATGGTACGATGTGCTGCCACGCTCGAGACTACTTGAAAGAGTGTGCATAGCTGTGTGGTGTTCCACTCATCACCGCCCACAATATCATCAGTGCGCTGGTTGGCCAACTGCATCATGAGATGCGTAAAGGCAATCATGGCAGGCGTCGTATGACCAGCAGACCCACGGACATTGGAAAACGCAACACATGACGGCAGTGCAATGCATGCGCACGAAATCTCTTCAGCATCACGAATGCGGTCTGCAACCTGTGCAAAGATGGACTCTACCGTGGTAGTTGGATCAACCGAATCCATAAAGCGTGTGCGGTCATCATCACTTTGACCAGCACCACAGCCTTCGATGGTGCGCAAGAGGGCAGACAATCCGTTGCCTTCAGCAATGGCGTTGCTCAATCCAGCATCTTCCATGCGCGCGTGAAAAAAACGGGGACCCCTTAACCGACTTTTTGGGCATCACGAAAAAATGGTGGATCAAGAGGGTCGGCTTGTTTCGGTTGCCATTGAAGTCTCGCGCTTTGATGAGGACCCGACAAACGCGTTCGAGTCTGTGGTGGCGTGCAAAGAGTACATTGCTGATGTGCACATTGTTCGAGCGGGAGGCGTGCCCGAGACGGACCCACTGTGGGGCGGACTGGCAAAGCGGCTCAACGAAGCGGGCATCGACAAGGTCTGTGTGCACGCAGATGGTACACTTGACGTCAAGCGGTTGCGCTGCATGGCCCTCGTTCGCGTGCCCTCGGATATGATTGTCACCAGCAAAGCTTTTGGAGAGCTCGTTCACGACATGGTTGACTATGCAGGCGTCTATGATCACTACGCTGTGACGAGCACACTTTCTGTGGATCGCTTTGAGGTGACCAAAGACGGGAGCGAAGAAGTTTCGTTGCCCATCAGCGCTGGTGCACTCTATGGTGCTCTCTCGTACGGCTTCTTGCTCGTCGTGCTCGCTTTTGATACGCTCCGCTCGTTTGCAACACTCTTTCGCTATCACCGCACGTGCGACTTGCGCGGACAGATGGTCTATCACGCGTATCCCAACCGCGTCCAGCTTGCGCGCCGCAACTGGCTGCTGTGGTGGTTCTACACGGGCATCTCTCCACCTCGACGCGTCGACAATTCTTGCGCGCAAGCTCCTGCCGTGCGCGATCAAGGATGGACCTTTACGCTGCGCTACATTCGCACCCATGCCAGTATGGGATGGGGCGTGTGGTGGATCTTTGGATTTGCCGCATATTACTACCTCTTTTCCATTCCGTGGTGGGTATGGTGGCGTGCAGCTACTGTAGGCGTTGAAAAGGGCTCCACCATTCTCTTCTCGTGGTGGATGATTATTTCACCGCGCGAGTTTTTCACCTACATGATTAGCACGCGCGACCTCGGCGCCATTCACTGGCTCTCGTTCCACACGCTCCACCTCTGCTTTGTTGCATACCTCGTCCATCAGCACGTTCGAACACCATTTGGACTGCTACTCTTTGTGCAGACGCTCTTGTACCCAGTGTATCTCACGCTTGCGCCAATCATGTTTTTATTGGCCCGGTGGATGCCCATTCGCACCATTGCGCGCCCGAAGCAATAAAGCACACTCGTTCTTGTGAACAGCGTTCCAGTGTGCGCGTTGGTGCTCCACAGAAACAGTAAAACACCATTTCGCACGTGCTGCAGCGCAAGGTGCAACACTGCGCGCCACATGCAACACAATTGCTGACGAGTGATATGATTGGACGGTGACAATCTTCAAATCCCGCACGCGTAACAGTTGCTTGTCCGTAGACAGAGCCTTCTGGATGCGCACTTGTCATGATGAATACCGCAACAAGCATTTGCGTTTGTGGATCATAGCGATCCCATTCACTCTTGCGGTGAGGTGGAACGAGCTCAAAGAATGGATCGCTCTTGTCTGCAATCACTCTCCATTGCATGTTACGCGTGTCGATGCGATCAGTGTCCGGTATCGCTGCCAAGAGCATGAATCGGGTTCCCGGTTTTGGCACGGCATGCATAAAGTGGCGCAGAGAGTGTACGTAGTTTGCGACTACCGTGTTGGCCTCTGATTTGGTGAGACTTGAGGCAAGACGACCGTCAAAATCGTGTGTGTTGGGTAAGCAAGAACACAAGCCACTCATCTCAACAGTAATTTTTTTATAACAATGCAGAGGGCCGCCAGTGAATACAAAACGGGCCCGATCCGCGAGTTCCTCTGCCAACATCATGGTGTGCCCAACCCCATGTACATTGACCCGCTGCAAGGACGCGTGAAGAGCTACGAGCTTGTGCGCGAGGTGCGGTTGCACCTTGAAACGGGATCAATTGTGAATCCCGACACGGGACGCACCACACCTCAGCAAATGAGCTTTACGCTCCCGCCTGCAGGACAACCTGTGGACACGGTCACGCTCATGCGTATCGCAGAAGAGCAGCGTGTCCGCTGCGCGGTGGTACCCAACGCGACAGACTCGCCGCTTTGCCGCCTGCTCAATGATCCCATGCCTCCGCGCGAAAAGTGGTTTTGCGATCCGCGCACAGGAGCGCCCATGGAGCCTGATTTGGACCGCGTTTGCATCTACAACATTCAGTCCAACAATGTGTGGTGCTCGCTGCCCATTGAAGCGGCTGTGCGTGTCGGCTTTACGCATCGCGGTCTCGATGCGCTCTACCATTTGGAACGCACCAAGAAGCTCTTTGCAGACGCAGGGACCGTGGAAGGTGCATACATGAACACACGCACAACCCCGCCCGATGGCATGGACATTCAAGAGGAGCCGCTGCCGCGCGCTGCAAACTACGCCAATGCCTTTTTCACGGCCACAATGGCTAACGTGACCGAGGGCAACATGTTCAACTGCATCGTCGACATTCCGGGCCAAGTGTGCGGCGCTGCAGGACTCCCGGGGTTTTCCGGACCACCCGAGCCAGAGCCCAGTCTCATCGCTGCTGTGCTGACGCAGCGCGGAAAGACAATCGACGATCGCGAGGCCTATGATGAGTTCTGTCAAGAGTGGTTGCGCAAGTGGGAAGCGCAACAGCAAGGCAAGCCGCGCATCACTCACTATCACGCGGTGCCCGTGAATCATGTGCTTGCATGGGGACTGCGTGATGCAGTGTATGCTGAACAACATGGGGTACGCGCCCATCACTTTGGCTACAAACCCACGCCAGGCAACAGCGCTGGGTTGGATCCAAAACGGCCCGTGCTTCTCTACTTTTTGGTGGACAATATTACCATGACGCGTGTTGCAGACAGCTTCAAGCGCGCCTGGCTAGGCAAGGTGGACGAGCGCCCGCTCTCCAGTCTGCACTGGGATTTTGTTCCACATCTCGACCGTGCTCGCTACCCCAATCTTCCTGCAGATGCTACCGTTGCGCAAGGTGTAGCGCGTATCCGGCACGCCATTACCTACATGGTGTCACCAAAAATGACGCCAGCACAAATTGCAAGCGTTGCACCTGTGCTAGATCCACATTTTCCACCGTGCACCAACTGGTTGCCTGCAGATCCATATTTGCAGCAGCAAATGCAAGAAGAGGCAGCAAAACAGGATTAAAAAAAGAAAATTCTTGTTTGACAAAAATCATGAAGAGGGCCGCCCCCGCTCCCGCAAAAAAATCAACAGCCCCCGCTACCGCCACAAAGAAGCAGGCGGAAAGCAAACTGACGACAGCTCAACGCGCATACCAACGTGCCAAGCTTGAACTCGAGAATGCAGTTGCTGAAGAAGCAGTGGCTGAATTCAAGGACCTCAAAGAGCGCACACGCCGCTCTGCACAACAAGTGGATGCGCTCTTTTCTACACTGGTTGCATCCGATTGTCGAATTTACGCGCCCAAGGACCCGAAGTCTCATCTGTTTAAGCTTTGCTTCACCGAGCTTAAGAAGCCATTCGTGTATCTCAGATATTCTACATTTGCCGAGTTCACAGATCGGTGGTGTGCTGTAATCGACTTTCCCGACCGCCACGATCCGCCAGGCGACGACTTTATCAACAACTACATCAAGTTGCTGATGATCACGTTTTTGCGTACGCTCCATGCGCGCATGGTGGAAGCTGAACTCCCAGTGATCCCGCTCCTCCAGTTGGAGGAGATTTGCAAGATTTAAGCAGTGCCTGCCATAAACAAGCAACTTCGCGCACCTCTTTTTTAGTTGTGTAATCATGAGCTTGCGTGCGAGCCGCCTTCCTCCCGCGCTCATCCAGCGAGACACTGTCAGCGGCAGCGGAGAAAGCGATCCGCTTGTGTCTGAAGATGTGCGTAAGATGAAGCGTGCGATTCGCAACAACTTTCGCATGGCCACGGCTGCCATTATCTTGGCACTCCTCCTCGTTGGCGGGATCATCGCGTCAAGCGTCGTGCTGTCGGATCGCATTGCGAGTAACAGTGGTGCTGGCGATGCGCTCTCCATGCGGTTGATGTTGGTGGAAAACGAACTGGTGGATCTTGTGATGAACACCACGAGCTCGTCGCCCGTGTACACGACGCTGCTCGAGGGCACGTTTGATTGGGTCATCAACGATGGTGGCCCCACCACAGTGGCAGGCTCATCGTATCGGCTGCGCAACCTGCAGGTGGGTTCGCTCAACTTTACCATTTTGGAGGTGGGCGGGCCCAGCACACCGTACGTGTTCAACCCAGCATATGTCGGTACGGAGTACCGCGTTGATTTAAGCAACTGGAACCCAGCGCTGATCCCCGATCCGCTGTGGAGCGATGAATCCATTGGGTACCCACTGACACAAGCCAACATTGATCGCGTCTCTGTGACGGGGGGTTGTTATGAAGCCGACACGTGCAAGCTGCGTGGGTCCAGCGGCGACTCTGGGAATCAAAACACCATTGTTTTCCGCAACCCAGGCATCACACCAGCGACAATGACGATTCGCTTCTACTTTGGACAAAAGGCGGTGCTCTCTGGCGAAACGCTCTCTTTTTCAGAGCCATGGATGTTGATGATTCCGACGCTGTGAGAGGTGTTTTAAAAAAACAACATGAACAAGGGTTTGCTTTATCCCCCTGTTGCACAATGTTTGCTGTCGTATTTGACACCCATTGATTACTGGTCGCTACGCAATGCAACGACAGTCTGTGTGCGCCGTTCGACTTGTCGATATGTCGCAACGCTCTAAGTTGTCGTGAGTTATTCGTGTACGCTCCGCATCACATTATTGGTCAAACCTCAACAATCGAGCCTCGGGACGAATGCCGACGGAGTTATTTGCTCTTTGGCCACATGGACCGGCGTGCCGCCAAGTACATGAAACGCGGATACACCATATATGTTGAACACAACTTTTATGCACGGGAAATTCGGAGAGAGAACATGCAGAATCGCCAGTGGGGAATGTATTGGCGCAACCGGATGGATACAGAAACGCTGCAGTTTTTAGGCACGGAACGCGCGGGTCTGGACATGCCTACCATTATGGATAATCATGCAAAGCGTCGCGCAGCATTCAACGCAAAGGATTACTATACAGCACCAGAATGTGCACCCTTTCTGTGGGACAACTATAAACAATTTTTATGAAAATTTCAAAATGAAGCGACAGTGTCTCCCCGAATGGCGAACTCCAGAAACTTTTTCAGCACGCCACGCTCGAGCAGCTCGACGATTTGCGCTTGTGCATAGAAGCAGATCCAGATGATGTACGTGATGCTGGACATGCAATCATTCGTGGTGACGTTGATACGTTTCGTCGTTTTGGATGGGTGGTACCTATACGAAGCGCGGTCATGATGAATTGCGCGCTCGCAACGCACACAACGCGAAGCTTGAGCTTATCAAGCAGGCGGAAGAGCTCGGCTATCGATTGGTCGCTCGATGATGCTTGTTTATATCAAAAAATGTCAAGGGTCTCGCTAAAGTGGATCACGCCAGATGCAGAGCGCATCGTGGTTGAGTGTGCCCGCGTTACCTCTGATCCAGCGGTAGCTGCCACCAATGACGGAAAGGGCTTGTTGCGATACTTGATCAAGCATCGCCATTGGTCTCCCTTTGAAATGGCGAACATGTGCATCGAGGTCTACACGACGCGTGACATTGCTCATCAAATGGTGCGCCATCACACCATTGCGTTTCAAGAGTTCTCCCAGCGCTATGCATCGCCGGACATGATCCAATCGGAGCCCGTGATGCGCGAAGCGCGCATGCAGGATCATAAGAACCGCCAAAACAGCATCGATACCGATGATGGTGCGCTGCACGCCGAATGGAAGGTGGAGCAGGAAGCGGTGTGGCGCGAAGCGCGGCGCGTCTACCAAAAGGCTCTCACGCTGGGAATTGCCAAGGAGCAGGCGCGTGCTGTGCTTCCCGAGGGGCTCACACAAACGCGACTCTTTGCCAACGCATCTCTGCGCACGTGGTTGCACTACTGCCAAACGCGTTCACGTGAAGAGGGAACGCAACGCGAGCACGCTGAAATTGCGGAACATGTCAAGGCGCTGCTGTATGAACATGTACCTGTGATTGCGGCAGCGTGGTTTTAATAGAGTTCTGCATGCTCTCGGCGATAGCGTCGCCACGGATACTCGTCTGGCGTATCGTGCATGCGCACCAGTGTAAGGATAACCAGTTCGTGACCAAAAGGCTTGCTTGCATCACAGTAATGCTCCCAGAGTGACATTGTTGGAGGATAAGCGTCGTATCCAAATAGCTCAATCGCATAACCATTGTTGTAGTATTGCATGAGCTTGGCAAATGCAGCTGTTTGTGTGGCCAACACTTCCATTTGATGGCAGTAAAAGTAGCGCGATTCAACGTACGTGTAGTGGCGCCCGTTCTGCTCCGTGTACATTGGCGCATTGATGTTTCCGTCGTTGACATAAGACTTGTTTGCGCGTTTCATGTCTGCCAAATCTCCGAATTTGTGTCTATGGGGCACGGGATCTGCATATGCCTCGCGCTTGCGATCATGATATGCTTGCGATGGACGGTTGTGTGCAAATGGACGTCCACAATCACAAACCATCTCTGCTTCCTGTTCTTGGGGGAACACCTTGGCGAATTGATGGTAGTTCTCAATGTTTCTTGCCACAACTGTTGCGCCATCATCGCTCATGACAGGCCCGAGCTGCATGGGAGATAAAGCGCTAAAATCACCGCTCTCATATCCATAGGAATGTGCGTGTCTGTTGTTGGGAAATACAGCCAAGTGTCCGGGCTGTGGAACGGGCTTGCGCATCATGCGCATCTTGGTTGCCGTAATACTACCGACACCAC
>Ga0070727_10002351_pt1 | contig 18347 bp, 16 predicted proteins | sample tdAd472_FD_66722 | JGI IMG/M metagenome (GOLD analysis project Ga0070727, IMG submission 66722) | Marine sediment microbial communities from the Atlantic coast under amendment with organic carbon and nitrate - tdAd47.2 | ecosystem: Environmental > Aquatic > Marine > Coastal > Sediment | place...
CGCAATCAGTTCCGACAGCGGCTGGGCCGGCGACCCGTTCAGAGCGGTGCTCTACAAGAACGCGAAGACGCCTTCCGGAGAGACTATCCCGAAAGGAGCGGAGGTGAGCGGCCGGGTGGTGCGATTAGAGACGATCGACACGACCCACAGCGTCGCAATGAAAGACAAAGTCCGACGTATGACGGCCGTGTCGCTGAAGATCTACGAGGCGCGCTGGGAGGGACGTTGCTCGCCGCTCGCCGCCACGCTGCAACTCGTTCAGCGCATTCCCCAAATGGCTCGGGCGGACCCGGGAGGCGGCGCTGCGATCGGATCACGCAACTACCACAGCAACCGAGCCTCGGCCTATGAGACCACCGCCGAACTCTCCGATCCCGGTTCGGGAACCTTCATCATTCACGGCGAATTCTACTTGGTGAGGAAAGGGTCGCGAATGCTCTGGAAGACAATCGCCGCGGAGCCGTCCTCTTGTTCAGGCGCGGATTCGCCTTAGTCGACAGATCCCATTGGACTTCCCGACCCGGGCGCGCGGGCGACGCCTGGCCCCTATGAGCCGCCTATCTCGCGAGATAGGGCCGTATATATCAGGTGTAAAAGAATCCTAATTTTCTCGAATCCGCGGTTGCTACCCCCTATGGGCGCGCGGTATAACAATGGCCGTGCTCGAACAGATGTGGACGGGGCTCTTTCGCGCCGCCGTATCACTCGCATTTCTGGCTGCCCTGTTGTCGGTAGGATACTTCGTCGGTTCTCACCTAGGGATCGAACGAGCCGAATCGAATTGGCAACTTTACGGCCTCGGCATCGCCGCCGTCGTATGGGTGTTCGTGCGCCCGCGCTCGCACATGCCCGTCCCTCAAGATCCTCGCTCGCGCGACAATCAGCCGACGCTGCGCCCCCCCTCAATCTGATACGCTGCGAGGCTCCATGCCTCTTGAACCCGATGCCGACGAACAGTCGCGCATGCCCTACCAACTGCCCTTCCCGCAGGACGCCGCCTCGGAGATCGTCATCGGCTCCGTGCTGCCCAAGGACGATCGCGAGTGGGTTCCCCAAGCGGAGAACGTGTGGTTCCGGCCGCTGTGCCTGAACGCAAGCCAAGGCTACTGGGTCAACTTGCTCAAGGTTCAGAAGTCGGGGATACTCGCCAGGCACCGGCACCCGCAGCCGGTCCACGGCTACGTCCTGAAGGGAAAGTGGCGCTACCTTGAACACGACTGGACCGCCGAAGAAGGCGGCTACGTCTACGAGCCGCCCGGAGAGACGCACACGCTCTACGTGCCCGACGACTGCAAGGAAATGATCACGCTCTTCCAGGTCAACGGCGTGATGAACTACGTCGACCCATGGGGCAAGAACATCGGGTATGAAGACGTCTTCACCAAGATCGATATGTGCCGCAAACACTACACCGAGTGCGGCCTTGGCGAAGACTTCGTTCAGCGCTTTATCCGCTGACTCCTCGCAACGAAGGCCGCAATCCTCATAGCGCCCGGCTTCGTTTCCCGGTCCCCGCTTAAGTCTGTGACGCAGTTCGCTGCCGGCGCGGTCGCCGCCGGCAGCCTGTGAGTACCCAGCCTTGCCTCCGCCCCAATCCAGTCGCAGGCCGGCGTGCTGTTCAGGGCATGATCACGCCTCCATTGCACCAGGCGTTGCATTCCGCTAGGCTTCGGTCTCAAGGAATTACCCATGCGCTCTGTCCGGTTCGGTCACTACCGATATGTCATTCTCTGTAGTCTCGCTCTGTTGGCGCTGCCGGCAACCGCCCAAAACCTAATCGAGCTCGTTCAAATCGAGGTAGTCTTCCCGGAGGGGCAGGAGGCGCGAAACACCACCCTGTTCCCCGAGCAAGACAACGTGTGGGACGTCCAGCTTAGTGAGCCGTACCGTGTCTTCGTCACTTACCGAGTGAGAGTGGGCGTCCCTGACGTCAGAGCACACGTCGCACTAGTACAGAAGCGTTCAGATACGGGGGAACTACTGACCAGCCAGGTCACGGCCGCCGACTTCATCCTAAGCAACGGACATACGCTCAACGAACTCGCGCCAGCCACTATTGTTACTGCCAGAGGACCAGGACTAAATGGGCTCGGACTCCGGGTCGCCGTGAGACCGGACACAGGCATCGTCAGCGGACCGGCCCCTCCATTGGAGTATCAATTGCTCTTGGAATCATCAACCGGCTTACTGGCGAGTTCAGACGTCCTTCACGTGAGGACTCCAACGGAAACAGGAGCGGATTACCGCATCAGTAATATCGAGGTCGTTCAGACCGTCCAAGACTCCGCTGGTTCGGTACCGCTGGTTGCAAACAAGCCGACATTGGCAAGGGTCTACGTGGAAGCAGCAGAAGGCTCAGAGCCGGGAGCGGACCGCGTAACGGCCAGACTCTCTGCTCGCCAGGTCGGCGGGAACCGACTCGGGACGATAAGTCCGCGCTTTCGGCGTCGGTTCGTAAGACCTACCGCCGCAGGCGTCGCTCCAGACCGCAACACAGCGGCCAGCTCACTGATCTACGTCTTCCCGGAGAGTTGGACCCAGGCGGGCCGGTTGACGCTTGAGGCCGAATTGGACATCGAGAGCTTACCGGAATCCGACGACCTATCGAACAACATCACGCGGACAGGCGTCAGATTCGATGAGAAACAACGCCTGAAAGTCGTCTATATTCCTATCTGCCTGGCAAGCATTGGCGATGAGACTGTCTGCCCGGCGCCGGGCGACATGACGCTGCAGGACCTGCTCGCCGAGGATCTCTTGCCGCTACCCGACCGGGGGATCGACTACCAAGGGCCGCCGCTTCTATTGTCAGCCGTCGATCCCGACCCGTACCGATCCCCGTCCGTCGTCGCAGTGCATCCATCGCCTCTCATCAGGGTGGCCGGTCTCCCCGGCCTGGCAAACTTCGCCTCGGCATATCAACAATTGGCCCAAGCAGTCTCTCTGGATTCCGACATCGACGCCTGGGCCTTGATGCTGCCGAGAGGAACGCGGATTCAGGGAGAGCAGCCATTCGACAGAGAGCCCTATCGCTTCTCTACGTTCCGCCCCCAGGTCAGTCGCGCTCCGACATTCCTGATGACCGCGACGCCTACCCTTGAGGGTGAGACAAATTTCGCGGCCGCTCTGACACGAGCCCTCGGTGGCGACCTCGCGACGCCGAATTGCGCGGGCCTAGTGGTCCCCTTCGGTCCACCGTGGCCGAACGCGGCTGGGTCGATCGAGGCCACAGACACCGGGGGCTCGCAAGACGCAGTGGGGTTCGATGTCCCCCTGTTGGAACTCAAGCCTGCCGATCTGAGGGACGTCACCACTGGCTGTGAGTTTGACGACGTGTGGATCTCTGGACTCAACTTCACAAAGCTCTTCCGCCGCATTCCCGCTCCATTCAATGGTCTGAATAAAGAGACGCCGCCCTCCCAAGCAACAGGTCACTTGTTGTTGAGTAGGGCGAGCTTCAACTCGGACGGTAGCGGTGCGGAGCTTCTCAGCACCACCCGCCTCGACAGCGCGCTCGAGGTCATTCCGTTAGCCGCAGGCGACTACTGCGTCGAAGTCCACAATCCGGACGGGCTCTTTTCTCGCGAGTGCTTCGGGGTTCCGGCTCCACTCTTTGCGAATGTTCCGACGCCGGATGAGTTCTCTGTAGCGTCGTCGCTGCCTTTCCCCGCCGACGCTACAGCCATACGGCTCACCTATCAAGGCCAGGAACTACTCGCCCGCGCGCCCAGTGATGCGGTGCCGGAAGTAAACTTCACCGCGCCCTTGGCGGGCGATCGCTGGGAAGGGGGAGAGCAGACTCTCGCATGGACCGGATCGGATGCGGACGGTGACACGCTTTCGTACACCGTCTTCGCCAGCACCGACGGAGGGATGGTTTGGCGCCCCCTCTCGTCTCCTCTAAGCCGCACCGAACTACGTCTGAACGCGGGTCTTCTGACGGCTTCCGACGTACACTTTCGCGTCCTCGTCAATGACGGATTTCACTCGGCGGAGGCAGTCCTCGGGCCTATCGTCGTCGATACGACACCGCAGATCGAGGCGCCCGCGGAACTGGATCTTGGATTCGCCGTGGTTGAAGACTCGGCCAGAGGCGAGCTGATGATCCACAACAAGGGGAACGGCTGGCTTGAAGTAGGAGAGGCGACGATCGACAACCCGCTGTTTGAGGTACAGGGCATCATAGACCCGATCCGCATCCCTGCCGGCGACCATGCAACGCTCGATCTGAGCTTCCTTCCAGTTGCGGTCGGAGTGGAGACGGCAACACTGACGATTCAAAGCAATGCGGAGGATCAGCCCGAGCGGACCATCAACTTACGCGCGGAAGGCGTCGACGCCGAGACGCCGACAATCGCCGTATCTTCTAACGTTCTGAATCTTGGAGAGCTCGATCCGGACCAGCAGGCAACTAGATCAATCTCCATCACAAATACGAGCGCGGCCGATTTGACCGTTCAGGTCTCCGTATCCGGATCGGGATTCTCGCTTCAGTCTCCAGACCAGCTCTCGTTGAGTGCTGTCGACCCGCCGGCAGCCGTGACTGTGAGTTTCAGGGGCTCCACCGAAGGTGTCTACTCCGGAGCACTCGTCTTGTCGAGCAACGACCCCAATCAACCGGCTGTGGAGGTGGCCTTATCCGCGACCGTGCTCACATCCGATGACGGAGGCGGGGGATCAGATCCGCGACCTGCGATCAGCACGAACGGGGTTCGCAACGCCGCCACCTTCCAGGCGGGCATGGTACAGGGATCGTGGGTCACGATCTTCGGAGAGAACCTTGCAACATCTACGCGCACCTGGGACGGCGCGATCAACGGCTCCACGCTGCCTACCGAGTTGGACGGAGTCGTCGTGCTGATCGGCGGCAAGAGAGCCGCAGTCTTCTTCATCAGCCCAGGGCAACTCAATGTCCAAGTTCCTGACGGCCTGTCCCCGGGCCCCGTTAGTGTTCAGGTGGTCGTGGACGGCGCGACGAGTGAGACTCTCACCGCGAGCCTGAGCGAGGCGGCGCCGGGATTCTTTACGTTCGATCCTGAAGGCCGACGATACCTCGCGGCGGTCCACCTCGACGGAACATTCGTGGGCAAGGACGGACTGTTTGGCGGAGCGGTCGCGACTCGAGCAGCAAGCCCTGGAGACCGGATCTTGCTGTTTGGTACGGGGTTCGGCCCTACTAATCCAGCGACTCCCGCCGGAGTGATTCCCGCGGTGGCGCAGCTAGCGCTACCGGTCTCGGTGACCATCGGCGGCATCGACGCCGTCGTGGAGTTCTCCGGCATCGTCGGCGCGGGGCTCTACCAGTTCAATGTAATTATCCCTGCCGGCGTGCAGACAGGCGACGCGGAAGTGGCCGCGACGGTGGGCGCTGTTTCGTCGCCAAGTCAGACGTTTCTCACCATCGGCCAGTAGCTCAGCGCCAGAGCCGAAAGCCTTCGGCGGCGGCAATCCAGAGGTTGAGCAATCCGAGGCCCGAGACTCCGCCGCGGACGTAGGAGTTCGTCCAAAACTCCCGCCAGACCGGAAGGCTCAGGAAGTAATTGTTGTCCCAGAGCAACGTCCAAGGGAGCAGCAGCAGAATCAGTCCCACCTCGAAGCAAAACAACGCGAAGACGATCTGAATGACTTTCCGAGCCCTTGCGGACTCGTGCATCTCCGGCTGGGCGGCGTCGCTCATGAGGCGGCTCCCGCTGTCGCAGCAACGGCTTCGGCCACCGGCGCGAAACTACGCCGATGCAGCGGCGTCGGGCCGTGCTCGGCGAGCGCCGCCAGGTGATCGGGCGTTCCGTAGCCCTTGTTCGAGCGCCAGTTGTAGGCGGGGTAGCGCTCGTGCCATTCGCGCATCATGCGATCGCGCTCGGTCTTGGCCAAAATGGACGCCGCCGCGATCGAGCGGCAGCGCAGGTCGCCCTTGATCAGGGCTCGTTGGGGGTGCTCGGTTTGGAGCTTCATCGCGTCCACGAGGAGGTAATCGGCTTCGGGCGAAAGTCGCCGTACCGCTTCCTCCATCGCCAGCCGAGACGCCTGATAGATGTTGACCGCGTCGATCCGGTCCGCATCGACCGACGCCACCGCCCAAGCCACGGCGCGCTCGCGAATGCGGGGAGCTAGCCGCTCGCGAACCTGGGCGGGCAAGAGTTTGCTGTCGGCCAATCCGCGCAACGGCACGTCCGGGTCGAGGATGACGGCGGCGGCGACTACGGGACCGGAGAGGCAGCCGCGACCGGCTTCATCCACGCCGGCAATACGCACCGCTCCCTCGCCGCGGGCTCGCCGCTCGAAATACGTCGACGGTCGGCGGCCGACCGCCATCGTTATCCCTTGCGGAGATCGCGCTCAGTAAGGCGAGCGGCCTTGCCGCGCAGTTTGCGCAGGTAGTACAGCTTGGCGCGGCGAACCTTGGCTGCGCGCACACGCTCGATCTTGGCAATGATGGGCGAATGCAGCGGGAAGATGCGCTCGACGGCGACGGCGCCGAAGCTGATCTTACGCACGGTAATCGTTTCGCGCGGGCCCGGGTTGTTGCGTGCGATGTAGACGCCCTCAAAGACCTGGATACGCTCTTTCTCGCCCTCACGGATCCGCACGTGGATCTTGAGCGTGTCTCCGGGCTCGATGACCGGCAAGTCGGTCTTCATCTGGGCCCGTTCAATTTTGTCGATGATTGCGTTCTGCATGGCGAAACTCCCCGCTTACTCAATCCTACAACTCTTTGTCCGCTGCGTCCCGTCCGGCGCTGTCCAGCAGGTCCGGCCGGTAGCGGCGCGTTTTCTCTCGCGCGGCCTCTTCTCGCCAGCGGCGGATCTTTTCGTGATCGCCGCTCAGCAACACTTCCGGCGTCGCCCAGCCCCGAAACTCGGCCGGCCGCGTGTAGTGCGGGCAATCGAGACCCGCCACACTGCCGCCGTCTTCGCTCGGAGCGAACGACTCGCGGCGGCTCGAAGCCTCGTTTCCGAGCACCCCGGGTACCAACCGCGCCACGCTATCGACAATCATGCCGGCGGCCCATTCACCGCCGCTCAGCACGAAGCTGCCGACTGAAACCTCTTCGTCGACGAGATGATCCGCGACCCGCTCGTCGACTCCTTCGTATCTCCCGCAGACCAGCGTCAACTCGTCGTACTCGGCCCAGCGCCGGGCGTCTTCCTGGTCAAAGACCTTTCCCTGCGCCGAGAGCAGAATCCGTCGCCTCTTGGCCTCGGGGGCCTGAGCGGCGAGTTCTTCGAGCAACAAGCAGACCGGCTCAACCATGATGACCATCCCTTCCCCGCCCCCAAAGGGTCGGTCGTCTACGGAACGGTGACGGTCGGTCGCATGCCGCCGCAAGTCGTGCGTTTCAATCTCGATCAGTCCATTCTTTGCCGCGCGCCCGACCACTCCGTGCTCAAACGGTCCGTCGAAAAACGACGGAAAGATCGTGAGCAACTGGAATCGCATGGCGGCGTCTTGGTTCCTCTCGTTGGGTCAGGCGTTCAGCTCTTCGAGACCGTCGGGCAGTTCAGCGAGGATCCGCTTCCCGGGAACATCGACCTCGACGATGAGCGGATACGGAATGAGAATCTCGCGTTTTCCGCTGACAACCTCCAGGACGATCTGTCCGCCGGGCTCCTGGATCGCTTCCACCCGCCCCAGCGGGCGTTCGGTTCCGTTCTCCAAGACCTCACAGCCGATCAGCTCGAAGTAGTAGTGTTCGCCTTCCTCGGTCGGCGGCAGATTCCCGGCGGGCATCCGCGCCTCCCAACCTTTCAACTCCTCGGCGTCGGAAATCGTTTCGACGCCCACAAACTTCAAAATAAGCCGACCTTGGTGTCGCCAGGACTCCTCGATCTTCAGCTCACGCGCCTCGTCGGCCTGTTCGAAACGCAACGTGCGTCCCGACTCAAAGATCTCGTCCGCGTCGCACAGATCCTGGACGGCCACCTCGCCGCGTCGGCCGCGAGCCTTGAGGACCCTGGCAACGACGACGGTCGACGTTTCGCTAAGGCTCAAGGATTTCCAGCGAGAACCGCCGGTCCATCTTCATGCTGACTGCGCCGAGCAGCGTCCGAATCGACTTGGCAGTGCGCCCTTTCTTGCCGATGATCTTGCCTAGATCATCTTCGGCCACTGACAATTCGAGAACGGACGAGCGCTCGCCCGAGACGTGCTGGACCTCGACCGAGTCAGGCTCGTCAACGAGAGCCTTCGCGATCACTTCCACCATTTCCACGACTGAATCGGTCGACGATGCCACGACGGGTACCTCCCACAGCAGGCGTTACGCGCTCGATGCGCTGCTACTCCGCCGCAGGGGCGTCGTCTTTCTTCTCTTCAGCCGGAGCGGCTTCGGCTTCAGCAGCCGGAGCTTCCTCGGCGGCAGCTTCGGCTGCGGGCGCTTCTTCCGCGGCGGCTTCGGCGGCCGGAGCCTCCTCGGCGGCGGGAGCTTCTTCCGCTTTGGCCTCTTCGGCCGGAGCGTCTTCCACCGGCGTCGGCTTCACGGGACGTTCGACCGGCACGGCTTCCTTGGCTTCGGCGTCGGCGCGCATCTTCTCGCGCTTCGGCTTGGCCATGTTCTCGCCGTTCTCGTCGAAGTACTTGATGAGCTTCTTGACGCGTTCGGAAGGCTGTGCGCCTACTCCGATCCAGTAGTCGATGCGTTCGCGCTCGAGACGGATCTCAATCGGCGTCGGCCGCGGGTTGTAAAAGCCCACAATTTCAAGGTTTCTGCTGTCCCGGGGGCGCCGCTTGTCGGTCACAATCACCCGGTAGCTCGGTTTCTTCTTCGCGCCCACGCGCGTCAAGCGAATCGCTACCATCTCAGTCCTTCCTCCGATACTCGTCTACTATTGTCGTTCAAACGCGTCCCCGGCTGTGGAGCCGGTTCGCATTCGACTCGGGCCTAGCGCCCGAGGATGCCTGGAAACCCCTGGATATTGACGCCCCCGCCCAGTTGCGGCCGCCCCTTTCGGCCCTTCTTTTTCCGCTTCAAACCGCCCTTCTTCCCGCCGCCCGTCATGGCGCGCATCATTTTGCGCGCCTCACGGTACTGCTTGAGGAGCTGGTTCACCTCTTGCACGCTCGACCCCGATCCCTTGGCGATGCGGCGTCGGCGGCTGCCGTTGATGATCTCGTGGTTGGCGCGCTCCTTCTTGGTCATCGAGGAGATGATCGCTTCCACGCGCCCCATCTCCTTGGGATCGACCTGCGCGCCCTGGAGTTCCTTGAAGGGACCGACGTTGGGCAGCATACCCAGCAACGATTCCAACGAACCCATCTTCTTCAACGACTGCAATTGCTTGAGGAAGTCTTCGAGCGTAAACGAATCGCCGAGGACCTTCTCCTGCATCTCCGCAGCCTGGTCCTTGTCGATCGCGCCCTCGACCTTCTCAATCAGCGAGAGCATGTCGCCCATGCCGAGAATTCGATTGACGATGCGATCGGGGTGGAAGACCTCGAAGGCGTCCAGCTTTTCGCCGACGCCGACAAACTTCAGCGGGCGTCCGATCACCTGGCGGATAGAGAGCGCCGCGCCGCCGCGGGCGTCGCCGTCCATCTTGGTGAGCACGACGCCGGAGACTCCGAGACGCTCATGGAACTGCGCGGCCGACTTGACTGCGTCCTGACCGGTCATCGCGTCGGCGACGAACAGCGTCTCGGACGGAGTAAATTCCCGCTTGAGCTCTTCGAGCTCTTCCATCAACTCGTCGTCGATGTGCAGACGGCCCGCGGTATCGATGATGACCACGTCGCGTCCGGTTTGGATCGCTTCGCGCTTGGCGCCCTTGGCGAGCTCCAGCGGAGAGGTCTCGCCCTCTTCGCCGACGTAGATCGGCTGCTTGATCTGCTCGGCGACGATGCGGAGCTGGTCGCGGGCGGCCGGACGATAAACGTCGACAGACACCAGCAAGGGACGATGGCCGTTCTTCGATAGCCAGCGCGCCAGTTTGCCCGAGGAGGTCGTCTTACCCGAGCCCTGGAGGCCGACGATCATGTAGACCGACGGCGGGCTGCTAGCGTAGCGTAGCTTCGCTTCCGTGTTGCCGAGGATGCGGACCAGCTCGTCCTTGACGATCTTGACGACTTGCTCGGTCGGCGAAAACGCCGTCAGCACCTCTTGGCCGAGAGCCTTGGTGCGGATCTTCTCGATCAGCTCTTTGACGACTTTGAAGTTAACGTCGGCTTCGAGAAGAGCGAGACGGATCTCCTTGAGAGCGCCCTGGACATTCTCTTCAGTGAGCTTGCCTTCGCCCCGAAGGTCTTTGAAGACGCGCTGCAGTTTGTCGGACAGATTGTCGAACATCGAGCTATCTCTTCAAGCGTCTTCTTCGCGCGAAAGGCCGCTTCGCTCCCCGCGCACGGGGGCCGAATACGAACATCAGCAAGTCAGGGGGGCTGGTCGGCGCGCGCGGAAAATCCCGGACATGGCGACCCGCTGGGTTCCCAAGGACCCGTCCCTATAGTGTAGACGCGCCCGCAGGGATGAGCAACCGTCGAATCCGACTCTCGGTTAGGGCTTTTCCGCCTCCAAGTACTTCAAATAGAGCGTTTCATAGCGTTCGACGGCTTTCCTGTACCCCTCGGGGTCCACGAAGCGATCGGGGTCGTAAGAGTCGCCAGGCGTGAATTTCTTGTGGAGGCCGTACTGGGAGGCGTGAGCCGAGACGAAAACGTCCACCGGAAGGTCTTTCTGGACGGCGAACGTGTGCTCAAAATCAGCCATGATCTCGGGGTAGGTCGGGTCGTGGTGGAAGCGCTTGCCGGGATTGATCGAGTTCATGTTGGCGATGGCGACGTTGTAGTCCCGGCCTTTCTCGTGGACGGTCATGGTGTAGCTGACGCTGCCGCGGGAATGCCCGGGCGTTTCGACGACCTGGAGACGGGCGTCGCCGAGGGAGATCGTTTCGCCGTCTTTGAGGATGCGATCGACTTCCACCGGCTTGAACGTCTGCTTGCCGCCGAAGTGCGCGTCGGAAAAGCCCCCGTCTCGGAGCACGGGAGCGTCGTCGGCGGTGGCCCACATTTCGGCCCCGGTGATCTGCTTGATCTCGGCCAGAGCGGCGGTGTGGTCCCAGTGAGCCTGCATGGTCAGCAGGACCTTCACGTCCTCCAGCTTGAAGCCGAGGGACTCAATGCCGGAACGGATCTGGGGCGCGGAGTCCTCCATGCCGGTGTTGATCAGGAAGTGCCCCTCGTCGGACGTGATCAGGTAGACGGCGAGATCGTAGGTGCCGACGTAGTAGAGGTTGCCGATGACCCGGTGGGCTTCAAACGGACGCGCCCAGTTGCTCCGTTGCGCTTGGACCGGCGTGAGGGCGAGTAGGGCGAGTGCCGCCGCGACGAGGATTCGCATGAGGGATAGTCTACGGGGAATTGAGTGGCAGGCGGAGGCGCGGGCGTGCGCCTCCAAGAGGGTCGTTCACTCTCCCAGGGCGAACGCTACATAGGAACCGCGTAGGGGCTCCGCTGTTGCACGGGTCAGCCCAGCTTGGGCGGAGACGCAGAAGAGGATGTACTGCTTACCCTCGATTTCATAGACGGCTGGAATGCCTTCCATAGCCGCTTCGAGTTCGTGCTCCCAGACGACTTCGCCGGTGGAGGAATCGAAGGCGCGGGCCTTCTTGTCGCGTGTGCCGGTGAAGATCAATCCGCCGGCGGTCACGACGGGGCCGACTTTGGGCTGGACGGTCCCGGTGCCGGTAATGCCCTGGGCGGCCAGGAAAGGAACTTCGCCGAGCGGAATCTGCCAATCGATGACGCCCTCGTTGAGGTCATAGGCGGTGAGCGTCGACCACGGCGGCTTGATCGGAGGAAGGCCGTTGCTGCCTCGCACGAGTCCGAAGCCTGTCAAGAATCGGGCGCTGTCGGCGAGTTGGCCGCGCTCGGCGCGCTCGACGGAGGGCGGATAGTCGCCGGGGGACTGGAGGAAGGCGACCAGCAGATCGATGTCGCCGTCCGGCAACGACGCGAAACCGGGCATCGGACCGACGCCCTCGCGGATGACGGCTGCAAGTCGGCGAGCGTTCATCGTCTCGCCGATACCGACGAGCGAGGACTGGGCGCGCGCGTTCTCTTGGTCATCGACGGTGTGGCAGGCATGGCAGTGGACGTCGTAGAGGTAGCGTGCGCGCAAGGCGGGTTCGTCAGGCGCGGGGATCTCTTGTTCGCCGTCGGGATCGAGACGGAGGATGGCCGGGAGCGCCTTGGAGACGATGTACATCCGGCCCGTGTCGGGTTCAACCGCGGCGCCGCCCCAGTTGGAGCCGCCGTTGTTGCCGGGCATCTGGATGGCGTCGCCGCGGCCGGGCGGCGTGAACAGCCCCTCGTTGCGGGCTTCGGCTACGTACTTCCGGAAGCGGATGTTCTCCTCCTCGGGGTAGAAGGAGTGCATGTCGTCGACGGTGAACGACTGGCGAGCGAACGGCGGAGGGTTGGTCGGGAAGGGCTGCGTCGGCCAAAGCGTCTCGCGCGGCATCTCCGAGTCGGTGGGGACGGGGCGCTCTTCGATCTCCCACAGGGGTTCGCCGGTGTCGCGATCGAAGACGAAGAGGAAGCCTTGCTTGGAGGCTTGGGCGACAACGTCGACTTCTCTGCCCTCGTGTCGGACCGTAAGCAGTTTGGGAGCGGTGGCCGGGTCGTAGTCCCAGATGTCGTGATGGACGAACTGGAAATGCCAAATACGCTCGCCGGTGCGCGCGTCAACGGCGACCAGCGAGTTGCTGAACAAGTTCGAGCCGGCGCGGTCGGCGCCGTAGAAGTTGTACTTGGCGCTGGCGACGGGGAGATAGACCACGCCTCGTTCGACGTCGACCGTAAACTCGGTCCAGACGTTGGCGCCTCCCACGGTCTTCCAGGCGTCTTCAGGCCAAGTGTCGTACCCGAATTCGCCCGGGTGCGGAATCGTGTGGAAGTTCCAGACCAGTTCGCCCGTTCGGGCGTCATAGGCTCGGACGTCGCCCGGGGCCGAACCGTAGCCTTCGTTGGTGGCCGAGCCGAGGATAATCAGGTTCTCGAAGACCCGTCCAGGCGAATGAGATTGGACGAGGTTGAAACTCTCGGGATCGCGACCAAGACCTTCCTTCAAGTTGACGCGGCCACCGACACCAAAGGATTCGATGACCTCGCCAGTTTCGGCGTTGAGGCCGATGAGGAAATGGTCGGCGGCGTAGAGGATGCGTCGGTCGGAGCCGTCGTCGCTCTCCCAGTAATTGATGCCGCGGTTGGTGATGGCGATCATGCCGGGGTCGGCGGGGCGCGTCCAGACCTTCTCACCCGTAGCGGCGTTGAGGGCGACGATCGAGTTGTTCTCGGCGAGGACGAAGGCGAGGTTGCGGGAGACGAGTGGCGCAAAGAAGTAGCGGTTCTCGTCGCCCGTTTCATACGACCAGGCAACTTCAAGGCCGCCCACGTTGGAGCGGTTGATCTGGTCGAGCGAAGAATACTGGGCAGCGTCGGCGCTGCCGCCGTAATCGCTCCACGAACCGTAATCGGTGGTGTAGTTCGCGGGGGCTTCGGTTCCGCACGAAGCAAGGGTGATCGCGCAGACCGCGAGGAAGGTGTGGAGTTTCATGCGTGAGTCAGTTAGCGGCGGCGGCGGCGCGGTTCGTCGTGATTGATGCCGGAGCCCTTGTAGACCTGTCGCTCCGGGGCTTCGGCGAGGAGGCGTTCACGCTCGGGGTCCCAGAGCATCATCTTGCCTTGGCGATAGCTGTCGGAGCCCAGCTTGATGGCGGTCATGATGCGGTAGGCGAAGTCCGGGTTGTGGTTCGGCTGCTCGCGGCTGCGCATGCAATCGAGGAAGTTGGAGTGGTGCTCCGTGCCCATGTTGTGCGGCTCGACCTCGACGTACATCTTCGACGAGCCGGTCTTCTCGACAAACTCTTTCTCGAACTGCCATTCCGGGGTGACCACAATCGCAAAGCCGTCAAAAGTGATGGTGGCCTTGTGTCCGTAGATCACGGGCTCCATGTGAATGTTGCCGGCGCCGTTGGCCATCGAACTGCCGAGGACACAGCAGCTGTCCTCGTACTCGATCGTCGAGGTGTAGGTGTCGGGGACCTCCCGGTCCTTATGGACGTAGATGCCTCCGGCGCCGGTCACGCGCGTCGGAAACTCAATGCCCATGATCTGGCGCAACGGCGTCAAGCGGTGATAGAAGAGGTCGGTTGCGACACCGCCCGAATAATCCCAATACTTGCGCCAGCGGAAGTAGCGATCGGGATCGAAGTCGCGCTTCTCCGCCGGTCCGAGGAAGGCCTCCCAACCGATCTCCTCGGCCGTCGCACCCTCGTCGATGGTGTAGTTCCACTCGCCGTGGATCGTGTTGCGCGAGTAGTTGGCTTGGCCCCAAAGAGGTTGGCCGATCCAACCGTCCTCGACGAGTTCACGCGCCTTGAGGTGGCGCTTGTCGGAGGTGTGCTGGCAGCCGACTTGGAGTACGGCGCCGGTCTCGCGGGCAACCTCGGCGACCTGCCGAGCCTCGTCGATGGTGAGAGTGACGGGCTTTTCGAGATAGACGTCTTTGCCGGCCCGCATCGCTTCAATCGCCATGGGTGCGTGCCAATGGTCCGGCGTCGAAATGATGACTCCGTCGACGTCTGAACGAGCCAGTAAATCGCGATAGTCCTTGTGGAGGTCGCGCCCGGCCAGCTTGGCGGTGGAGAGCGCGGCGTCGTTGCGCTTTGAGTAGATGTCGGAGATCGCAACGACCTTCACCTCGGCGTCGCGGCCCATCATGGCGCGCAGGTGGCCTGAGCCGCGGCCTCCGACGCCGATCATCCCGATGTTGATCCGGTCGTTTGCGCCCAGAGTCCGGCGCGCAGATTGGGCGCTCAGCGGGCGAGCCGCGGCAGCCGCGGCGACGCCTGCTGTGAGGAAAGTACGGCGGGTCTTGGAATCGCTCATTGCGGCAGTATAGCGCCGAGCGAGCGGTTTGCTAAGCGGAGGCGGTCACGCCGTCCAGCTGTTGCGCCGTGCATAGCGCGTAGCAGGTGGGATCGGCGTGAATTTTGCGGACCAACGCGGTGTGCATCGCGTGCCCGGCACGCTCGGCGGTGATCTTTCCCAATAGCGGCGAGCCGACCAGCGCCAGGTCGCCCATCAGATCCAAGACCTTGTGACGGCAGGGCTCGTCCGGAAACCGCAACCCTTCCGGATTGAGCGGCCCGTCGGAGCCGAAGCACACGGCGTTCGTCAAATCGCCTCCCCGGATGAGGCCCATGTCGCGCATCTGTTCGAGGTCGCGCTCGAAGCCGAATGTCCGCGCGGGAGCGATCTCGTCTCGGTAGGTCTCGGGGTCGAGTTGCATGCGCAGTTCTTGGCGGCCGATCAACGGATGATCGAAGTGCGTCGCGTAGTCCAGCGAAAACGCCGGAGCGGGATCGACCCGAATGCGCTTGTCTCCTTCAACAGCTTCAACCGGACGCGTGATCGCAAGATAGCGGCGAGGGCGACGGAGAATCTTGATGCCCGCCTGGTCGATCAGCTCGACGAAGGGAGCACTGGAACCATCGGCAATCGGGACCTCGAGATTCGAGATCTCGACCCGAGCATTGTCCACGCCCATGGCGTAGAAACAACTCAGCAGGTGCTCGGTCGTCGAGAGCAACACGCCCTTGCGCATCAGACTTGTGGCGTAGCTGACCTTGGCGACCCAACGCCAATCGGCTGGGATCTCGAAATCCTCAAGATCCGTGCGCACAAAGACGACTCCAGAGCCTGCGGGAGCAGGACCGATCGTCATTTTTACGGGGACGCCGTGGTGGAGGCCGACGCCTTCGATGGAGGCTCTTCCGGCTAGCGTGGTTTCAAACTCGGGGAGGTTTGCGTGGGGCAAGTCTCTATGAAAGCAAACAGCGGGCCAGAATGCATGTTGTTGATTTTTATAGCCCCGCAACTCCGCAGGTGTGGTAAATCAACCACATTCGACTAGTGCTCAGACCGAAGACTTCAGGACTTGGTCTAGGAGGGGGTACGCATGGACGCCGTTCCAACGGTGGCCGCCGTCGAAGCGGTCGACTCGGAGCTGACCGGCGGCCCGTAGCGCTTCGTACGGTCGGCGGAGTCGCTCCAGAGCCGGATCGATCCACTCGGGAACCATCAGCTTGTCCTGAGCGCCGATCTCCCACAGAGCGGGGCGCGGCGCGATCAAACCGCCGATCTCCGGTACGTCGCCGTAGCGCAGGAGACCCGGGATGACTTGGGCACCGCAACTGTAGCGATGCAGGATGCGCTCCTGCATGAGGTTCAGTGCGCCGGAAATGACGGCGACTCGAATCCGGCGTTCCAAGGCGGCGGCGAGCATGGCCATGCGTCCGCCGTAGGAGAGACCTACACAACCGATGCGCGCGCCGTCGACGCGGGGGTTGCGCTGCAACAACTCGAAGGACCACAGGGCGTCGCGCAGATTCTCCGCCATCAGAACGCGACCGAGCAGTTGCATCCGAACGTAGGTGACGGCGCAAGCGTCGTCGCCGCCGTAGGCTTCCTTGTCGTCCAGCCGGCGGCCGAAGGGCGTGAAGCACGGTATGGCCACGACGTAGCCTCGCCGGACGAGTTGTCGTCCGTAGTCGTAGTTGACTTCGCGGATTCCGCGGTCAGCTTCCGCGGAGTCGGCTACGCCGGCGACGGCGTCGTAGCCGTGCGCACCATGACCGTGCAGGGCCAGGATCGCCGGGCCGGGCCGATCGGCCTCGCTGTTGGGAGTCAGCAGGTAGACCGGCAAATCGGGATGGCCTGGCGAGCGCAAGATCAACTCATCGCGCCGGTGATCGTCCAGTTCCACCCGTCGCTCAACGACGGTCTCCCACGCGGGCGGGGGCCGGTGGGGACCGAGCAAATCGCGCAGTTGAGCGGCAAAGTTCTGTTGCCAAGCGAGACAGGCTTGCGGGGTTTCGCCGCGGAACACCATGCCGAGTGGAGCCTGCTCGGCGTTCCGGACGATGTCGTCGTGGACGTGGGACTGTGCGTTCAATCGGCCGGCCGACAGTAAAGCGGCGGCAGAGAGGAATCGACGCCGGTGGATCGCTGGCATGGCTCGACTCAAGCGAGACCGAGAATCTTGGCGGCGTTGTCGTGGTAGACCTTGCGGAGGATCTCGTCTGGCAGATTGATCCCGTGGATCTTCCACCGGCCCTGAGGCGGAGTGGGCGCCGCTGAGTAGTCGAAGTACTCGTCGGCGGTCTCGAGGAAGCGGAAGTAGCAGCGGTACATCTCAGGCTCGAGCGTCTGCTGCGGGTAGTTGGCGCCCGCGGGCAACGGAATGGCGTCGGTGCCGAAGAGGATGCGGTCGGAATAAGCCTCAAAGAAGCGGCGGGATGCACGCGGCTGGCGACCGAGTTCGCCGAGGCGGGCGGCCATTTCGACATGCATGTTGGGGTAGCGGTCGAGGCAACCGGCGACGTCGTTGAGGTCTTCCGGGTGGTTGCCGAAATGGAGGCAGACGAACTGCGTATTCGGGTGGCGTTCGATGACTCGATTGCGGGCGTCGAGGATCTCCTTCTTGGAGGGGAACTCGTCTCCGTAGAAAGACCAGTCGGGGTGAGCCGCTAGTTCTTCCCAGCGCTCGTTCTCGGGGGTGATGGGATCGAAGAATGCGTCGGGATCGGAGACATGGATAAAGACGGGAAGTCCGAGCTCCCCGCAGGCAGCCCACATCGGGTCGAAGCGCGGATCGTCTACGGCGACGAGTTTGCCTTCTTCGCGCAGATAGAGCCCGAGAGTCTTGAGAATCTTCAGCCCGACGGCGCCTGCGGCCTTGGCTTCGGCCAACTGGTCCGCCTGCCACTGAGGATAGTCCGGTTCGGAGACGCGGTCGAAATCGGGCTGCGTGCAGACGGCGAACTTGTCGGGCGAGTAGCCGCGCAGAAAGTCGATGGACTCGACGAGTTTGTCGCCGGAGCCTCCAGTGAGATTCAGTAGAGTCTGGAGATTCAGTTCGTCCATCCAACTCATGATTTGCCGCATGGACGGTTCGTCGGGAGGCGGATTGCCGCGGCCCAGGATAAGGTGGGCGTGGACGTCGATGGCCGGAAAGCGGGCGGCCGCCACTTCAGTGTGGGGCGTGACGATGGCGGGCTTCGGCGCGTAGTCGGTGAGCGCTAGGGGGGCTTCCTCGGCCTGCGGCTCGGGAACCGGGCGAGCGCAGCCGGAGAGGGCAGCGGCGGCTAGAAGGAAACGACGGCGGGAAGCGAGCATCCCAGCATTATGCTCGATCCGGAGCTACTCGGCGACGGCGGATTGCTCTTTTGCCGTGACGACGGCCTCGCCGAGTTCAAGTCGGATCTGCTCCAGGTCATTGCCGAGCTCAACGGGTTCGCCGAGTTGGAAGCCTTCCATGTTGGGCGCAACGAAGCGGTTGACCATCCAATTCA
>Ga0070727_10002355_pt1 | contig 18333 bp, 20 predicted proteins | sample tdAd472_FD_66722 | JGI IMG/M metagenome (GOLD analysis project Ga0070727, IMG submission 66722) | Marine sediment microbial communities from the Atlantic coast under amendment with organic carbon and nitrate - tdAd47.2 | ecosystem: Environmental > Aquatic > Marine > Coastal > Sediment | place...
CGAAGAAAACGAAAGTAAATTTCAAAACTGCAAAGAGGGGCTCTATCAAAGTTATGGATTTTGATGAACATGCTCTATATGATGTGTTCTGCTCAGACGAGCATCACATTCGATCATTCCACGGGATTGACATGTCATATGCGATTGAGAAGCTTTACGGTGGCGAGACGGCCAGTGTTGATCGAGTCAATCATGCTGTCGTGATTGATTGTGCATATTGTTACGCATGCAAAGATCTCGCAAAGGAACGCACGTGGATCGCGCGCAATTATCGCACCACAAACGGCGGGACTCGGGTGACTGTGCACAATGTGGGGTTCCTGTTCAACAACAAGCGTGTGACGTGTTCATTTCGAGGTCGCGTGGTAGCACAGGACGGTTCAACCACACGCATTCAGCTACAACCGCGACCAGATGTGCCGTTTCGCAATGTGAAGCAGCTCCCAGAAGAACCGGTGATGTACAACCCGCTTTTCCGCTCATCCAATGGGCTATTTTGCGTGGAAATGCACGGCGCAGATCACTACGATCGCACGCTGGTGCGTGGCGCAAAGTGCAACCCGAAACGCTGCCCGGCCAATTGTATCAATCACACGCTCTATGCGATGGAATAAGAATCTTCATGCCGTAACATACCAGATTGTCTCGGAATCAGAGCGGCGTGTGTGCTCCTCTGGCAAGCACATAGTGATGGGCGTGCCCATTTTTTGCTGCTGTGATGAGGGCATGTAGGAGCCGTGGACTACTTAGATGCGCGTTGGATGGAGCAAAGTGCTTGATATCTTTCAGACATTGGCTTTGACACACTCATCGTCTTTGGGTGAGCAGTCAAGGGTCCGTCGTATGATAACTCTTCCACGCGGCTTGGCGTTTGGTGGCGGTGTCATGTTTCTATGGAAAGCGTGGGATGACTATTTCAAACTCCCGAGTATGGACTATTGTTCAACCCCGGATTCCACAATGTGGGCTGAAATTTGTCGACGTGGTTTCTCTGAAGTGGCTGAAAATGATATGCCGCTGGGGAAGTCGCGAGGCCAAAGTACCCATAAGAAGCTCTCTGATGTCATTAATCTTGCTGATATGGTCAAGAGCAACCATGACGCTGCTTACAACAATTGCATCAACCTGGTTCGCTATTACGAGTTAGAAGCAGTATCAGCAGAGGCGACTGAGAGCTTCTTCTTGATGCTCCCGTACCTCTACATCCTGCGCACCCAAAAAGCGGGAGTCTCTCACAGTAACGTTACCCGCGAGAGTGAAGCCGCAAGTCACTACCAAAGCTATACAAGCGATCTTTGTCGCAGCTACATGATCCGTAATGGGCATTTGCTGAGCTGGGCAACTTACGTGGTCAAGACTATCACGGTTGATCTTGAGAGTTCGTGAGCGAGCCGAAGAGGAGTATGCATACGCACCGGTGATGTTCACGAACAACGACTCTGATGACTCATCAAGTGATGATCTGGAGCCGGCCGAGCTTCAAGCTCTAAAAACGCTGCTCTATTCCCACTCCTCTCCTCCACGCGTACGTAACACCATCGAAGCGACCAGCCGCGTCAATGCAAAGATGGCGCCCACGCAGAAACCGCAGTACATCAACCTTCACACTGTCATAGAGCACCACGGTCCAGCAAGAGCCGCGCGCATGCGACACACCCGTACTGCATCGCAAACGAGAACGCCGTCCATCCTGCCGCGTTGACGCGGCCCACCTCGACATATGGGACGTCTAGCAGCTGCGCCAAACACGCGGCGCGCCCGTAGATCACACGCTCTATGCGATGGAATAAGATAAGAATCTTCATGCCGTAACTTTATACCAGATTGTCTCGGAATCAGAGCGGCGTGTGTGCTCCTCTGGCAAGCACATAGTGATGGTTTCGCCCACTTTGTTGTTGCTGTAATGCCCAAAGCCCCACGTAACGCACACTCGGTGATTGTAGCGCTGGAGGAGGCGCGAAATGATAAAACGAAAGCATGTGTGTGCAAATTGGAAGAATGCACCGCGGAGCTCCTTCCATCGATCAACGCCCATGGATACAATGAGTGACGCGTACTCGGACTTTGCGGTCCGATCAGAAGTTTTGGACATTATGGAATGCACAAATTCAAATGACAGGTGCCCGCTGGGTGGAATCACCAAGCTTGGTGCAAATACAATGCTGCCGTGCATATGGGGACATGGAGACTTCATCAAAGGGTGCTCTCTGCGCCGAGGAGATGCTGGCAACATTGCAGGAGTTTGCAGAATCTTCATGGCGTGTTCAGCAAACTCGGTGATTTTGCCTTCCATGGTATCGATAAATGCATCTTGTTGTATGCCCCAGTAAAAGACTGGAGCAACAAACCCTTCCTCTGCCGGCGACCCATCCATGACTTTTGATGAAATAATTTCTCAGTTTTCAAAATAATTTACTCAGCGCAATGAGTCTCGTTATCAATGGTCATGTCGAGCAAGATGAACTTGCCGCTTCTGCAGCACGCGCTGCACGCAACCGCCGCAAGCGCGAGCGCCGCAAGGCCAAGGCTACACCCGTTGCTGTCAAGGTAGATCGCGTCGCACACGGCGTGATGTGCGTCAATGACCACGCGGTCCTCGGTCACATGTACACCTTCAAGAACATCGAGGAGATTTTCCCCGCTGGCATTGTCACGATCAATAACGACACGCACACCGTCGTGATTGACGCCGACCACTGCGCAGAGTGCATCAAGCGCAACGAGTTGCTTTCGTGGATCGCGCACAACTACCGCGCCACAAATGGGCGCACATCCGTCACGGTTCACAATGTGGCGTTTCTCCTCAATGGCGAGCTTGTCCACTGCTCCTTCCGCGGCCACGTCATTGAGCAAAAGGGAGCAAGCACGCGCGTCCAACTGCATGCTCGCGACGATATTCCATTTTGCAACGTTGCGCCCATCACCAAGAGCAGCGACGCTACCGCACACCATCATACGCTCTTTCGTGCCGCCACGGGCCTCTTTTGTGTGATTATTCACGGCGAGGAGCACTGCGACCGGACTCTTGTGCGTGGCGTGGGCTGCAAAGCCAAGTGCAACAAAGTGTGTGGAAAGCACACGCTTCAACCGGTGCAGTTGTGCCAATGAACAAGAAACGCTACGGCTTTTTTGTAATCAACTGTTCCATAGCCTCGCAGAAGCGCTCATGTACAGTCTCCACGCTATCCGTCTTGCTTGGTACAATGGGTGCTCCAAAGCAAAAAGTCAGCTTGCAGCGCTTGGGCCAAAACGTTCCCCACCAGCCCAAGTAAATCATGGGCCACGGATAGTAGAATCGCTTGAGCGTGAGCTTTTGCATCCACAACCACGGCATCCACACATTATACAGTTGCTCGCACCCATGCACATAAACGGGTACAATGGGCACAGGACCACCTTTTGCAGTGAATGCACAACGCACAAACCCACGACGTGGAGCGCACTCATCTTTGATACCGCGCAACACTTTGAGCGTACCATGACCCGGTCCATGCAGCGTGCCGCGCAACCCTTCTGGAACAATGGCCACCGATCGCTTGTGCTCTTCGAGCTGCTCCATAATGTCTACCGTATTGGCAGGCACACTTCCTGCCAGTGCAGTGCATTCGCGCACAATGGGAATCCAAAAGAGCAGCGATGTGCAAATGACACTCACGCTATCAAAGAGCGGATTGAGACACATGCCCATGATGAGGTGCTCGGCATGCATGCTGTGCGGCGCCACGGCATACATGATGGGTGCATCAGAAACAACGTGCGGAAACTTGTCGGGTTCCATATCATCATAAGAATCACCATCAGCGCTCAGCTGCTTCCATCGCATGCCAAAGTGCTCTCTTCGCATGCGTTCCCACAGCTGCGAGTGACAAAATGCCGCTGAACGTGGCAGCTGCCCAGCCATGTAATAGAGCACGACAATGCATGCCACAGGTGAGCCGTGCTCTAGAATCTCGACAATGCTGTGTGGTACCCACACGTGCTCCAGCCATCTGGCTGCAATGGAGAGCCACGTGCGTACAGGCAGTCCAATGAGCGCAAGTAGAAAGAGCGCAAGTTGGGAGGCGGACCAAAAAATGAGTGCGTCGAGAGCAATGAGGGCGGTGTACCACATGAACCACTCTATTGTTCTTCCAACAACTTTCGAACCATTTCAGCAATGGCCACCGACCGATGGCGTCCTCCATAACAGCCAAAGTATACATGTTTGCCTTGCTGCGCGAGCTCCATGCCGGTGTTAATGAGTGCGTTTGTTTGCTCAACATCATGCTTCCAGAGAAATGCAATGATGCGTGGATCTTTTCCATCGAGTTGTCGGAGTTCTGGGTCGCTCCAAGGGTTGGGCAAGTTGCGACAATCGACAATGCGCACATCTACAGTCTGCGTTGGGTATTCACGGCGTTTGTAGGAGAATGTTGACAACCGACCCTGCATTGTTGATTTTTTTTGTTTTTAGTAGAACCAAAAAGAGGGGTCGGCGGGTTGCATGGATTCAATCTCGATTCACTATGACGTAGTTATCCGCGAACCAGAAGCGTCACAAAACGCACCGCTCGTTGCGCTCATTAATCCCGTTCTTGATCGCGTCAAGGTTGAACATGATCGCTGGGTACGAAAACCGCGTTCAAAGGTCGGTGATTCAGTCATGCGGTTCAAGGGACTTCTTGAGGTGTTCCGACTTTTGTTGGTTGGCGGCGAGAACCGCAAGGCCTATTTGCTGTGGAAGCGTAACAGAACCGTGCTGAGCGCCGATTTTCTCAAGCGCTGCTTTTATCGGGCTCCCAAACACCAGCGCGATGCACTACGAGCGTGGAGGCGTGGCCTTGTCCCACCGCTGAACAAATGGCTAATGAAAAATTCCAATTAATCATGTCGGGTGATGATGAGGGTGACATTATTGATCATCATGAAGATTTTCAAACCGCTGTTAAACTGCAGCGTGTAGGGCGTAGTATGAAGGCACTTCCAATTCTTCACAGGATTCAGTGCGAGCCAGTGTTTCGCTCGGAGAAGAACCGAATCGCGCTTTATTATCAATATTCACTGACACTCAAATCACTCCAGCGTGGTGATGCGCTGGCATACACAAACCACGCTTTGGCACGCACGCCAAAAAACAGTTTGTACTATGTCAAATTACTTCATATTAAGACTTGGATTCTCTTGGATGACTGGGAAGCAAAGCTGGGTAGTGTTGAAGGGGGGAAAACTGTGCATACATGCATTGAACTTGGCCGTTATGTGCTCCAGACGTATTGCGATTGCACTCAAGCAGAGAGAGATTTACATATTGCAATGCTTGAAGCCGACACAGTCGGACTTTTATTCTTGGGCCACTTTCGATTTGGTTCAAAAAAAGTAACGGATGATGAAGTAGGATTGATATGCCAACACATCGATCGAGCTGCTGATATTCTCAAAGTCTTTGATTTAGATGCTGCATATGGTGATGAGATGCGGCTTGATATATGCATCGATCTTTCATCAATGGCCGGTCCACTCTTCTTGTATCTCCAGTATATGCCTCTTGCCGGAATTTGGCTTCGCATGTGTGCTAATTTTACAGTAGTTCGCTACGGGACACGTACTTTACGTTACGGCAAAATCATGCTGGATATTGCAGGGTTTTACCACGATATCAAAGAATTTCGCACTGCTCATCGTTTTGCACAAATTGGACGTACAATCTGTTCATCCGCCGTGGGATTTACTTCTGCAATTATAACAGATACAATGTTACAAGCAGATAGATTGCTCGCAAAGATTCGCTCAGGTCACAACAATCGCGCCTCTGCAAAAGCATCCTGCTCACGCGCGTGTCGTACGTGTCGTAACATGATGGTAATCGGTGTGCACGAATTGGGCAGCTGCCCAGACTGTCTCAGCACAAACCCGACCTACTATTGCTCACAAGAGTGCCTCGATGAGGATTTTCCACGTCATCAGCACGAATGTGGCAAGCCGCCGGCCCCGCTCATTCCTTATGCGTGCAATTCGTGTCGCGCGCCCAACGCACCGCTCGTGTGTCGGTGCTGGATCACGCGCTACTGTGGGAAAGAATGCCAAGCAAAGCATTGGAAAGCAAAGCACAAAAATGAGTGCAACGAGCGGGGAAAATAGAGTCTCAAAAAATATGCAAGAGGGTCTCTCGTCGGCAACAAACGTCCTTCCTGATGACCTGCCCGTGTTTGTGAAGCCAGAACACGCACAGCTTGACCACCTGCCTGAAGCAGAGTACACTACGTTTAACCGCAACAAGGAACGCAAGCCAATTTCGCTCAACACCAAGACGGATGTGGTCGGCACAACCATACGCGACGCAAAGCGCGCGTTGCTGCAGAACATGGTCGATCAAGTGGCCTCTTCATCGATTCCATCAGAGATTCGTCAATCGTCCGTTGATCGCGCGATGCATAGTGGAGGACGCGAATCAGGCCTCGTGTTTCACACGTCATCATTCAAGCTGGGCGAGGTGGTCACTTTTGTTTCCGGGACCAAAAAGAGCATCCACCTCGCCGCATACGAAGCGTCAAGCACACCAGTGCAGTTTATCGTGCTGCGGTTCGTCAACTACGGCGTGCGCATCTATGCAGGACGAGATATTTTCTGCTATGGACAAACGACAAAGCACAACAACAATCATGTGGGACAATTTGGAGAGGGACTCAAGCGTGCCATTGCCGTTTTTCTGTCATCTGGATTGGGTGTGCAAATCACGGGAATGTTTCAAGAGTCTCTCTCTGATGACGATGACGGCAACATGGACTGGAAGTTTATTCGCCTTTGCGTGCGTTTCTTTCTCGACTCATCAAATCGCGTAATGTACACGTACCGCGCCGTCAAGGGAGAACAGTGGAACAAGCGCAATGCGGAATCTTCAGATGTGGATCGTTTTGAAGTATGCATCTATGGGACCTCCCGACAGGCCGATTTGCTCCGCATGACAAATGTCAGCGATTACATGCTTCCGGAACAACAGCTATCCAACGGATTCCCGATGCAGGACAGCGGGCGCGTTTTGGAGCAACGCGAGCATCACAAGAAGATTTACTGTCGGGGATTCTACGTTATGCGTTGCCGTGATACGCACGTCGGATACGATATTAATCCGGACAAGATTTGCCGCGACCACAACGTCGTCACAACAGAGGCGCTCGAGAGATGTGTTGGACGCACGTGGGATCGTCTCATCTCTTCCGGCAGTGCGCTGGTTGATTCAATCTATTGGAGAATCATCACAAAACCGGGGGATGACAGCATCGAATCTCGCGTTTCGATGGGGTTCAGCAGCGCCGCTCGATCCAAGTTGGTGAAGCGGTTTGTTGAAGCATATGGTCGCAATGTTGTGCTGCTCACCCAAAAAGAGGCGAATGCTGCCCCGGTCTATAACACAACCACCGTGGTGGTCAACGATTATTTGCACCGTATCGTCTGCAAGCGTAGCCCTCTAGATGAAGTTGGTGCAGTTTACAGTCACTTTCATGACTTTAAGCGCTGGTACAAGCTGATTACCGGTAGCATGATCACTGCCGGTCCTCTCTACGAAAGCTTTATCACACACATTATGCCCATTTTCGAGGGAATTGTGGATGTTCGATGCGCATCTAGCGACTCTCCTCTTCGTTTTGTACCATTCAAAAAGTCTAACGCAATTGTGATTAACCTGAAACACTTTGATCTCAGCAACGCAGCGGCTCGCACAGCACTCCTTCATTGCGTGCTCGTGCACGCAATCCCGCTTATTGCGGATGCTGAAACGATTGGGATTAACATGTTGCAGCGCATCACAGAACATGTGATTGCCGCAGAAGCGGCACCGTCTCCGGCAAAGCGCTCCCGCGTTGATGATGCGCAAGAAGAAGATGATCCCGCACCGGGCAGCCCACCAGCACGTGATGTGAGACTTGATATCCCACCGCTACCAAACGACATGCGCTGGGTGCTTCAAATGGTGAAAAAGTAAAAAAAGAGAAGCAGAGAGGGGTTTTTTTTTCTACTCATGGAGCAACAAAACACGCTGCGCAAGCGTGTCATCGATGAGGGAGTCGTTGTGCTCGAAAACACGCTCACACCCGCAGAGTGTGAAGCGGCGCGCGACGGTGCGTGGGCCATGCTGGAGGAGCTGACGCAAGATTTTGATGTCCCGCTGCTCCGCGACAACCCACTCACTTGGGGTAGCTTCTACAAGCTGCTGCCTATGCATGGCATGCTGCTGCAGCACTGGCGTGTCGGTCACGCGCAGTGGGTCTGGGATATTCGCCAAAACGCGCGTGTCCTCAACGCCTTTTGCCAAATCTGGGACGTGCGCCGCGCAGAAGACCTGCTCGTCTCCTTTGACGGTGTGAGCATAGCACCGCGCCACGAAACCACCGGGCGTGGGCACTACAAAAATAACGATTGGTTCCACACGGACCAGCGCTACGCAGACGCTGGCCTCGAGTGCGCGCGCGTTTCCAGCGTCAGTGCCTGCAAGCAAAGGAGACTGGTACAAGCTGACGCCAGATCAGAGCGCGTGGTACCTGGCGCATGACGGGTGCGAAGTGCGCACCGTAGAGTGCCCAGCAGGATCGTTGGTGCTTTGGGATTCTAGAACCATTCACGCTGGCAAGGAGGCTCTCCCCGGCCGCGCGCGTCCAAATGATCGCATCGTTGCTTATGTCTGCTGCACGCCCCGCTCTCGCGCCCCGCAGCGCATCATTGACAAGCGCGTCAAGTATTTCGAGGAGATGCGCATGACTTCCCATTGGCCGCACAAGTGCCGCGTGTTTGGCAAGAACCCTCAAACGTATGGCGCTCCGCTTCCAGATGTGCGCGAACTTCAAGCGCCCATGCTGAATGATGTTGGACGCGCACTCGTTGGGTACCCAACAATCGCGGCAGGAGACCGCGCAGAGAAAATGCAAAAGATGCTTTAAACGCCCTCTGGCGATTCTGCAAGCACCTCTTGCATCAGCTCTTCAAAGTGATCGCTTCCACCTGCAGCATCACGCATAGCTTGCGCCGGATCTGTTCTGGCAGGCGCCTGGAATCCATGCACTTTGTAGTAAACATTGCGCCCCCACGTCATGAGCAAGTTGCGATCCGCAATCGTTGGCAACACTTGAAAAGCGTCTAGAAACACGCGCTTGAAGCGCAGTCGCGCATTGTCCAGAACCCACAAACAGCGCTCGTGGTCAGCCGGTGACATGTCTGGGGTGATGGGTGTGATGGAATACACACCCATCTTTTGCGCCAGTCCATCCTCCATGTCATACATGGCACGTACAATGTGTTGGATGCGCTCCCATTCAGCATCAAGTCCCTCGTGCGATGCTTCGAGTGTCAGGTATGCGCGCGTCACCTCTATTCGCACGAGACCGTATGCATGGAGTCCCTCGAGTTTTTCTTCACGCTCCAAGATTCCGCAAATAAAGCGCGTACAGAATCCCAATCCCGTCGGATCATGCCTGCGAAAAGTTGCACGGAGGCCTGTTGCCCATACGGCTGACTCTGGATCAAATCCTTCCAAAGCGAGCCACTCTTCCATGATGTTTTTATCTAGTTCTCATCATTTCCCATAGCGCTTCGCTCTCCACCCACATGCGATACACATCTTGGCGTGATGGGTTGCCCGTAAGAAACTGACCGCGACGCACAAGATCCATACGCATCACTTGTTTGGTCTTGCCGACGAGTTCTTTTCGACGATCACGCTCACGATGTACGCTAAAGTATACCACAGCCAGCCAGCGCACTATCCGCTCCCGCACGGGTCGGTTAAGCCATGAGCGTGAAAAGAGTACCGTATCTGCGCGAGCCCGAAAGCCGTACGTGTAGAACTTTGGGTTGGAATGGCGTTCAGGTGTCCACCGCGACCACTGCGCGCGCCAACTGAGGTTCTTGTACAGGAATGGGCCTGACGACCAGTACATACCACGCCCCACGGCTTCTAGGTAAATGTCTCGGAATAGTTTGAACGGATGATTCTTGTGAACGGTACTACCAAACATGTTTGACTTGAGATGCTTCCAATCGCTGCGTGTGCGAAAAATGGAAAATACAATCTCAAAACAGATACGCATCAGCTCCATTCCACCAAATACATCTTGATGACGGTAATAACGGTATGCGTAGTCGGCAAGCTCAGCAAGATGTTCCGAACCAATTTCCACAACACATTCAGACACGACTCTGCGGAGTGCTTCTTCACCCCCCTTGCGTAGAATCCGAAATAACGTCACACTCGGCGTCGCAGACACGTCAGGACTGCTGTCCCAAAGTCCGGGTTGTGTAAACACAGATTTTTGTGGTATGGGATTGATGTTGAGGAGTGTGTAAAGCATGTCACTATCCTTTGCTAGCCAAGCGCGACGAATATTATGCTCTGCACGTATGTCTCCCAGTACGACAGAATGCGCGTCAAAAAAAGCGCGCTGAAATGTTGCATCAGCCACCAGATGTGCGTACTTGATGTTCCCAACTATGGCGGCTTTCTTTGCGCGCTTTCGTTCACGAACATGGTCGTCACCCAGCAGCTCTGCAGCACGCGCTTTGAGTTGCGTTGTGGTTTCCCCACAAACTTGTGCAAAGTGTTGCATGTACACGAGTTCCGCGTGCACAAACGTCCGAATCAAACGCGTTCGCATGTTGCGTTGTGCATACAGCTGTGGTGCTTCACGCAGCAAGCACAACAAAAACGTCTTGACGTTGGCTTGCATGCGATGCGGCAAGTCGTGGTGTATCTGCGGCATCCATTGATCCATGGCGCGGACAGCGCCACATTCCGGCGTCGTTAGGCCAATTCTGTGGTAAATCTGATGTGGGTTGAATCCCGCCTTGACAATTTGCGCAAACCACTCACGTCTACGCGCAGCAGACATGGCATCATACATTGTAGAATATGGTGCGCTAAACTTGTTGTGCGCAGAAAGGTATGTTGGAAACCGATCACGACTCCCCAGTTTTGCCAATGCATCCGCATCCAATGAACTATAGCTGCTTTCTACAACAACATGGCGCAATTCCGGTGGCGCGCGATCTAGAAACTCAAAGAAAATGTCCAAGTTGCCAGAACGGCCGATGATGGACATGCAAAGGGTATGCCGGTAAATTGGGTACCCAAGAATGTCATACGCTTGCAGGCATACAGCGGTGGGTGTTGTTGGCGCATATTCGCCCAATGTTCGTTCCTGTCGGCGATATCGTGGTGCGCCCCTCATGACGAATTTTGCAAATAAACAAAAAGAAAATGCACCTGCTATAAGTGAGCTCAATCGATATCAAATCAAATAGAACGCACTCTTGAAAATTATGAGCGGAGATACCAACCGCGACGCTGCGGCCCGATGGCGTACCGAAGCCACCTCAGCAAGCGGACCCAATGCGCTCTCGCGCTTTGGAGAGACTGTGATGCAGAGCAGCTGGTCCGCAGTAGCCACTGGCATGGGCGTACTGGGATTTGCGCTGGCGCTGCTATCCATTGTGCTCATTTCCACGCAAGGCGCGGCGAGTGCACGTGCTGCGTCTGCCAATGCCAATGGGACGTGTACGTGTGTAGGGGAACGTGGACCAGCCGGAAACGTGGGTCCAATTGGTGTCAAGGGAGACCAGGGTCTTCAGGGAATCCAGGGTATCCAAGGCTCTCCAGGACTTCCAGGTCCATCGGGTGCCATGGGACAGTGCTCCAATGACAACCCGGCATGTATGCAAGGCCCCACGGGCGCAACAGGCGCCACGGGTCCCACGGGACCGCGTGGTATTGCTGGAATGACGGGCGCCACGGGTCCGCAAGGCGCGCCTGGCCCGCAGGGATTGCAGGGCGTTACGGGTCCCACGGGTCCTAGTGGGCCTAGTGGTCCCATGGGCGATCAGGGCGACCCTGGTGTATGTGATTGCTTGACGCTGTCGCTTGTGCAGCTTGATGATTTGGGAGTCAATGGCACCTCTACGTTTGAGGGCGACGTCATTATGAATGGCGTCATGACATGCCCCGGTGGTGCAATGGACCCCAGCTGTTTTGGACTCTCTGTGTGTCCCGACTTTATCGATTGTGATTTGCGCGCTCGCTCGCTCAGCATTTGGAGCGCAAACATTAGCGAGATTCCACAGCTCCAAGTGGGTGTAGATCCAATGGATCAGGGACAGGCGCTGGTGAACTTTGGCATCCCTCTGGCTGGTTCATCGGTGAATCAGTTTACAGTCAACGCCGCGGCAGCCTTTTCCGTGGGCACCAATGGAACTGAAATGTTGTTTCGGTCTCTTAACAGCAACATTGTGCTCGATGCCATTGGCACGCTGGCGCGTGTCGATCTGTCAAGCACTGGCTTTGTCACGCTCACAGCAGATCTCACCGTTGGCATTGCTGGGACGCAAAGTGTCGCCATGTCTGCAGGACTCAACACGCTCACCCTTGACAATGTCAATAATCGCATCGACAGCAGCACGGGCATTTGGACCACCATTGCGACGGACTTTTCCTTTTTGCGCTCAACCATGATGCCTTGGATATCGTCGAGCAGCAACACGACACTCACCTGTCTTAGCGGACCGCCGCTGGCAGAAGTTGCAGGCGCTTCCATCACTTTGGGCGCTGATCTCATCATGGAGGAAAACACGCGCATCATGAACAAGAACGCCGACGGGTTGCTCGAAACGTCTGGCCTCAAAATCTGCGGCACCACGATCCGTACCGAGGGTTCGTTGCTCATTTTGCAAGGCAACAGCTCCAGCGATACGATTGACGTGCGCGGAGCGCTCACCAATGGCGAGGGAGCAGAACCCGTATACTTTAGCGATGGCAACGGCGTCACCATGATTGAGGGCACTCCAATGTTCGTGGATACCATTGCGTCGTCACGCTCCTCCGACAATACCGTTTACATTCACACCACAGAGGCGGGTCCCACTCCGGGTGACGTGGTGATTGGCGAATCGGGCACCGTTGTCACGTTCCGCGGAGACGTGATTGTGAATGGTGCGCTCGATGGCCAAGGCACATGCTTGGGATGCGTAACGTCAGATGCGCGCGTCAAGCAAAACGTGTCCGCGGTTGCGCCAGAGGATGATTTGCATACGTTACTCTCGCTGCCGCAGCGTGTCAAGTTTCAGTTTACGCAAGCCTACCGCGCCATTGACAGGGGCGTCAGCGATTTCATTCACCACTCGTGGATCGCGCAGGACTTTGAGCACGTCATGCCGCGGGCGGTGCACAAGTCAAATCGTACCGTGGGTGGCGAGCACCTCCAGGACTTTCGCAAGCTAGTGCTGAATCGCGTAACCCCCCACATTGTGGGTGCCGTCAAGGCGCTCCATTTGAGGGATGAAGCACGCGAGAAAAAACACAATCTGCTCAAGGCGGCGCATGACAAGCTGAGCGAAGAGGTGAAAATGCTCAGGGCGCTTGTGCACAAGCTTTTGGAAATGTAAGCGTGTGAAAAGATAAAGGCGTCATTCACAAGACAAAAAACTAGTTGAGCGCTTGTCAAAAGAAAATGGCGAGATCGGATGATTTTTACGAATCCAACTCGGTTGCGTACTACGCGATTCACGTCTTTGTGGTTCTCTATGCGCTTGCAGTGGTGGCAAGTGATGTGCTCGTCATCAATGCCAACATCCCGCACAGCTTCTTTTGGACCGTGCCGTACGGCACGCTGTACAGCGAGCGCTTTGTAGGGCGCCAGGCGCTCGCAATTGCCTTTTCGGGGGTGCGCCTGTTTATTGTCATTGCTGCCAGCGGACTGTTGACGTTTCGCAAAACGCGCCGTGGGTGCGTTGTGCTTTGGAGCATCCTGATTGCTGTGTTTGTAGCGTTTGATGCAATGTCGCTCTCGATCAACTCCATGTTTTTGGCGCGCTGCAACAGCGCGCAACCCGGGAATGCTGGTAACCCGTGTAACAACGCACTTTGGTGTTGTGCACCCGAGGTGTTTGTAGAGAGTAACGCTAATGGATGCCGACCGTCGAGCATGTGTACGCTGACGCCAGTGACAAGTGTGACGGAGCTCGGTGGAAACGCAGACTTTTACTGGACATTTTCACTCAATGTGGTTTTTGTAGCTGCGGGACTGGGTTTGCTCATGATACCGCTTATCAAGTGGATTCTAGAGACACCCGTGGCATCATCTGCTGGAAAACGCGCTATTGATGATGCAGAAGTGATGCTGATGCAAACAGATGCGGCACCACCACTGCCACCGCTGCCTGCTGCTGCTGCTGCTGTAACACGGAAGCGCTATCCAAGCACTTTTGGCGAAGGTTCTGCAAAACAAAAGTAGAGAATGGAGGGTCGCCGTATTACGCTGTGTGCCAGCGTATGCTTTGTCTTTTTGCTTGTTGCACACTTTTCCCTGTTGATTTTTGCTTGCGTCCACTGGCACGACTGGTGGTCGCTCTTTGTTTGGCTCTCCTTTGCAGTGGCGCTCTTTTTTCCAATTGCGTGCAGAAATTACGAGCCCGCTGATCATGTTGAGCACACAATGAGTCCTGCGGAGTATCAAAACTGCCGCGAGCTTGGCTGGTCATTTTGCGTCATTCTTGGCATCCTTGCCTATGGTGTGCCTGTGTTGTCGTGGTACAACGGAGGCATTCCACTGGGTGGCGTACTCGTTGTGTTTGGTGCCATTACGTGCGCACTGTGGTCCTATGTGCTGTGGTACACTGTACACGTCTCTGTTCGGCAATGAAAAACAAGGCTGGCGTGCTATTATGGTCCTTTGCCTGTTGGTAAAAAATGTACCCAAAGACTCATGGACCTGGAGTCGCTTCGGCAGCGCGAAGCCAAGCATGAGACAAACATTGCAAACATCCGGCGAAAGCCGCTGCGACGGTTGAAGAAGCGTGATCCCAACGCATCACCTCCGCCCACTCCAGTGTATGTTCCACCCCCACCGCCCACTCCTGGTGCGCTCTCGCTTGATGGCATCGCTGATGAACGGTTTCGGACTGCGGTTGAGAATCTCAACGAGATGCGGCAATTGGTGGTTTGGCCAATTGTTGGACTTGGTGATGAGGTGCCAGCGTTTGATCCGAACAATGAGCGTACTCGCCAAGTGTGGAACTCCGTCATGAGCACATTTGCTCAAATGCATCGGAGAATTTTGCGCCGTTTTCAACCCGATTTTATCTACCAAAACCCCAATCACAAAACGTACCGCAGCACACTGCACGTGTTTATGCTTCGGGTTCTGGGTGGAGCTGAAACAGCTCTCGATGATGCCATTCGCTTGTTGACGGTTCAAGGACGCACTTGGCGCCAAACCCAAAAGCGGATTATCGCCATTGAGGCTGAATTTGATGCTACGGATGTGCAGATACGCATCTTTAACAGCGCAAATGCGGTCACGGTGCTTTCGCGCAAGATTCACAAAGACAGGGTTGGTGTCAAGAGCCTTTGGAAGCTTCACGGACGAGGCACCGCTACTTCAACCGCTGACCGCTTCAATGCGCTCGTGCCCGTCTATGGACAATTTGGTCCATATCTCTATCACATCCACAAGAAGACTGGCATTCCCTTTGATTTTCAAGCGCACATTAACGAAGGCATGTCAGAGTTTATGGCTGCCATGCGCGCCCAACTCGCTGAGCGCCGTAAGCAACTCCGAGCAGAGAAAGAGCAGCTCACGGAAAACCTTTCTCGGTTCACAAATCCGATCCCACGAGCAACACTGGAACGGCGCCAAGCGTTTCGTGACGCTGAGGAGGACCGTCTTGCTGAGTTGCGTGCGGCTGAGCAAGAGCATTATGCTGAACGATTTTACGGGACCCGTCGACTGGAGAGACGTCGACGTCATGCTTATGCTCAGGACGTTGGAATCGTTCGTGATTCATCAGAGTCCAACACGCCTGATGATGAAGACAGTGGTGACAGTGTTTCATTTAGCGAAGGAGACTCGCGTGACGCCAGTGCGGATAGTTTTGATCGCGATTGGATTGATGATGATGGTGATGGTGGTGGTGACAAAGATCGATCAGTGTACTACGACCCAAATGCTCTAGATGAGATCGAAGAACGCCGCGAACGCGCTCGACGCGAACGTGCTCGCAGCGATGATGAACTCGACACACCAGACTACGAAGAAACAGTCTTTGGCCGCACACGCGAGCTCGAAAAGGCGAAGCGAAAACTTCGCAAACTTGGCACGTGCATTTCGTGTGGACGCAAAAGCGTGAAATACCGACAGCTGCTGCTGGGATCGGAACACGAAGCACCCGCATGTAACGATGAGTGTGTCGATGATTACTGGTCGAAATTCGACGAAGAGGAGACTGTGGCAAACTAAAACGCCGAACAGTGTGCATTTCCTTCAAACTCTTCAAGCGCCAGTTGAATACATGCCGCTTGTGCGCCACGCAAACGGAGTTGATGTGTATCGCCACCAGAGCGTAGATCGAGCCATTCCACGTAAATGTCATTGTAGCGCGTTCGGATTTGCGGCCGACCAGGATCGCAAGACACGCTCTGCTCGCGATACGTAGTGGTAGCGTTTCCACGTCCCACAATGGCTGGGTTGGCCATGAGATAGAGTTGATGCGCGCCATGATTGTAGACACCACAGATGCGTTTGCGGTGCACGCCTTCTAGCTCGGCAGGACCATAGCGCAGGTGATGCATGCAGAGGCATGAAAAGTAATCGCTCGATGCCAAATGCGCTTCAAGAGCGAGTGCCATGGCCGAGCCAATGTCGCGATCAAAACCAGCCACCAGGCACACGGGTTCGCTGCGCGTGTCGCCATCGCGTTGAAGCGGATAGTAGGCGCGAGCCCATGCCATGGTCGGGGAAGCGTCTGATTCTGTTGTTGCACTTGTCGCTGGTATGTGAATAATGACAAATGATGCTTGCTGCACAATCATCAACACTGCGAGTGCAAAACAAATTCCCTTCCAGTGTCTTGACGTATCTTCACAAACATGAATTGGTGGTTGCGGCGGAAGCTGCAGAGCTGGGGATGGTGGTGGTGGTGGTGGAGGCGAACGGTATGTTTGATCCACCAATTCAAGTGGCTCTAGTCTCGGAGATGACGGCGGAAGCGGACTGTCGTCGTCAATCTCTTCAAACATGATGCCCCTGCACCCAATTTGCAAAAAAACGACCAATTCATCAAAGGGCTCTGTGTTTGATGATGTCAGCCGCTACCGTTGAAGAGGCCACTCAGATTGCACTCACAACATTATTGACTCGTCATCCGCGTGACGCAACCATTGGATGGATCTATGTTGCAGGAACTCCTCAAGCGGCGCTAAAGCAGCAACAAGCACAGGCTGCAAGCAGCAAACGCCCGCGCAAGACAGAACATGGCCGTCACGTGCGGTGGGACCCGTATCGAACAGGCGGACCTGGTGGTGGGCCAATGTACGAAAAGATCCGCGATGGCATACCCATTGAAAGCGAGGCGTGCATCAAGGAGCTAGCGGATCAAGATGGAATCACAGAGGCACACTTTTTTCTGTTCCGACACTGCGATCCTCACGTGGAGCGCAACGCTGCGCTACCGCTGTACGAAGCAGCGTACTGGTGTGTAGAGCGCAACTGTTTCGTGCTCGCGCAGAAGCGTCATATGCAACGTGCCTATTCGTTGGCCAAACGCACCGATCGCACCCGCGTCTGGGACATGTTAGCAGGAGAGCCGTATTGGGTCGACAGACACGCGTTTCGGGTTCAAGCACAACGCGACAGCAAGCAACGGCATGCGGAAAAACAACGCCGCAAAAATTAAACTCGATACTTTTTCAAAGGGCCCTGGTTCGCGAACATGTCGCTGAAAATAGAATCCATTGCCGTGTACAATACGCTCGCCACGCATCCTGCGTACATGATGGATCAGCGCGCTGCACACCAGGCGGTGCGAGTTCACAATGCACTGACACCGCGGCAGCTGATTCTTGATGTGCTGCGTAACTGCAGTCTCTCCGATTTCTTCTACGCGTATAGCGACTTTGACATTTGGATGCGCGACATTGGATCGTGCATGAACGGAATCAAGTTGCGCCATGACGTTCGCAACTTTTTCCAACGTCGCCAAGACGCAAATCGCAGATGCACGCTGCTGGACGTTGTTATCCATTGCGTTCGCGCCGAACTCTGCAGCAAGCGCGATACACTCGACGAACTCTTTGAAGCGCTTCCATCACTATGCGGAAGCGTGACTGTGACGCAGTTTATCCACACTGCGCAAGAACACAAGAATGCCATTGTTACGCTGGATCAGTGCATCGATGCGAGCGAACTTGTGCTGGCTGAGATTCCTCAAGGCAAGGGACGTTTCAGCTACTTGGAGCCCATGTTGTCAGACATGCCCATCATCCAGTCGCGTGCCGCGCATGAACTTGACAAGGCTCGGCCATGCTGCTTTGTAATTGTT
>Ga0070727_10002358_pt1 | contig 18324 bp, 16 predicted proteins | sample tdAd472_FD_66722 | JGI IMG/M metagenome (GOLD analysis project Ga0070727, IMG submission 66722) | Marine sediment microbial communities from the Atlantic coast under amendment with organic carbon and nitrate - tdAd47.2 | ecosystem: Environmental > Aquatic > Marine > Coastal > Sediment | place...
GCGATGCGCCCCTGATTGCAGCCTTGCGCGCCGAGGGCGCGATCATCCTTGGAAAGACCAATCTCAGCGAATGGGCGAATTTTCGCTCCAATACGTCCATGAGTGGCTGGTCAGCCCTCGGCGGACAGGTGCGCAATCCACATATGCTCGACCGCAATCCCTGTGGCTCCAGCTCCGGCTCGGGCGTTGCGGCGGCGGCGTCACTGGCGGCCGGCACGATCGGTACGGAAACCAATGGCTCAATCATTTGCCCGTCCACGGTCAATGGCGTCGTCGGGTTCAAGCCGACGGTCGGTCTTGTCTCACAGGAACATATCGTGCCGATCTCTTCGTCGCAGGATACGGCCGGTCCGATCACCAAGACCGTCGAAGGCGCCGCCCTGATGCTTACCGCCATGGCCACCGGCGAAGCAAAGACAGACTATGTCGGGGCCCTCGATATGCAGGCTCTACAAGGCAAGCGCATCGGTGTTCTGCGAGACGCCGAAGGCGACAATCCGCACATCCGCGCCCTGTTCGAAGATGCCCTGAGCGAGATGGAAAAGGCTGGCGCAACCCTGATCGACATCAAGGGTCCTGACATGCCGGGGGAGTTCTGGGGCAAATCCTACACTGTGCTGCTTTACGAATTCAAGGCTACGCTGAACGCCTATCTCGCGACCACACCGAACACTGTGACCCACCGCACCCTGAAGGATATCATCGCCTTCAATACGGAAAATGCCGTCACCGAACTTGCCCTGTTCGACCAGAGCATTTTTGACGCCGCAGAGGCAAAAGGCGGGCTCGACTCCGAAGACTATATCGCCGCGCGCGATTTCGTTCAGGCCGCCACGCGGGAAAACGGCATTGACCGCATGCTGACCGACAACAATGTCGACGCGCTGGTTGCCCCTAGCGGCCCCTTTGCCCCGCGCGTGGACCCGGTAAATGGCGATGTCTGGCCGGACTGGCCAGGCGCGGGCTTCATGGCGGCGGTAGCCGGCTATCCGCACCTCACGGTTCCCATGGGCACATATCGCGGCATACCCACCGGCATATCCTTCATCGGCGGCAAGGATGATGATGCAAAGATCCTCTCCCTCGGCTATGCCTATGAACAGCTCAGCCAGAAACGCGCAGAACCACAATATTATCAGACTGCAGAAGACCTGCCCGAAATCTCCACCGCGATGAACCGGCACTGACCGACTAAGCTGATGGCCCACACCTGGCCCGCCTGCGCGCGAGACACAATTAGAGGAGGATTGTGCCCTTGCCGTCCTTTTCCAGCGCGCGGATATAGGACGGGTATTCCCGCATCTGCTTCAGGAAGCGGTGAGCATTCGGATAGCGCTCCGCATCCATCCCGGCCCGGTGCGCGCACAGTTCCATGGAATAGCCCATCACGATGTCCGCCGCCGTCAGGCTGTCACCGGCGAACCATTTGTGCTCCCCCAGCGCGCGCTCGATTTCGCTCATCAGGGCTTTCAGGCGAGGCCCGAAAAAAGCCTTGTCCAGCCCGCCGACCAGCATCTTCGCCGCCGGCTTCAGAAAGAAGGGCGCACGCCCCGTCATCGCCATCATGACGAATTTGTTCGTCAGCAAGGGCTGCAGACTGCCTTGAGAGGTGTGGAACCAGAACAGATAACGCGACCGGTCCGGCGTGCCCGGCGCGGGGCGCAGGCGGCCATCATCATGCTTGTCACAGATATAGTCGACAATGGCATTGGTCTCAGCCAGGTTCAGCCCGTCATCGGAAATGCACGGCGCCGTGCCCAGCGGAGAGATGGCCTTGTACTCTGCCGGGGCCAACCGCGTCTGCGGATCGCGGTCATACAGCTTCACCTCATACGGCACACCCAATTCCTCCAGCAGCCACAGAATGCGAATGGACTGGGATTTCTCCAGATGGTGCAGCGTGATCATGTGTTTCCCCTCATCAAACAGGCGCTAGTCAGCAAGTTAGGGCAGCCCAGCACCGCCGCCCAGCCTGTCGCGGGGGAAAAGCCGTAAATAATGTCAAATCCTGCACCTTTCGACGCAGTCTGCGCGCCGCACCTTCACATCCACGCAACAATCGGCCTTTACCGAAACCGAGACTGTTTGCCCCCCTGCCACCCATCGGGATGAGACCTTATGAGACACTCCCTTCGCTTGATCCTGGCTGCGGCCAGCCTGCTGCTTGCCGCCACCTGCGCCACCCAGCCAAAACAAGCTTCCCTTGCCCCGCAGGGCCAGCCGCGCGTGCTGATGATCGGACTGGATGGTCTGCGTGCAGATTTGCCCGGCCGTTCCGACGCGCCAAACCTTAAGGCCCTTGCGGCGCGCGGTGTGCAGGCCGAGGCGATGTATCCCGTCATGCCCAGCAAGACCTTTGTGAACTTCTACTCTCTCGCAACGGGGCTCTATCCCGAACATCACGGCATGGTGGCCAACGCCCCCTATGACCGCGAACTGGATGAGACCTTCGCCAATGATACAGGCCCGCAGGACAGCCGCTGGTGGGGCGGAGAGCCGATCTGGATCACCGCCGAAAAGCACGGCCTGAAGACAGCCATCATGTTCTGGCTCGGCTCCGAAGCAGAGATTGACGGCATGCATGCCAGCCGCTGGAGCCCCTATGAACATGAAAAACCGTATCAGGAGCGCGTCGACGAAGTGCTTTCCTGGTTCGATGGAGACCCGGCAGACTGGCCCCGTTTCGCCGCCGTCTATTTTGACCGGGTCGACACCGCCGCCCACTATTTCGGTCCGGACTCACCGGAAGCGGCAGAGGCCGTGAAGGAAGTAGACGGCTATGTTGGCCAGTTGGTCGACGGCCTGAAAGCGCGCGGCCTGCTCGATACCACCACCATCATCGTGGTCGCCGATCATGGCATGTCGCTCGCCACGGAAGACAAGGTGATCGACATTGGCGCGATGCTGGATATGGACGCCCTGATCATTCCGCAATTCAGCGGTAAATATGGCGGCTCACCCCAGCCTTTCATTCAGGTCTATGGCGATGAAGCCGCCATCGAGACAGCCTATCAGCAACTGAAAGACTACAGCCCGCACATCAAGGCATGGAAGCGCGGCGAGATGCCGGACTATTACCATTTCGACCACCCAGCCCGCGGGCCGGACCTGTTCGTTCTGGCAGAGCCGGGCTGGAATGTCCGTGCCGTGAAGTTCGGCAGCGGCGGCATGTTCATGAAGGGCGTGCACGGCTATGACAATCACGCGCCGGACATGGCCGCCACCTTCATTGGCGCCGGTCCGATCTTTCCGAAAGGCGAGATCACCAGGCCCTTCGAGAATGTGAATGTCTACATGATGGCCGCCTGCGCCCTCGGCATTCCCCCTGCCCTGACGGATGGAGACCCGAACGTCGTCGCAGAGATTACCGGCAATCGCTGCCCCGCAAACTAGTCCTCTCGCGGCGGGGTGTCCGGCAATACCTTGACGCCCCGCCCGTCACAGCCTACTCAGTGGTCTGTGCAATATGCCTCTCGGAGGCCTCAATCCTGAAAGGAGTTTCCCCATGCCTATGCCTGTCGTCTCTCTTTTCACCCTGTTGAGGTCTCATGAAACAACATACTTCGCTGGCACAGCTTGCCGCCAGACTCTGGCCGTTTGGCCGAACACGGAAAACTGATTCCAATCCCCAGAAAGACCGGGCCATTGCAGCGCGGACTTTAGAATCCCGTCTGTCACCCCATTTGCGCAAGGATGTCGGCGCGGATGATGGCTAGACGTGCGTTCCGCACCGGAGGCGGAGTCTCAGGCCGCGTCCAGCACCGCGCGTACATTCAGATGGTCTGAACAGATCTCGGTCCCGTGATGGTAATGGCTCAAATCCAGCGCGGGGCCGGCCAGGATATGGTCATAGGCCTGCTGCGGCTTCCAGGCCGGGTAGGTCGGCACGGCCTGATGGGTCAGTTCTGTCCGCATACGGTCCAGGAACCCTTCAATGGCGCTGGCATGCAGGCCGCAATTGAAATCTCCCATCACGACCCAGCGGCCATGACGGGGCAGATTATCTGCAATGAAGTCCAGCTGGCGTTCCTGGTCCTTGCGCCCAAGGCTGAGGTGCACGCACACCACATCAAAGCTGATCTCGGCCTCCACGGTCGCAATCAGACAGCCCCGCCCCGGCACACGGCCCGGCAATTTCAAATCGCGTATGTCCTGCAGCGGATAGTGGCTGAGAATGGCATTGCCATGGCGCGAGATGCCCCGCACCACCCGGTTTTCCTGAATCGCCAGATGCTTATGCTCTGACAGTTCGGCAATCGCGTTCGCCTGACAGCGATAGCCCGAGCGCCGCCCGCCCAGATCCACTTCCTGCAGGCAGACAATGTCTGTGGAACGGATCGTCTCGGCGATGGTTTCCAGTATGCTCGCCTTGGATCTGGTATGGAAAACCTGCCGATGCGCGCGCGTAATATACTGGGAATAGCCAGCGGTCGCGATCGCAGCCTGAATGTTCCAGGTCATCAGTTTCAAGGGCGCGGGCTTCCTTTGGCAGTTCGGGCAAGTCAGGGTAAGGGCACAGAGTTGCGTATTATTGGGGTGAACACATGATTCCGCTGCTGAGTTCCATACCCTTCCTGGTTCACTTCACGCTGTCGGTTCTGGCAGCGATCCGCCTGCTTTACCGCAAACGCGCCGTGAACACGACCCTGGCCTGGCTGTTCCTGCTGTTCGGCCTGCCGATCATCGGCGTCGTGCTTTACCTGCTGTTCGGCGATCACCGCCTTGGCCGCCGCCGGATGCAGATGGGCGAACGCCTGCGCAGCTTCTTCCTGCGCGTCTTCAACATTGAGGAGGCGACCGTGCCGCTGAACGCTGCCGGCTCGCCCCGCTATGAGGGCCTGGCGCGCGCCATTCAGGCCGATACCGGTTTCCCCGTCCTGCCCGGCTTCGGAACGCACTTCTTCACTGATGCCGGCGCGCTGTATGAGTCCATGCAGGCAGACATTGATGCCGCTGAGGACAGCGTGTTCCTGGAATTCTACATTCTGGACCCGTCCGGCCGTGTGGCCGATGTGCTCTCCGCTGTGGAGCGGGCCGCAAAGCGCGGCGTGGAGTGCCGCATCCTGGCCGATGATTTCGGCTCGAAAGCCTTTTTCCGCTCTGTCTGGCCGCACAATCTGGAGCGCGCCGGCGTGCACATCGTGCGCTCCCTGCCGGTTAATTTGCTAACCTCCTTTTCCCGCCGGTCAGACCTGCGCAATCACCGCAAAATCCTGGTCTGCGACCAGAGCGCCGCCTATGTCGGCAGTTACAACCTCGCAGACCCGAAACTGTTCAAGACCGATCGCGGGGTTGGCCAGTGGATCGACATGATGATGCGCGTCGAGGGGCCGGTCGTGGATGCCATCACGTCTGTCTTCCTGTCAGACTTCCTGTTCGACAGTGTCGGCCACGCAAATATCGGCCGCGCAGACCTGAACGCCCTGCCGATCGAAGCGCGCGAAACCACGCATGAAGGCACGTCGGTCAGCATGCAGGTGCTGCCGTCGGGCCCGGAAATGCGCAATCCGACAATCTATGAAGTGCTGGTCGCGATCATCTACAGCGCGCAGGAGAGGCTGCGTATCGTCTCCCCCTATTTCATCCCGGACCCGGCCGTACAGCTGGCCCTCGTCTCAGCCGCCAAGCGCGGCGTGGATGTTGAGGTCATCGTGCCCGAACGGCTCGACTCCCGCCTCGCCCAGTTTGCCAGCCAGTCCGCCTACCGTGAATTGCTGCAGGCAGGCGTACGCCTGCTCCGCTATCGCGGCGGGCTGCTGCATACAAAGATTGTCCTCGCGGATGACGAGATCGCCCTCTTCGGCACACTCAACGTCGACATGCGCAGCTTCTATTTGAATCTGGAGCTGACGCTGGTCATCTATGATTCCGCCACCAGCGCCAAACTGTGGCAGGAGACCGACAGCTATCTGCCGGACAGTCAGTCGCTGGACCTTGGCACGTGGGAGAAACGCCCGGAATGGCACAAGCTGACGGAGAATATTCTCCGCCTTGCCAGCCCCATTCTCTAAAGCCCTGTCCCCTACAGCTTGATCTCGCGCCCCTCGGCGGCGGATCTATAGATCGCCTCCATCAGGCGCACATCGCGCAGGCCCATCTCGCCGGGCGTCAGGATGGTCGTCCCCTCCCGGACGGCCTGCCCGAAATGATCGCACATGCGTGCAAATTGCACATTCGGGTCACCCGGCACCAAGTCCTCCGACACACCATTGCGCGTCAGAGTCATCTTCTGCCCGCCATAGCTCGTCGCCGGGCTCATATGCAGCGTGCCGGTCTCGCCCTCGATATGGATCATGTTCTTGCCCTGCGGCGCATTATAGGACGTCGCCAGCTGCGTCACCGCCCCGGACGGGAAGGTCAGCTGCGCTGTCACGGTGGAGAATATCTGCTCAAAGCGCGGATCATTGGCCGGCTGCTTCGTCGCCGCCTTCAGGCTGGCCGGCATTTCTCCCGTCAGGTACAGCGCCGCCTGCAGCGAATAGAGGCCATAATCCTCCAGCGGACCGCCCCCGGCCAGGGCGCGCACAACGCGCCAGTTCTCTGACACATTTGTCGGCCCCATCATGTACTGGTGCGCCGTGTCGATCATCCGTATCGGGCCGATCGCACCATCCCGCATCAGCTCCATGGCGCGCAGATTGAACGGTTCGAAGTGACAGCGATAGCCGATCATCAGCTTCTTGCCAGCCGCTTCAGAGGCCGCGATCATCCGCTCGCACTCTTCAGACGACAGCGCCATCGGCTTTTCGCACATCACATGCTTGCCTGCGGCAAAGGCCTTCTCGGTCCAGTCCGCATGCAGGCCTGAGGGAAGCACGATATAGACCGCCTCGATCCGGTCATCCCCGGCAATCTGGTCGAAATTGTCATAAGAATAGATCGCGTCTTCCGGCAGGCCATAGGCGGCGGCCACTTTCGCGGCCTTGTCCGGATTGCCTGAAACGACTGCCGCGACATGGCAGCGGTCAGACGCGGCCAGCGCCGGCATCACCTTGCCGATGGCATAGCCCCCCAGCGCCACGACAGCGACGCCGACACTGCCCTCTTTCGGGGCTGGCGGCGGGCTGTCTGGCAGTTCGCCCCAATCCGGCCATGGCCGGCCGATGGCTTTGGCAGGAAGTGCCGCGCCTTCGGCCGTGGCACATCCGGCCACCCACGGCGCAGCGGCAAGGCCTGCCCCGGTCATGACCATGAAATGTCTGCGTGACTGAATGAAATGCGTCATGTCTTACCTCCCGGATGCGCTGGCGTTTGTTAGCGCTATCTCAAGGCAGGAAAACTCAGTCCGCTGCAGCGGTCAAGAAAAAAGCCGGGGCGCAGCCCAAACGGCCCGCCCCGACTCTTGCAGGCAATTGCCTATTTGATTTTGTTCAGTTCATCGCCTAGCACATCCATCAGTTCGGGATGCTCGGTCTGGATGCGCATGATCTCTTTCATCATGCGGCCCTGCACTTCGGCCAGTTCGCCAGCCCGGCTCGCCAGAACCTGCATCGCCTTCGTGCTGCCGGCCTCATTGTCCAGCTCTTCCTGCATGGCGTTGAGGCCTTCGGCGGCCTTGTTCAGTGTCTTGGCGGCTTTCTCGGCGCTCTTCTCGTCTTTCACCGTTTCCAGTGCGTCAGCGATACGGGTCATCTCGTTGACATAGGCCTCGCCAATATCCTCTGCAGAGGATTTGGCCGTGATGTCCGTGCCGGTCTTGCCCTTCACATCATTCTGACCACAGCCGGTCAGCATCAGCGCGGTTGCGAGCCCTGCGGCCGCGAAAATTCCTGTCTTCATGAGGATGTCCCCTTTGTCGTGCCTTCAGAATGGGCACCACTTAGCTCGCAGGATGCGGCAAGACTATGACACACCTTTACCTTAGCTATAACGCGCTTCCACCTCAGGACCGGACGTGCCCCCCGTCACCGCCTTCAGGCTCGCCTCAAGATCGGAGAGATAAGCCTCCACCACATCGGCATGTTTTGGCGAGAGCATGAGGTGCAGGCTCGGCGGTTCCTTCGTCACAGACGTGAACCAGCCGCGCCGGTAAATCTCCCCATAAACCGCGAAGGCATGGGCATCCGGATGGTAAAAAGCCATCAGGCCCAGCATCGGATTGCCGACAATTTCAAAGCCGAGGCGTTTCACCCCCTCTTCGATCTTCTCGCGCGTCGCGCAGACCTGCCCCTGCAGGCGCTTGTAGCCTTCCACGCCCAGCGTGTTCATCACGCCCCAGGCAGCAGAGATCGCCCCGCCCGGCCGTGTACCCGCCAGCGTCGGCGTCTTCATCGGCGCACCGCTCCAGCCCGCCATGTCGAACGGCATGTAATTGTAAAGCTCTTCGGAGCGGAACAGCACAGTCGAGGCGCCCTTCGCGCAATAGCCATATTTGTGCAGGTCCGCGCTCATTGAGTGCACAGCCGGCACCTCGAAATCGAAAGGCGGCACCGGCACGCCATTCATCCGCGCGAACGGCGCGAAATATCCGCCGACACAGGCATCGACATGCAGCCAGACGCCCTTCTTCGCGGCCACCTGCCCCAACGCCTCGATCGGATCGATGATGCCATGCGGGAAGTTCGGCGCAGAGCCGACCATCATCACCGTCGCCGCGTCCACCGCCTCACCCATCGCATCGGGGTCGGCTTCATAGCTGCCATCTGTATTCAACGGCACGCGGCGGATTTCGATGTCCATCAGATGCGCCGCCTTGTCGAAGGCCAGATGCGCCGATTGCGCCAGCACGACATTTTGCCCCTCACGCGGCTTGCCTTGGGTACGGGCATAATCGCGGGCCGTCTTCATCGCCATGGTAATCGAATCCGTGCCGCCCGACGTCATCGCCCCGGTCGCCCCCTCCGGCCCATGCAGCAAGGAGAGACCCATACCGATGACCTCCTTTTCCATCTGCGCGAGACTCGGGAAAGCCAGCGGCCCGAGGCCATTCTCTGCCATGTACAACCCATAGGCCTCATGCTGGACGGCCGAGATCTCCGGCCCCGCATTGAAGACATAAACCGCCGTCTTCCCGTCACGCCATTGGGCGTCCCCGCCGCCGCGCTGGACCATCTCGGCACGCACCTCGCTCCAGTCGCGTCCCTTTTCCGGCATCCTGATCATGTGGTCTCCTCCCGCTCGCGTATATTTTTGTGCACAAAGCTGGGGATAGCCTAGGCCACGGCCCGCAGGCTGACCAGCCTTGCCGCCGCCAAATAGGCCCCACGAAACAAGGCGCCAATTCCTTAATGACGATTTCATGGGCTTCCCGATTGCGGCGCGCGAGCCATTATTTTTTCCTCGCCCATTGTGCGAAGGCCGTTGCGGGTCCGGCCGTGCGGGCTTACTGTAGGGTCATCGCGACGAATATTAACGAACCGGGGAAACTGCGCGCCTATGACGGACTATATCGGCTACGAAGCGCTCACCCAGGCAGCCATGCGCGGCGTTGTGCGCGAGGCGCTGAAGCAGGGCCGCAGCAGCGGCGGCCTGCCGGGAGAGCATCACTTCTATCTCACCTTCCGCACCAAGGCGCCGGGCGTAAAGATTGCCGACTATCTGGTCGAGCGCTTTCCGGAAGACATGACCGTTGTCATCCAGCACCAGTATTGGGATCTGGAAGTGCATGACGGCCATTTCGAAATCATCCTGAAATTCTCCGGCGTGCCCCAGCACCTGTTCATTCCCTATTCGGCGATCACGCGCTTTGTGGACCCGTCCGTGAATTTCGGCCTTACGTTTGAATCCGCAAACAAGGATGACTCGGTCATCTCCCCCGCTGCTGAGGTTGAAGCCCAGCATCAGGCCGCCGATTCCGATGAGGAGACACCGGGTACGGTCGTCAATCTGGACGCCTTCCGCCGCAAGTAACGGGGCAACCCCATGTCAGACACGGAAAAGCCCCGCGTCTCGGACGCCGAGATGCTCGCACGCTTTCAGAATTCCAAGAAGCGTCCGCCCTGTTCGGATACGCTGGGCATGCGCCTGGCCGAGGTCGAGCAGGACAAGATGCGCATACGGATGGACTTTGACGTCCCCCCCAGCTTCGCCAACCCGACCGGCGCGGTACAGGGCGGCTTCATCTCCGCCATGCTGGATGAAGCGATGAGCACCTGTGTCATCATCGCCTCCAATATCACGATGACCGCGCCGACCCTGGAAATGAAGACCAGCTTCCTGCGCCGCCTGATGCCTGGCAAGGCCAGTGTCGAGGCCCGCATCCTGCGCCTCGGCAAGTCTGCCGCCTTCATGGAAGCTGAATGTTTTGACCCGGATGGCAAGCTGGTCGCCAAGGCCACCGCGACGGCCATCCCGATGCTGTTCAAAAGGCTCAGTTGATGAGTTTCGACAAACGCGCCTTCTGGCTCGACATGCTGACCAAAAGGGAGCTGCCGAAAGCTGCCGCCTTTGTCGGCTTCGAATTGATCGAGTTCAACGAGGACGAAGCCTGGATCAAGGCCGCCTTCTTCCTGCCGCCCGAAGCCACCAATCCCGGCGGCGACGCACAGGGCGGCTTCATCTCCGCCATGCTGGACGAGGTGATGAGCATTGCAGGCTCCATCGCGCAGGATGGCCCGGCCATGGCCCCTACTCTGCAGATGACGACCTCCTATATCCGCCCTGTTCCGGTGGGCGTGCGCCTGATCGGGCGCGGCGAATGCGTGCGGCGCGGCCGATCAGGCATCTTCACGCGCGGGGAACTGACCAGCGCAGACGGCAAACTCCTCGCCCAGGCCACCGCCAGCTGCATCCCCCGCCCAATGGATTGGTAAGGCTTTCCAGGGCTGAATCGCGCCTGTGCCATAAACATGGCGCTCATCCCAAAAACGTGTCATAGGGCGCGGGAACACTCCTGCGCCGCGCGTCTGCTACGCGCCTGCGCCCCAGAAAGCCCTATACATGACGACTGCCCCTTCCATCCCGTCGGCGCTCGCCGAGGCCCTTGCCGAGCGTGGCTATGACACGCTGACCCAGGTCCAGACCGCCGTAATCCAGCCAGACCTCGCCGGAAAGGATCTGCTCGTCTCTGCGCAGACAGGCTCCGGCAAGACGGTCGGCTTTGGCCTGGCCATGGCAGACGATCTGTTCGAAGGCGCTGACCGGTTTGCCCCCGCTGAGGCGCCGCTCGCCATCATCGTCGCCCCAACCCGCGAACTGGCCCAGCAGGTCGCCCGCGAACTGCAATGGCTTTACGGCCCTTCCGGCGCGCGCCTCGCCACCTGTGTCGGCGGCATGGACATGCGCGATGAACGCCGCGCGCTTGGCCGCGGGGCCCACATCGTTGTCGGCACGCCCGGACGCCTCGCAGACCACATCCGCCGCGGCTCGCTCGACACGTCCGGCATCCGCGTCGTCGTACTGGACGAGGCTGACGAGATGCTCGACATGGGCTTCCGCGAGGAGCTGGAATTCATTCTTCAGGGTACGCCCGAAACGCGCCGCACCCTGATGTTTTCCGCCACCGTACCGAAAGGCATCGCTGCCCTGGCTGGCCGCTATCAGCGCGATGCCCAGCGCATCACGACCGCGGCGGAAAAGGAACAGCACGTCGATATTGACTACAAGGCCCTGCTCGTTGCCCCCGGTGATGAAGAGAACGCCATCGTCAACATTGTGCGCCATTCCGACAGCGAGACCGCCCTCGTCTTCTGCACGACGCGCGCGGCCGTGAACAAGCTGATGAGCCGCATGGGCAATCGCGGCTTCCCGGTCGTCGCCCTGTCGGGGGAACTGAGCCAGAAGGAACGCGGCAACGCGCTGCAGGCCCTGCGCGATGGCCGCGCCCGTGTCTGCATCGCGACCGATGTTGCCGCCCGCGGGCTGGACCTGAAAAATCTCGGCCTTGTCATCCATGCAGACCTGCCGCGCGATCCGGCGACCCTTCTGCACCGGTCCGGCCGTACGGGCCGCGCCGGCCGCAAGGGCACCAGCGTTCTCTTGGTCACGCCGCGTGCCCGCCGCCGGGTTGAGCGCCTGCTGAAGGATGCCCGCATCGAAGCAAGCTTTGGCAAACCGCCGTCTGCGGAGGAAATCAGCGCGCAGGATGATGCCCGCCTGATGGCCGATCCGATCTTCACCGAAGACGCGACCAGCGAAGACGCAAACCTCGCCCGCATCCTGATCGACACCTATGGCGCCGAACAGGTTGCCGCCGCCTTTGTCCGCCGTCACCGCTCGGAACGGACCGCGCCGGAAGATCTGCGCGAAGTGGATGATCGTCCGCCTGCGCGCGATCGCAAGGAACGCAGCGAGCGCGGAGACCGCCGCGAGCGCTCCGACCGCAGCTGGGAAGACCGCCCGCCACGCGAGGCGCGCGAGCCACGTGAACGCCGCCCCCGCGAGCCTCAGCCCGGCTTTGAAAACGCCACCTGGATCGGCCTCAATGTTGGCCGCCGCAAGAATGCCGAGGCCCGCTGGCTGCTGCCCATGCTGTGCAAGGCGGGCGGCCTGTCACGCGAAGACATTGGCGCGATCCGCATCAACCCCGCCGACACGCATGTCGAGCTGAAGCCGGACGCCGCCAAGCGCCTGTTCGACACGATCAAGCCGGATGGCACTTTGGAAAAAGGCCTGCGCGCCTTCTCTCTGGACGGGGCCCCTGCCCCGCATGGCGGCCATCCGGATACGCCGGAAGACGAAGCGCCCCGCCGCCCGAAGCCCCGTATCCAGAAGAAACCTGCCGAAGCCCCCGGCAAGCCGGTCATGGACCCGCTCGCCGCCTTTGACGGAGACGCCCCGCCGCGCCGCAAGCCGAAGAAGCCTTTCGACAAGGCCAAGAGCGGCGGCAAGCCCTTCAAGCCCGGCGGCAAACCCGCCGGCGCACACAAGAGCGCCCGCCCGGCCCATGCCAAGTCCAAACCCGGCTTTGCCAAATCCGGCCCCAAGACGGGTCCGAAAACCGGCCCAAAAACCGGCAAGGTCCACCGCAAGGGCCCCAAAAAACCCCAGCAGGACTAAGGCCTAATTCCTCTTGCCACCTCAGTATATGGTTTGTATATAATTCATATATGAACCATATTGAGAGACCGGAATGGGCATCGTAAACATAGAAGATGAGCTGCACGATCAGCTGCGCCGCGCCAGCAAGGTATCCTGCCGCTCGATCAATGCGCAGGCGGCCTACTGGATCAGGATTGGCATGCTGTGCGAGACCAATCCGACCCTCAGCTTCACGGACATCCTGACGCGCGAACTGGAGGCGGCCGGCGTATCGGCCCCGCCGCTCATGCCGGAACCGGCCGATAGCGACGCATGACCAAGACGCCGCAGGAACTCGCCCTGATGGCCGAATCCGGCCGTCTGCTCGCATCCGTGTTCGAACATCTGGACCGCATCTCCCTCGCCGGGAAATCCACGCTGCAGATCAATGACCTTGTAGAGCGCTTCATTGAGGATGAGCTGCAGGCCCGCCCTGCCAGCAAAGGGCAATACGGTTTTGAATTCGTTCTGAACGCCTCCATCAATCAGGTCGTCTGTCATGGTGTTCCGTCGCCTGCGGACATCTTGCGTGATGGCGACATCGTGAATTTCGACATCACGCTTGAGAAGAATGGCTATATCGCCGATTCCTCCAAAACCTATCTGGTTGGCGATGTCAGCCTCGCGGCCCGGCGTCTGGTTCAGGCGACCTATGCTGCCATGTGGAAAGGCATCCAGGCGGTTCGGCCTGGCGCCCGGCTGGGCGACATCGGATATGCGATTGAGCGCCATGCCAAGCGCACCGGCTATTCCGTGGTGCGGGATTATTGCGGCCATGGCATCGGGCGGGAGATGCATGAAGACCCGCAAATCCTGCATTTCGGCAAGCCCGGCACCGGCCTTACCCTGCGCGAAGGCATGGTCTTCACGATCGAACCGATGCTCAATCGCGGTCGCCGTACGGTGCGGACTGAAGAGGATGGCTGGACGGTTGTCACCGCCGATGGCTCCCTCTCGGCCCAGTTCGAGCATACTGTTGCCGTCACCGCCAAGGGCGTCGAGGTGCTGACTCTGAGGCCGGAAGAACGTGCGCCCGGTTACAAAGCGGCCTGATCCCGGCAGGCCCGCCTTGCCCTAGCGCACCCCATTGACGGGTCTCACACCAGCCCGCAAACCACTGTCATTATCCTTTCTGACAGTGGAGCGCCCCTATGAGCGAGCATATTAACCAGAGCCTTGAAAACCGCGTCCTGACGCTGACCCTGAACCGTCCTGAGCGCAAAAATGCGCTGACCCAGGCCATGTATGCCGCGCTGGCGGATGCCATCAATGGCGCGAATGACGACAAGGGCGTCCGCGCCATCATTATCACCGGCGCGGGCGAGATGTTCACCGCCGGCAATGATCTGACAGACTTTGCCGGCAACATGAATGAGGGCGAGCCGCCGGTGGCGCGCTTCCTCGCGGCCATCCGTGACGCGCAAAAGCCGATGATCGTCACCGTGAACGGTCCGGCCATCGGCGTGGGCCTCACCATGCTGCTGCATTGCGACATCGCCTACGCCGCCGACACGGCCAATTTCCGCGCGCCCTTCACGGCGCTCGGCCTGGTGCCGGAGGCAGGCTCTTCCCTGTTGCTGCCGCTGACTGTGGGCAATTCCATGGCGAATGAGATCCTGCTGGCAGGCCGCATCCTGACCGCTGAAGAAGCGCTCGCCAGCGGGCTTGTGTCGCGCGTCCTGCCTGCCGCTGAGCTGCTCGCCGCCGCGCAGAAGACCGCCGCCGCCATTGCCGCCTCCGCGCCGACCGCCATGCGCCGCTCCAAGGGCCTGATCCGCGCCAATCGCGACGCCGTGAAGGCCCGCATGGACGCCGAAGGCAAGATCTTCGCAGAACAGCTAAAATCCCCCGAATTCGCCGAAGCCGCCGCCGCCTTCGCCCAGAAGCGCAAACCGGTCTTCGAAGACTAGGATTTCCTGGGCCCCGGATATTTGCGTCAGCAGATATCCGGGGCCCAGAACTTAAAAAAAACACCCCTCACCAGCCCCTTCCACCCCTCCAAACACCCCGAATTCCAGCCCGAAATCAGCGGAATTTCACCCGTTTTTGCCCCCATATTCCGCAGGCGGACGCACAGCGGACGAAATACTGCCGCAGCGCGTTGATTTCATTGCCATTTCTACGCTGCAAAAAGCCCCTCTCAGCTGTGGCCTTTGCACCCCAAACCCCCTATAAATAAAGGCGAATCTGACGAATCGATGAGGAGGCCTGAATGGCCGAAGAGACGCAAGCTGAGACCCCCGAATATGGCGCCGGCTCGATCAAGGTCCTGAAGGGCCTGGAAGCCGTCCGCAAACGCCCTGGCATGTATATCGGTGACACCGATGACGGCTCGGGCCTGCACCACATGATCTATGAGGTCGTGGACAATGCCATTGACGAGGCGCTTGCCGGCCATGCCGACCGGGTCACCGTCACGCTCTTCCCCGATGGGTCGGCGGAAATCACCGATAATGGCCGCGGCATTCCGGTCGAGATGCACCCGACCGAGGGCGTCTCTGCGGCCGAAGTGATCATGACCCAGCTGCACGCCGGCGGGAAGTTCGACCAGAACTCCTACAAGGTGTCCGGCGGTCTGCACGGCGTCGGTGTGTCGGTTGTGAACGCGCTGTCTGACTGGCTGGAGCTGACCATCCACCGCGAAGGTCATGAGCACTGGGTGCGCTTTGTTGATGGCGGCCGCGTGGAAAACCCGCTGGTCACGCGTGGCGAGTCCCCGAAGACCGAGTCCGGCAAGCCCTTTACCGGCACGGCCGTGCGCTTCCTTGCCGCCTCCAGCACCTTCACGATGACGGATTATGACCGCAAGACGCTGGAACACCGCCTGCGCGAACTCGCCTTCCTGAACTCCGGCGTGCACATCATCTTCCGCGACGAGCGTGAGGCCGAGCCTTACGAGATCGACCTGATGTATGAAGGCGGCGTGAAGGCCTTTGTCGAACACCTCGACAAGACCAAGACCAAGCTGATCCCGGAGCCTGTCTATGCCATGGGCGAGAAAGACGGCATCACGGTCGAGGCCGCACTGGAATGGACAGACAGCTATCATGAAAGCGTGCTCTGCTTCACCAACAACATCCCCCAACGTGATGGCGGCACCCACCTTGCCGGCTTCCGCGGGGCGCTGACACGGATCATCAACAAATACGCCAACGAGACCGGCGTTGCGAAGAAATCCAAGGTCGACATTTCCGGCGATGATGCGCGCGAAGGCCTGACCTGCGTGCTCAGCGTGAAAGTGCCTGATCCGAAATTCAGTTCCCAGACGAAAGACAAGCTCGTCTCATCCGAAGTGCGCCCTGTCGTGGAAAGCCTGATGGGCGAGAAACTCTCTGAATGGTTCGAGGAGCATCCCAAGGAAGCTCACGAGATCATGATGAAGATCGTCGAGGCGGCTGCCGCACGTGAAGCGGCCCGCAAGGCGCGGGAGCTGACACGCCGCAAGTCTGCGCTCGACATCACCTCCCTGCCCGGCAAGTTGGCCGACTGTCAGGAGAAAGACCCGGCGAAATCCGAAATCTTCATCGTCGAGGGTGACTCCGCTGGTGGCTCTGCCAAGCAGGGCCGGTCCCGTGACAATCAGGCCATCCTGCCCCTGCGCGGCAAGATCCTGAACGTGGAACGCGCGCGCTTTGACAAGATGCTGTCCTCCGATCAGGTTGGTACCCTGATCATGGCGCTTGGCGCCGGCATTGGGCGCGATGAGTTCGACATCAAAAAGCTGCGCTATCACAAGATCATCATCATGACCGATGCTGACGTGGACGGCGCGCACATCCGTACGCTGCTGCTCACCTTCTTCTATCGTCAGATGCCGGAGATTATCGAGAAGGGCTATCTCTACATTGCCCAGCCGCCGCTTTACAAAGTGTCACGCGGCAAGTCCGAACGCTATGTCAAGGACGTGCCGGAGCTGGACGCCTATCTGATCGAGGAAGGCACGACCGGCGAAGCGCTGATCATGCCGGATGGCACCCAGATTGCGGGCGAAGACCTGCGCGAGCGGGTGCGCCAGGCCTCGAACTTCAAGGCAAACCTGGCCCGCCTCGCCCTGCGCGCTCCGGCGGATCTGATCGAACAGGCCGCCATGGCCGGGGCGATGGCCGCAGGGGCCGGAGACGCCGAAGCCAAGCTGACGGCAGAGCGCATGAACCGCTTTGCCGAAGAGGGCGAAGACACTTGGGAAGGCCGCTTTGTCGAAGGCGCGCTGGTGCTGCAACGCACCGTGCGCGGCGTGGACGAAACGGCCGTGCTGCCGGCGGCCCTGCTCGCCAGCCAGGACGCCATCCGCCTCGCTGAGCGCGCCAACACACTGCGTGAAATGTATGAAAAGCCGCTGATCCTGCGCCGCGACAAGGGCGGCGAAATCACCGTGCACGGACCCTGCGCCCTGTTCGCCGCCGTGCTCGAAGCCGGCCGCGACGGCATCAAGATCCAGCGCTATAAGGGTCTCGGGGAAATGAATGCGGACCAGCTCTGGGAAACCACGCTCGACGCCAATGCCCGCACCCTGCTGCAGGTCCGCGTCGACCATGCGGACGAGGCCGACGAAATGTTCACCAAACTGATGGGCGACATCGTCGAACCCCGCCGCGAATTCATCGAAGAATTCGCCCTCGAAGCGGAGGTGGATGTCTAGCATCCACCTGCCAAGAGACTCCGGCCTTCGCCGGAGATACGGATTGAGGGGAGCGATACCCACCGCTCGGAATCGCTGATGTCCCCACACGCGTCACCCCCGGCCGCGGAGCGGTCTGGGGGCCCAGCTCTGGACGATGCGAGCGGGCGCATCATGTCCGGTTGCTGGCCATCGTGCGCCGCAGCGCATGACGTACTATGCTGAGGCGTTCGGAGATGGGTCCCCAGACGGCTGCACCGTCGGGGATGACGCGAGAGGAGAGATCGCCCTCTATCCCACACACGTCTCCCTGTCATCCCGGAAAGCCCGCAGGGCTTATCCGGGACCCAGACCCACCGGAACCCAAACTCATCCCGAGCCGCGCCCCGCCCCCACACGCCGCGGGAACCCCTGCCCGTCCGCCACGTTCCTTTCCCTGAGACGAAAGGAACACCGCCATGAAAGCCAAGTCCGAAGCCCAGCAGAAAGCCGCCGGCGCGGCGCTGGCCGCCAAGCGGGGGGACATGCCGAAATCGAAACTCCAGGGCGCCTCCAAGGAGATGTACGAGACCATGACCGAGGACGAGCTCGACGACATGGCCTCCACCTCTCACGACGATCTGCCCGAAAAGAAGGAGGACTAGCCCATGGACCGCAAGCAAGTCTGGGAAACCGAAAAAAGCTTCTGGCTCGAAGGGCCGGATTTCTACCGTGACCGGATGGTTTCCGATGCCTTCATGGTCTATCCC
>Ga0070727_10002361_pt1 | contig 18300 bp, 10 predicted proteins | sample tdAd472_FD_66722 | JGI IMG/M metagenome (GOLD analysis project Ga0070727, IMG submission 66722) | Marine sediment microbial communities from the Atlantic coast under amendment with organic carbon and nitrate - tdAd47.2 | ecosystem: Environmental > Aquatic > Marine > Coastal > Sediment | place...
CCCCGACACCTGGCTCAAAGCCAACCCCCACCACCGCTGGACCATCGCCGACCACAGAAAAGAAGAACGAGCCAGAAAGGGAAACCTGTAGTTCGTCTGGCGCTTACGTAACGACGAACTGGCGCTTAAAAGCTTCGACTCGCTCGTCGATCTATACAAGTTCTGGTTCGACCTCGTCGTTAAGATCAATCTGTACTTCTTTGGCATCGCCGGAGGCGTCTTTGGCTTCGTGCTTGCAAAAGAGAATAAAGTTGACGGACCAACGGCCGGTGTGGGCCTTCTACTTCCGAGTGTTCTCGCAATACTCCTCTTCTGTCTGTACCTATCTGCCTCGAAGAAAATAAAGCCGCTCAAGGACGATGTCGCCCGTGCTCTTCGGACGATCATCTTAGTTGCACCACCGTTTCGAATGGCAGCAGCTCCAGACTTCGTATTTCTTTCCAAGGTCTATTTTTACTTCTCAGTGCTCCACTTGTTTGTAGGTATCTCCGGAGTCGGATTAGCCGTCTACATGTTTCGATGTTATCCATCCTGACGCGTCAGCACACGAATTGTATTCGTCTGTACGTAATCACTTCTTGGCGAACGTCTCGCCTTGCTTGCAAACTCACATTCGCACAGTAACGGCTAACTGTTTGTCGCTTACACTTTACGACGACACGTATCGGGCGACTTCCAGTCCCATTCTCGTCAACTGCTTCCCGTCGTTTCGCGGCGATGTCTGGGGTAAACAGCGCTATCAGATGGCGAGGGAAAGCGGTCTGAAGACGAGAGACGATGCAGCTAACGTCGGCGCGGGTGACGGCTCGCGGTTAGGATGACCGCCCCGCCGGGTCACGCTTGTGGCCTGTCTTCTCTCCTGCCTGTGTTCGCTGTGAGTTTCCTCATGCGTGCCTGCTTTGCTTTTGTGATTCTGCTCTTCGCAGCTGCTTCTGCCTCGGCTGAGGTTACGTTTGAGCGGGATGTGCGGCCGATTCTCAAAACGCACTGTTTCGGGTGTCATGGGGAGGCGAAGGAGCTGGCTGGGGGGCTGGATTTGCGGCTGCGGCGGTTGATTGTTCGGGGTGGGGACTCGGGCGAGGCGGTCTCGGTCGGGAAGAGCGGCGAGAGTCTGTTGATTGACTATGTCCGCTCGGGTGAGATGCCGCCGGGTGAGGAACTGCGGCTCTCGGATGATGACGTCGAGGTGCTCGCGAAGTGGGTTGATGGCGGGGCGGTTGTCAGTGGTGTCGAGCCGGACGCTGATCCGGCGCCGGGGGATATTCTCATCACCGACGCCGAACGCTCGCACTGGGCGTATCGAGCGATTCGGAAGCCGTCGGTGCCAACGGTCGCGGGGCTCGGTGAGGATGCGAATCCGATCGATGCGTTTGTGGCTCGGCGACTGGACGAGAACGGGCTGTCGTTTTCGGACGAGGCCGGGCGGCAGACGCTGATTCGGCGGGCGACGTTTGATCTGCTCGGGCTGCCGCCGACTCCGGAAGAGGTCGACGCGTTTGTCAATGACGAGTCGCCGCAGGCCTACGCGACGCTGATCGGCCGGCTGCTGGAATCGCCACATTACGGAGAACGCTGGGCGCGGCACTGGCTGGATGCGGCCGGGTATGCGGACTCGGAAGGCTACAACGACAAGGACGTGATCCGCGACGACGCCTGGCGGTACCGCGATTACGTCATCCGCTCGCTGAACGCCGACAAGCCGTGGGATCAGTTCATCATCGAGCAGCTGGCTGGCGACGAACTGGTCGGAGCGACTCACGCCAACGCTCAGGGACTGGCCAACGCCGATCCCGCCGCTCTGGAAGCACTCACGGCAACAGGCTTTCTGCGGATGGCTCCGGACGGCAGCGGCTCCAGCCCCTCCGACCCGCTGGCCGCTCGCAACCAGGCCGTGACGGAAACGCTGAAGGTCGTCTCGACCTCGCTGCTCGGCACGTCGCTGGCCTGTGCCGAGTGCCATCATCACCGCTTCGATCCGATCCCGCAGGAAGACTTCTATCGCGTGCGAGCGATCTTCGCTCCGGTGTTCGATCTGGAGAACTGGCGGATGCCGAAGTCGCGCCGCGCGGCGATCCTCTCGGAAGCGGACAAGCAGAAAGCCGACGAGATCGAAGCTCAGGCGAAGACGCTGACCGACGAACATGACCGCATCAAACAGGAAACACTGGAGCTGATTCTCGAACGCGTACTGGAAGGCATCCCGGAAGGCCGCCGCGAGTTTGCTCGTGAGGCGTTCGCGACTCCCAAAGACAAACGCACGGAAGAGCAGCGGCTGTTCTGCGAGGAAGAGTTCCCAATGCTCGGCCTGCTCCGCACCGGCACGCTGCACCTGTTTCTCGCCCGGTTCAAGGACGGCGAGGAGCTGAAGAAGAAGTACGAAGATGTGCTGGCCGAAGCCGCGAAGATTCGCAAGGACAAGCCGGCTCCCGACTACATCCGCGTCGCGACCGAAGACACGAAGAGCGTTCCCGCCACGCGGCTGTTCTTCCGCGGCGACTTCTCGTCTCCAACGGGCGAACCGCTGGAGCCCGCCGGCCTGACGGTGCTCGACAGCTTCCGCGAATCCCCACTTCCGGCCAACGACGAAGCACTGCCGACGACAGGGCGGCGACTGGCTTACGCCAGATACCTGACGAGCGGCAAGCATCCGCTGGTCGCGCGAGTCCTCGTGAATCGCTTCTGGCAGCACCACTTCGGACGCGGCCTCGTCGAAACGACGGGCGAGTTCGGACGCCAGGGCAGCGAACCGTCGCATCCGGAACTGCTCGACTGGCTGGCCGCCGACTTCATGGAACACGGCTGGCAACTCAAACGCCTGCATCGGCTGATCATGACGTCGCGAACGTATCGCCAGGCAAGCCAACGACGTCCCGAAGCTGACGCGATTGACTCCGAGAACCGACTGCTGTGGCGAATGCCCGTGAGACGCCTCGAAGCCGAGGCGCTCCGCGATGCGATCCTCGCCGTGTCGGGACAGCTCAACCGCGACGCCTTCGGCCCGCCCGTTCCAGTCTCGGTGACCGACGGCGGTATCGTCGCGGTCAATGGCGGCACTGTTTCGGAAGACCGTCGCGAACTGAAACGCTCGATCTATATCCAGGTCCGCCGCAGCCAGCCCGTCGCGATGCTCGACGCGTTCGACAGCCCCCAGATGGAACCCAACTGCGCCCGCCGAGTCGTCTCGACCGTCGCTCCGCAGTCGCTGGCGCTGCTCAACAGCGACTTCGTTCTGCAGCAGGCCGAAGCGCTGGCGGATCGAGTCGTCGCCGACTCACCGACCGAGAGCGTCACGCAACTGTGGCAACTCACGTACGGTCGCGTGCCAACCGATAACGAACTGCAGGCCGCCGAGGCATTTCTGCAGTCACAGACTCAGGAACTGACCGCCGAGAAAGCCGAGAAGCCGCAGCGTGCGGCGCTGGCGTCACTCGGCCAGGTCCTGCTGGGATCAAATGAGTTTCTGTACGTGGATTAGATCTGCGAGCACGACAGCTTGCTTGGAGTAGCGAAACTCGCCAAGAGTTTCGGATTCGATGCTCGCCGAAAGTCTTGGCGACTTTCGCTACATAGAAAGATGAGACGGATGCACGACCTTCAATCTTCACGCCGGCACATGCTCGCTCAGAGTGCTCTCGGCCTCTCGTCGATCGGGCTTGGCACTCTGCTGTCGGAAAACCGGGCTCAGGCCGAACCGAAGAAGCCGTCGCTGGAACCGGAGCAGTTCGACCTGACTCCGAAGCAGCCGCCGAAAGAAGCGAAAGCCAGGGCGATGATCTCGGTCTTTACGGGTGGAGGACCGAGTCACCTGGACCTGTTCGATCGGAAATCGTCGCTCGACAAATATGCCGGGCAGAAGTTTCCCGGCAGCGACATCAAGTACGACAACGCCGGGCAGGCAACGTCGATCGTCATGCCGTGTCCGTGGCAGTTCACGAAGTGCGGCGAATCGGGCATGGAGATCAATGCCGAGCTGCTGCCCAACTTCGGCAACATCGTCGACGACGTGACGCTGATCCGGTCGATGAACCTGCCGAACATCCGCAACCACGTCGCCGGGATGCGGGCTCTAACGACAGGCCGGGGCCGCGAGGGCTGGCCGTCACTCGGGAGCTGGCTCGTTTATGGACTGGGAGCCGAGACGCAGAACCTGCCGGCGTTTGTGGCACTGATCCTGCGAAAGAACCCGCCAGGCTCGCCGTTCTGGGACAGCCGGCAACTGCCGTCGATCTACCAGGGCACGATCGTTCGCGAGTCTGAACCGCGAATCGCGAACCTCAACCCGCCCAGCCACCTGCGCGGCAAGCCGCAGGGCCGGCAGCTCGATCTGCTTCGGCAACTCAACGCGGCGCATCTCGAGAAGCATCCCGGCGAGCATGATCTCGAAGCCCGCATCGCCAGCTACGAACTCGCGTCGCGCATGCAGACGTCGGCCAACGAGGCACTCGATCTGAAGCGCGAGTCGCAGGCCACTCACGACATGTACGGCACCGGCGATGGCACCACGCAGCAGATGGCGGAAGCCTGCCTGCTCGCTCGGCGGCTGGTCGAACGCGGCGTCCGCTTCGTGCAGATCTGGAATTACGGCTGGGACATGCACGAGAACATTTTCGAATCGCTGACGTCGCGCTGCCAGGCGACCGACAAGCCGTGTGCCGCTCTGGTAACGGACCTCAAACAGCGCGGCCTGCTGGATTCGACGATCGTCCAGTGGGGCGGCGAAATGGGACGGCTGCCCGTCGTGCAGGATCGAGGAGCCGGTAAGAAACCGGGCCGCGATCACAACACCGAAGGCTTCTCGATCTGGATGGCCGGCGGCGGTCTGAAGTCCGGGCACATCCACGGAGCCACCGACGAGTTCGGCCACCGGGCTGTTGAGGACGTCGTCACGCAGCACGACTTCCACGCCACGCTGCTGCATCAGTTGGGACTCGATCCCGACGTACTGACGCATCAGGTCAACAACCAGCCGGTCGCGCTGATCGAGCCTGGCCAAGGGAAAGTCGTTGATGGCATCCTGGCGTGACGCGAACTGGCAACACCGCGCGAAACAACCGCCTCAACGCAACGTCGCTGACCGCACCATCCAAAGACGAGAACTGACGCTCCCTCGTCTGTGCTGTGACGGTCGCTCAACCTTCCATCTGCTGCTGGAACATCAGCACGATGAATTCGGCGGGGTGAACCACCCGCAGAGTGACCCGAACGGTCATGTAGCCTTCCTGGATATCCTGTGGAGTCATCGTCGATCCCAGACCGCACTCGACGCGGAAGGCTTCGGAAGCTGTCGCCCCCATCAGGCCGCCCTGTGTCCAAAGCCCCTGTAGAAAATTCGACACTAACGAGACCACTCTCGCCCACGTGTTGCCGTCATTGGGTTCGAACACAAACGGGTCCAGGGCGTTCCTGATGGACTGCTCGATGTAGATCACGGTGCGCCGAATCTGGATATAGCGCCAGTCGTTGCTGAGGCTGTCGAGCGTCCGGGCTCCCCAGACAACGGTTCCTCGCCCAGGGAATGCCCGAATCACATCGATCGCCTTGCCATTGGGCGGCGCATTCAGATCGCCCTGCTCGCTGTCATTGATCGCGACAGTCGGATCGATCACCGAAACCAGCCTGTAATTCGCCGGGGCGTTCCAGACTCCACGACTCTGATCGTTCAATGCGTAGAGCCCCGCCAACGCACCACTGGGCGGCAGGACGCCCATATCGGCTGCAATCGACTGCGTGATCTGCTTCCAGGCGGGAAGAGCGTTGGCCAGACCCGCGTTCAGCGACGTCACCGCGTGCGAATCAGAACGGTCCACGCCGACCATCTGGTCGATGAGGCCCTCAACAATCGTCAGTTTCTGCTCGTTGCCGGAATATAGATCGCTGGCCTGCGCTCGCAGGACCGACTCAAGTTCCGCCGGATCGCTGATGCACAGGAAATCGACTTCGTCCGGGCTGACGACCGTCGTCCGCAGAAACGGAAAGTAGGACATGCCGTAGTTCAGGCCCGTGTCGCCGACATCCGAATGAAAGCGTTCAACCAGCGATGACAGCTCGCTGGCGAATTGAGGATTGGCCTGATCCAGCGAGCCGGTCCCGTACACGTCAAGAATCGCGACACGGTCTCGAAGTTCCGAGCACTGCCTCAACATGCCCTGAACCAGCGTCTGGAAATCATTCGAGAACGGGATGACCGACGAGTCCGCCAGATGGCCATCGGACGGCAGCAACACGGCATCAGGGATCACCACCATGGTCGGGCCGACCTGTTCGGCACTCGCCTGCAGACCTTCCTGCAGCTTCTTCAGTTCCACGCGAACCGGCTCAGCACCAGCGTCGAGATAAGTGCCAACCGACACGACAAAACAAGTGCCGCCTCCGTTGTCAAAGAACAGCCGCAGGCTGTTGTAGAGATGGAACCGTGACTGGTCTGCAGGTGAAACAACGAACTGCGTCGGCGTTCCGTCGATGGCCACTTCAACGTCGAAGACCGGACCATCCGTTGCCGTGATCTGGTACGGCGGCGTGTAGCCTCGTCCGAAGACCGACTCAAAATCGGCCAGCGACTCAATGCGGACCGGCTTCAGCGTGACCGACCTCCCGTTGATGTCGGCACGGGCGCTGTACCCGATGAAGACAGGCACCGCCGTCGCAACGCCAACGATCGACGGAGGGAATGCGTTCTGCTCCGTCACATACACACCGGGTGTCCTGCGTTGCCCGTCTTTTCCAGCCGTCATGCCGATGACCTTTGACTGTGTGAGGTAAAGAACTGCGCCCAGTTGGTCAGGCGTATTACACATCTGCACATTGTGCTCACAGATGCGTCAAGTCAATCGCAAGCAGGTTACTCGTCGAAGTTCATCTCGATGCCGCAGATGGCTCCGTAGATGCGGTACAGAGTCGGGACGAGGAGCAGGACCAGCGCCGTGGCGAGGATCAGGCCGAAGCAGAGGCTGTTGGCCATCGGGATCAGGATTTGAGCCTGCAGTGAGGTTTCGGTCAGGATCGGCAGCAGGCCGGCAACGGTCGTCATTGACGTCAGGATGACCGGGCGGAAGCGGCGCTGGCCGCTCTCGAGGATGGCCAGTTTGAGCGGCACGCCCTCGCGGACCCGATGGTTGATGAAGTCGACGAGGACGATTGAGTCGTTGACGACGACGCCCGTCAGAGCGACGAGGCCCATCAGGCTGAACATGGTCAGCGGCAGCCCCATCGCGGCGTGTCCCCAGAGGGCTCCGATCAGGCCAAACGGGATGACCGACATGACAATCGCCGGCTGGATGTACGAGCGAAACTCCAGCGTCAGCAGGGCGAACGTCGCCAGCAGCGCGATCCCCAGACCGAACATGAGGCTCTGCATCGATTCGACCGACTGCTCCTGCTGGCCTTCCCAGCGCACACTGACATTCGGATAGCGTTCCATCAGGTCGTTCATGAATCCGCCCTGCAGATTCCGCACGATGTCCGCCGCATTCGCTTTCGTCTCGTCAATGTCCGCCGTGATTGTGATCGAGCGTTTCTGGTTGACGCGGTTGATTTCGGAGTAGCTGCGGGTGACGTTGATGTCGGCGAGTTCGGACAGCGGACGTTTGACGCCGTCGCCGGAGTCGACTTTCAGATCACGAAGATTCGCCAGCGAGCGACGTTCCTCGGCCGGATAGCGGACCATGATTTTGACTTCGTGCCGGCCGCGCTGAATACGCATCACCTCTTCGCCGTAGTACGCTCCTCGAACGGCGCCGGCGACGGTCTGCAGGGGGACGCCGAGTGCTTCGGCGTCGGGGTGCACCTTGAGCTGCAGTTCCCACTTGCCGGGGCTTGAGTCGTCCGCGATGTCAAACACGCCGTCGAACGTCGCCAGCTTCTGCTTGCACTCGTCGATAGCGGCTTCGAGTTGCGGCATATTGTCAGCGGCGGCCAGCAGCTTGAACTCGATCGGTCGCCCACCCGGCCCCATCGAGAGGCTGCCGAACGACAGCGTTTCGGCACCGGCGAATTCGCCCGCGGCCTTACGCCAGAGGTCGATGATCTCATCGCTGGTCAGATCGCGTTCCTGATTGTTGACCAGAGCGACCTGCACAACACCGGCATGGCCGCCCTCGGTGAGTTGCTGCGGCCCGCCAGGCGACTGCGAACTGACAGAGCCCACCATGCGGAACGTCTCGCGAATCAGTGGCTGGCCTTTCGCGGCAGACTCGCGATCCACTTTCTGGATGGCCTCCTCCAGCCGCTTCGTTGCAGCGACGGTCAGACGGCTGGGAGTTCCGTCCGGGAAGATGATCTTCGCTTCGATATCCCGCGCGTCGAGCTTCGGGAAGATGATCCACGGGACAATGCCGCTGGTCGTCAGACTGAACGACCCGATCAGCACGGCCACCGCCGTCGCGCAGGCCACCGCCGGACGCCGCAGGCAGAACAGCAGCGTCGGCAGGTAGTAATCATGAATCACCTTCTGCAGAAACGATGAGACGCGACCGTTGATTCGCGCGTCGATCGCTCGCAGGCGGCTCAGTTGCGAGCGTTTTTTGTCCGCTTCGGATTCGTCGCGGTGGTTCTTTCCGTGTGCGAGGTGGCAGGGCAGGATGAGAATGCTCTCGACCAGCGAGATGACCAGCATCGCGATCACGGCGATTGGCAGGACGGCGAAGAATTTGCCCATCACGCCCGTTACGAACATCATCGGCAGGAAGGCGAAGATCGTCGACGCGACCGACGTGCAGACCGACGGAATGACTTCGACCGTGCCGTCAATGGCCGCCCGCACGAACGGTTTCCCCGTTTCGCGATGCTGGTAAATGTTCTCACCGACGACGATCGCGTCGTCGACGACGATGCCCAGAGCAATCAGGAATGCAAACATCGACAGCATGTTCAGCGTCTGATCGAGCTGCAGCAGAACTCCGCAGGCCCCCAGCACGGAAATGGGAATACCCAGCGCGACCCAGAACGCGAGCCGGAACTCGAGAAACAGAGCCAGCACGAGGAAGACGAGAATCAGCCCCTGCGCACCGTTGCGTTTGAGAAGTTCGAGTCGCTCGTTGACATCGATCGACTTGTCGCCCCAGACAGCGAACTCGTACCCGTCGGGAAGTTCGTAAGTCGCGGCGTAATCACGAACGGCCTGCGCCATCGCGATCAGGTCTTCACCGGCAGCGGCTTCGACGGAAATCGCCAGTGCCGGATGCCCGTTGATCCAGGTCAACGACGTTGTGTCGACAAAGCCGTCGTCAACCGTGCCCAGGTCGCCGACGGTGAGCCGCAGTCCGTCGACACTGGCGATGATCGGAATTTCGGCGATCTCTTCACCGCGCAGCCGTTTGTTCTTGCCGCGCAGCAGGAACTCCTGCGAGTCCGCTTTGACCTTGCCGCCGGGCAGTTCGAGATTCTGCGCACGCACTCGATTCGCGACTTCCTGCAACGTCAGGCCATACTTCCGCAGTGTGCTCTCGGAGATCTCGATGTCGATCTGGTAGTCCTTCTCGCCCTGGATCTTCGCGACGGAGATCTCCGGGATCAGCAGCAGGTCGTCGCGGACACGTTCAACAATGTCCCGCAACTGCAGCTCGGCGTCGGCGGCTTCATTGTCGGTCGCCAGCACGCCGATCTTGATCGCCGGGTTGCGAATCGTGAGCTGCTTGATCTCCGGCTCCTCGGCCAGTTCCGGGAAGCTCGGGATCCGGTTGACCTCGGACTCAACCTCGTTGAGGATCTTCTGGACGCTGGGCACGTCGGACTTGCACTCGATGATGACGCTGCCCGAATTCTCCATCGCGATCGACGTCACTTTCTTGATGCCGTCGATGGAGCGAACGGCCTCTTCGATTTTCTGGCAGACGCCGTTCTCGACCTCGTCGGGACTGGCACCTGGGTACGGCATCGTGACAAGGACGATCTCCAGCTCGAACCGCGGAAACTCCTCGCGGCGCAGCAGGAAACCGGCGATCAGGCCGACGCCGAGGATGCAGACCATCAGCGTGTTCATCGCCGGCGTGTTATCGATCGCCCAGCGAACAATGGACCTCATGGACGATCGCCCTCCGGCTGCTGACCGGTCGCGGAGTTCACTTCCGCAGCAGTGGCTCCCGCAGCAGTGGCTTCGTCAAACGGGTCGTCTTCCGGCTCGCGAATCGCCATGCCCGCGCTGACCGATGCCAGCGGCGAGACGATCACCCGGTCGCCGGTCTGCAGTCCGGTTGCCTGCTCGTGAATCAGAGCGTGGTCGCGTTCGACACGGGCGATTTTGACGTCGACAACTGCCAGCTTCCCGTCACGGTCCACCCAGACCCTGCGGCCGGATCTCACAGAACCGCCAGGCCGGATTGCTTCCAGTGGCAGCTTCAGCAGCGGGACCTGCGTGGCGATGGGGATTTCAATCTCGACATACATCCCGGAGAACATTCGGGGCGGCGCGACTGCAGTCGCGGCCCCCTGCCCCGACTGAGTACGCACGCGGGCTTTCGTTGGTTCGGGCACGAGGATCAGGCACGGAGCCGTCCGCGTCTGGGCGTCAAGCCCCGAGCCCTCGTACCGCGAAAGCACCCCGTCCCACTCGACCAGCTGCCCGGCGAACTCGTAACCCACGAGCACGGGCAGCCTGGGCAATTCCAGATTGGCCGTCGCGATTTGATGGCCCATTCCCGGCGACGGCGCCGCGGCAACTCCCGGCCCCGAATCCGGCAGAAGCGGCGGCGCCGTCGCGTCGGTCCCGCGTATCCCAGCGGGTTCCTCGAAGCCGGAAACGCGAGCCTGCGCGCCGACCGAGCCACCGGCCAGCCAGATCCAGAACAACTGATCGACGGTCAGACTGCAGCGAATCTCCATCTGGCTGTTATCGCTCAGTTCGATCAGGACATCGCCCGGTCGAACGTGATCGTCAACTTCGACGTGATCCGTCACCACGCTGCCGTCGATGGGCGAGACGATCTTTGTTCGCCCGAGATCCGTCTGGGCCTGTTTGAGCTGCACGGCCACGAGGTCAACCGCCGCGTCCTGTGTCACCTTCTGCTGGCGCAGCGTCAGCAGCTGATTCTTGAGCGTCTGCACAACGTTGCGGCTGGTCAGTTCCTGCCGCTTCGCGTCGTCGAGTTCCGTCTCGGAGATCGCGTTCCGCGAGTTCAAATCGACAGCTCGATCGAGCGTTCGCCTGGCGAGTTGCTGATCCTCGACGGCCAGCTCCAGAAGCGATTCCGTATTCTGAATCTCCGTGCTGACCGACTTCAGCTGCTCCTCCGCCTGACGCAACTGCACCTGCAGCCGTTCCACTTCGAGCTGGTAGTTCGTCGCGTCGATCTCGAACAAAGGCGTCGTCGGCTGGACGCGTCGGCCACCGCGAGCGAACTCGGACTTCGCCGTGATCCGCCCCTCGACTTCCGCCGCCAGCTTGATCCGGCGGATCGGCAGAGCGACTCCGTCAAGACGCAACTTGAACGCATCGTCAAACCGTTCGACCACCGCCGTCTCGACGAGCGCGCCGCGCTCCGCATTCTCCGGTGGTACGGTGGGCTCCGGCTTGCCGCCAAACAGCAGCAGCGTGCCCACACCGGCAGCGACAATCGCAGCTGGCGTCACAAGTTTCAGCAGCATTCCCGCAGGATCACTCAGCATCCCGCTGACCTTTCACACCAGCCATCATCGAAAAACAGACCGTAATCGGGGTCTGACGCGGTGACACAGTTCAAAGTCCGACAGCGTAGACAAGATTGCGACCGTGACCAGCGTGTCCGTCGTTGTTCGGTCGAGGAAGTTCACAGTTCCGCTGCATGCATCAGTCAGCCCTGGTTTGTTCGCCTGCTCCGGAGTGTCAGTTCAATCGGGAAGTGCGAGCTGAACCGCGATCAGTTCTCTGGTCAGCGGCAGCGAATTATCGTCCCCCCGTCGTCGGCACAGTGCTGTCGCAGTTCGCCAGCAGCAGCCACTGTCTTCAATTTCCCTCGATCAGACTCCGTGAACTCGATGCGCACGATCCGGATGACCGTCGCCTATGACGGAACGAACTACGTCGGCTGGCAGATTCAGCCCAATGGCGAGTCCGTGCAGGCAGCGATCGAGCGGGCGATCCTGAAGCTCACCGGCGAGCAGATCAGTGTTCTGTCAGCGGGCCGGACGGACTCCGGCGTTCACGCACTCGGACAGGTCGTCAGCTTTCAGACGACTTCACCGATTCCCTGCAACGGCCTTCGCAAGGCTCTGCAGAAGTTCCTCGAACCCGACGTCATCATCCGCGACCTGCGGGAGACAACCGCCGACTTTCACGCGACCTATTCGGCCAGGAAGAAACGCTACCGGTACGTCATTGACAACTCGCGGACGCACAATCCCTTTCTGCGAAACTACGTCTGGCACCGACACTCGCGGCTGGACACGGACGCGATGCACGCGGCGGCTCAGGAGCTGATCGGCACCTTCGATTTTCGCAGCTTCGAATCTCATTGGCCGAACAAGGCCACCAGTGTCCGCACGGTGATGGAGCTGACCGTTCGCCGCGAGCACTACTGCCCGATCTTCTTCGAGCAGCCTGGCAGCCTGAACGCTCCGCCGTCAGGAGACGCTGAGCCGGGTTCTCAATCCGAGGGCGAATTCATCTGGATCGAAATCGTGGCTGACGGCTTCCTGTACAACATGGTGCGAGCGATCGTTGGCACGCTGATTCACGTCGGCACGGGACGCTGGAATGGCGACGACATCCGCCGCATTCGTGACGTCATGGACCGCTCGCAGGCCGGCGACACAGCACCGCCGCAGGGGCTGTATCTGGTCGAGGTTGACTATGGAGAAGATGACTCACAAGGTGGACATTTCCGGTAGCGAAAGTCGTGTAGACTTTCGGCTGGTGATCAGGACTTTTTCGTAGCGAAAGTCGCGTAGACTTTCGGCTTCTGACCTGGCCGAAACTCTGCGCGAGTTTCGCTACGACGACGAGAGCTGGCCGAAACTCTGCGCGAGTTTCGCTACTGAAGCTGGTAACCCGTTTTGCAGGGACGAGCTGATGACGGATCGAGACAGCACGACCCGGCACTTGACGATGATCGCGCTGGCTCCTGTGGCGGCGGCCGTGATCGGGAGCGCCTTCAACATCTGGTACAACGGAACGCAGATCGCGCCGTTGCTGAACGACCCTCAGTGGGCTCTGTTTCAGAAGTCCGTGGCGATCTACAACGTCGCCGCCTATCCGGTTCTCATCGGCTTCTGGCTGAGGCGAGTGTGGTCAATCAAGCCCGCGCTGGAACGGCTTTCGACCGGCGCTGCGGCGAACGATTCCGTTCTCGCCAGGGCACAGGTGCGAGCGATCAATCTGCCGTGGTCGATCGTCGGAATCATGGGGCTTGGCTGGGCATTGTGTATTCCGGCTCTGCTGCTCGGCCTGCAGCAGAGTGCCGACGCGGTCGATCGTCGCGTTCTGTTTCACCTGCCCACGTCGGTGGTGATCTCTGGCCTGCTGACGGTGACGAATGCGTTTTTCGTTGTCGAACTGCTCGTCGGACGACTGCTGTTTCCCGTGCTGTTCCACGATCGCAGTCCCGCCGACACGCCGGGGGCGATCAGCCTGCCGCTGAGCCGCCGGAACATGCTCTGCGCCATCGCGGCCTGCGTCTGCCCCGTGCTGTCGCTGGTGCTGCTGGAGATTGCCGACGCGACGTCGGTCAGCGACTTCAACTGGTTCATGGTCTTCGTCAGTGCGTTTGGAATCTCTCTGGGCCTCTTCTGTTCGTGGATGGTCAGCCACCATGTCGTCGAACCGATTCTTGAGCTGCGAAATGCTGCGCAGAAAGTCGCCGCCGGAGATCTCGACGTGCGGATCGACCTGCCCAGGGCGGACGAGTTCGGCCCGCTGATCGACGAGTTCAATGAGATGGTCGACGGCCTGCGGGCGCGGCGCGAACTGCGGACTCGCTTCGGTCTGCACGTTGGCCGCCGGACCGCCGAGCTGATCCTCGAACAGGATCCCGGACAGACGGGCAGCCAGCAGGACATCACGGTCATGTTCTGCGACATCCGCAACTTCACCGCCCGCTGTTCCGTGACGCCCGCGGACGAAGTCGTCCCCTTGCTCAACCGCTTTCTGACCGTGATGGTTGAAGCGGTCGAGGATCGCCACGGCGGCACAGTCAACAAGTTCCTCGGAGACGGCTTCATGGCTCTGTTCGGAATCGGCGAGCCGGACAACGATGGCCAGTCTCACGCTGACGCCGCCGTCCGCGCCGGGCTCGACATGATCGCCCGTTTGCGGGACCTCAACGCCGAACTCTCCCAGGGAGGTCTGCCGGAACTGGGGATCGGCATCGGCATCCACAGCGGCTGTGCGATCGTCGGCAGCATGGGATCAAGCGAACGACTTGAGTACACAGCGATCGGCGACACCGTCAACGTCGCCTCGCGCGTCGAAGGTTTGACCAAGAAAGTCGGGCACCCGCTGCTGGTCACCGCCGCCACAGCGGCCCGTTTGCCTCAGCAGATCGCCACAAGGCCGCTGCCTGCCCAACCAGTCAAAGGCCAGTCGGAACCGGTTGAGATTTTCGCCGTGGAGGCCACCGGCGGCTGAAGCTCAGATCGATCATCGTCCGCAGTAACGAGTCACCGACATTCCGTAGCTGGATTCGCAAGAATTCAGTCGGTTAACGCCCAGCCGCAGGCGCCGGCCACCACCGGAGGGCAAGTTGTCCGGTGGCCGGCTGCGGCTGGGCGTTAAACAAACTGCATCATTCCATGTCTTCCGCCTGCGCAGCGAATCTGCAAACGCCGCCGCAACAATGAGCAGGCTCCCAATCGCGTTCTCTGATTCGAGCCGGTCGTCGATTTCGAAACCTGCACTCAGACGCGGCTGCTGAAACAGATTCCGGCACACACGGTCGCTCACGGTCAGGCACTGAGATCTCACGGCATTGGATTTGCGGCGACGCTGCCCCAGGAGCGGTCTGTCCTTAAACTGAGTCACCTGCCGAAACTCTGCGCGGGTTTCGCGACGCGTCGGCAGCCACTCCTTACTGGATCGGAAATGCTCGCGGCATTGGCGGCGGGGCGAATTCGGTCAGACATTCACTGCGCTCGAAGATCGAAACCAACCACCCACATGAGTACTCAAGCTTACGACGTTGTTGTCATTGGCAGCGGTCCCGGCGGCGAGGGAGCTGCGATGCAGGCCGCCAAGCTGGGAAAGTCCGTCGCCGCCATCGAAGACCGTGACGAGATCGGCGGGAGCTGCACGCACCGCGGGACGATCCCCAGCAAGGCGCTCCGCTACGCGATTTTTCAGGCGACCAACCTGCTCAACACACGGCTGCTCGATTCCGACGCACTCGACGCGGCGCTGTCGTTCCCCAGCCTGCGGCGGTCCGCCCGGTCGGTGATCGACAAGCAGGTCGACATGCGACAGAGCTTCTACGACCGCAACCGCGTGCCAGTGTTTCGTGGTCGAGCCCGTCTGGCTGGACCGGGAATGGTTGAAGTGGTCGACGAACTGGGCGGCAGGCGACTGCTGCAGGCGGGTGCCATCGTCATCGCCACCGGCTCGCGTCCCTACCGGCCCGACGGAATCAATTTCGGCCACACGCGAATTCACGACAGCGACACGATCCTCGACCTGCCGGACACGCCCCGGTCGATCAGCATCTTTGGAGCCGGCGTCATTGGCTGCGAATACGCGTCGATGTTCCGCAACCTCGGCGTCAAAGTGAACCTCGTCCACCCGCGCGAGCAACTGCTCGAATTCCTCGACGACGAAATCATCGACGCGCTGAGTTACCACCTGCGTGAACGCGGGGTCGTCATCCGTCATCGGGAATCCTGCGAGCGTGTCGAACCGCGCGACGACGGCGTCATTCTTCACCTGGTGTCCGGCAAGCAGATCAAGACGGACATCCTGCTGTGGGCAGCTGGCCGGACGGGCAACACCGAAGACCTCGGGCTCGACACCGTCGGCATCGAACCGAATTCGCGCGGACAGCTCGAAGTCGACGAGCATTTCCGGACGACTGCCGAGCGCATCTACGCGGTCGGGGACGTCATCGGCTGGCCGTCGCTGGCGAGTGCCGCGTACGTGCAGGGCCGCTACGCCGCGCATCACCTGATCAACGGATCGTGCGACCGCGCTTTGATCACCGACATCCCGACCGGCATCTACACCAGTCCGGAAATCAGCTCGCTGGGAAAAACCGAACGCGAACTCACTGAGCAGGGTGTGCCTTACGAAGTCGGCCAGTGCAGCTTCAAGAGCCTTGCCCGTGCCCAGATCACCGGCCAGACCGTCGGCATGCTCAAGCTGCTGTTCCACCGCGAGTCTCTGCAGATTCTGGGCATCCACTGTTTCGGGGCGAGCGCGTCGGAGATCATTCACATTGGCCAGGCCATCATGTCGCAGCCCGGCGAGAGCAACTCGCTGAACTACTTCGTCAACTCGACATTTAATTACCCGACGATGGCCGAGGCCTACCGAGTCGCCGCGCTCAACGGTCTGAACCGGCTGTTCTGACACCCGGCAGTGCACGGGCCGGAACGTCCCCCTCACCAACATCTGACTGGCAAACACGCCGATGCGGTCATCCTCGATGCAGAAAGTGATGATCGGAGCAGGCTTCTTTGCCCTGTCGTCGATCGTTGCCGTCATCGGTTACTGGCTGGCCGGCTGGAGCCTGCTCGAAGCGGTCTACATGGTGATCATCACCATTTACGGAGTCGGCTACGGCGAGGTCCGGCCGATCGAAGAACCGGGCCTGAAGCTGTTCACGATGGGTGTGATCGTCGCCGGCTGCACATCGGCGATCTACGTGCTGGGCGGCTTTGTCCAGATGATTGCCGAGGGCGAACTGAATCGATTCCTGGGAGCGCGGCGGATGACAAAAGGCATCGAGAAACTCACGGACCACGTCATCGTCTGCGGCTATGGCCGCGTCGGACGGATTCTCGCCAGCGAACTGAAATCCGCCGGCCAGTCCTTCGTCCTCATCGACACGAACCAGGAGCGTCTGCAGGAGGCGGAAATCTCCGGACAGTTTGTCATCGTGGGCGACGCGACCGACGAGGACATTCTCGAATCCGCCGGAGTCCACCGCGCCCGCGTGCTGGCCAGTGTCCTCCCGGATGACGCCGCCAATGTTTTTATCACTCTGACCGCGCGCGAACTGAACCCGGACGTCGAGATCATCGCCCGAGGCGAATCGCCATCGACGGAGAAGAAGCTGCTGCGGTCCGGTGCGACGCGCGTTGTCCTGCCGGCCGCGATTGGAGCCAGCCGGATTGCCCGGTTGATTACTCGGCCATCCGCCGAAGAAGTTCTGTCGAGCGGACCGGCACTCGACACGTTGAATGCCGATCTTGATCAGATCGGCCTGCAGCTCAGCGAGTTCCCGATCCCGGCGAGTTCCGACTTTGTCGGGCGGCCTCTGTCCGACCTCGCGTTCGGCAGCCAGTCGCAGTTTGTCGTCGTCGCGCTCCGCCACTGCGACAGCACCGTGACGAAAACGCCACCGGCTGATCTCCTACTGAAGGCAGAGGACCAGGTCATCGTGCTGGCACACGGTGACGTCGTCCCGGCTCTCAAATCGACCGTCGCCAAACGAGAAATCCTCTACCGCGGCGCCCGCGGCTGACGCCGGGTGGATCGAGGAAGGTCGCAACTCGAGACATGACATTCGACACGGGCATTACTGCTCATCGCCCGACGGCGCGACCTTGCGGCTTCGAGGAGCGCCCCCGATCGCGGACAGGAAATCGACGGCGTATCGTTCGTCGCCTTTGAGGCTGCGGTTGTTGAGGGCCAGCGCTTTCCGAATTCGCTCAATCGTGCGGACCATCGGCCCGGTCAGCAGCTCGATGATTTCTTCCGGACTGTACTCTTCCAGTTCTTTGAGCGTGTGGACGCGCAGAAACTCGAAGACCTGCCGCGCCTCGTAATCGCGTTTGAAGAACTCGTCGAGCTTCGCGTCTCCAGTGATGCGTGCCCGCCCCAGCTTTGCTCCTGAAGCGGCCTTTCCTCGCGTGGCCTGCTTTGAGGCAACCTTCCCACCAGTCGCTTTCCTCGCGGCCCCCTGCCCGGCTGCGACCTTCTTCGCGGCGGCCTTCTTCGCGGCAGTTCTCTTCGTTGACGCCTTCTTCGTTGACGTCTTCTTTGCGGTCGCCTTCCTGCCGCTGGCCTTCTTCGTGACTTTCTTCTTCGCGGCGGAACCGCTGGCGGCCTTTTTCTTCGCAGCCTTCTTTTTCTTCGCCATGAGTCCGGTTCCTGCGGGTTGCGTTAGCGCTCGGTGAGTGGTCGATGCGTCTGCCGTCTGTAGGGTGCGTGCAGCAGGCCTTTTCAGTCCGGTGCGTTACGTCGGC